>ENA-OQDC01001220-OQDC01001220.1-human-gut-metagenome-genome-assembly--contig:-NODE-1220-length-13830-cov-3.327665_pt1 | contig 13830 bp, 14 predicted proteins | sample MGYA00242770_ERZ504601 | MGnify/ENA primary metagenome ERZ504601 (study PRJEB26092, sample SAMD00036305) | human gut metagenome | host: Homo sapiens | study: EMG produced TPA metagenomics assembly of...
GCTGAGTTACAAGAATAAAAAATACCAAAAAAAAGGAATTAACCCAGTGCAATAAAATACTGATTAATTCCTTTATAAAATATGTTTACATTCTTTCCTTCAGCATGTCTGCCGCAGCACACAAAGCCACAATAATCGCAGCCGGTCTCGGCGGGCATCCGGGTACGGCAATATCAACCGGCACCACGTCAGCTGCACGCCCAACAACAGCATAAGTGCTGCCATAGGTTTCGCCGCCGCAGGCGCAGGCACCGCAGGCCATAACCATTTTCGGCTCAGGCATTGCAGCATAGGTCATACGCAGCGCCTGCTCCAGATTGCGCGTAACTACGCCGGTCACCATCAGCATATCCGCATGACGCGGAGAAGCAACGAAGGCGATACCGTAACGGTGCAAGTCATAAACAGGGTTACTCATCGCACCCAGCTCAAAATCGCAGGCATTGCAGCTGCCGGCGTCAAGATGACGTACATGCAGAGAGCGTCCCAGCTTCGCCGTAACAGCTTCACTGACCTCAACGGCACTGTCAGCCAAAATCTGCGCCAAAGCATCATGGTTCGTGTGCACCAGCGCCTTACGCGCGCAGGCCTCTACACAGCGGCCGCAGAAAACGCACTTACTGTAATCTATTTTTGCTTTACCGTCAGCCACGCTCACAGCTCCTACCGGGCAGGCAGCGGCACAGGCACCGCAGCCGTCGCAGCTGCCGTCACACTGCAGCTGACCGCGCAGACGCTTGTGGCCCGTAGTATCAATATTTTCGGTAGCAATTTTTCCGTGAAGAATTGCCTCCAGCATTTTTAACATCTTGCCACCTCCTTAGCGGTCTATGCAGGCATAGCATAACTCAAAGCTCTTATTTATTAACGGGAAGTCCGGGATGATGTCGCCTTGTACTGCCACAGTCAGCGCCGGCCAGTTCGGATAGGAGGCACTGCGCACAAACAGACGGTCTATGCGGCCTTCCTTATCCAGCAGCAGACAGTGCAGATTATCACCGCGGGCAGATTCACTGATGCCCCAGGTAAAATGACCTTCCTCCTGCTGCAGCTCGCCCAGCTCTACCGCCAGCTGCGTTTCCGCGTTGCGGCGCAGCTTGCTGATAAGCTGACGCACCAGCTTCAGGCTCTGGGCAACCTCACCGATACGCACCTTGATACGTGCTTCGACATCACCCGCTGTTTCTGTAATAACATCAAAATCAAGCTCATCATAAATACCGTAGCCGATATCCTTACGGCTGTCACGGGTACTGCCGCTGGCACGCGCACCCACGCCTACCATAGCCAGATCAAAAGCAGTTTCCTGACGTACTCTGCCGGTGGTACGGATACGGTTGACGAAGTTCGCCTGCTCCCACATGATATGTACCATATCGGCATAAACAGCTTCTACCTCACGCAGAACCTCTTCGATTTCCTCCAGCATAGCGTCGGTAACATCGTACTGCACACCGCCGGGGATAATCAGACCGCGCAGGAAGCGGTTGCCTGCCAGCATTTCGTTAAGCTGCATCAGATACTCCTTCAGACGTGTGCCCATGCTGATTACAGGCGAGAAGCCGACACCGGCGCAGATATTGCCAGTATCGCCCACATGGTTATACAAGCGCTCCATCTCCGCAGCCAAGGTACGGATTAACCACGCACGATAAGGCACCTCTGCCTCCGAGCATTTTTTCTACCGCCTGACAGAAGCTCAGCGTATTAGCCACACTGCAGGCACCGCAAATGCGTTCTACAATCGGCAGTGCCTCCATCGGTGTCAATCCTTCGACAGCCTTTTCAATACCACGATGGGTAAAAAACAGCTTGGCATCCAGCTGCAGCATAGCCTCGCCGGCCTGACTGAAGCGGAAATGACCGGGCTCGATGATGCCTGCGTGAATAGGGCCTACAGGAACCTCAAAGAGGCCTTCGCCCTGCGAGGTAAGCATTTCGTATTCACGATGTCCGCGTGCATCATAATCCTGGGATATTTTTTCAGCAGCGGATGAAAGCCTTCGGGAAAGCTCTCATGCAGCACCAGCGGACGCATATCGGATGTCCCTGCGGCTCGAAGCCGAACATATCATGCAGCTCGCGCTCATACCAGGCAGCAGCCGGCAGCAGCGTAGTCAGTGACTGATATTCCAGCGGACCGTCCGCGGGGAACGGAGCCTTCAAAACATCGATATCGCGTTTTTCAGCATTATAGAACAGGCAGTAGATGGCCAGACCGCCGCCCTGCAGCGTTTCGTCTGCGCCGAACATAGCAGCTAGCGGACGCTTGCCGCTGTCGCTGCAGATATTGGCAGCACCACGCAAATTTTCCGGTTTAACTAGCATTATCTCAGCCTCCTATAATCCGCACAGCCTGGTTCAGCAGATTGTTGAGCCAGGGAATATTTTCAAAGCCTGCTCCCACTACGCAGGTCAAAAGCAGCAGCGCTGCCAGCACAGGCACGTCGGTTGCTCCCAGCAAATCGCCCAAGGGCTGACGCTTGGATTTATCGCACAGCATACGCATGCCGTGGTACAAAATACCGATTAAAACGCCGGCCAGCAGGATAATCAGCAGACTGCCTGCTAACCAATGTCCCTCACGGAACATAGACGCCATAATGTAAAACTTACTGAAGAAAAGGCCCATCGGCGGCAGGCCCAAAATACCCAGCATACCGGTAAGCCAGAAGGTTGCGGTATGCGGTACATCCTTAATCATACCGTGAATACGCATCATATTACGAGTCTGATATTCCTGGATAATCGTACCGGCAATATAGAACAGAACAAACTTAATCATCGCATGACTGTACATGTGCAGCATCACAGCCTTCAGGGAGAAGGCGGAAAAGACGCCGATACCGGCAACCATAATGCCGATGTTTTCCATGGAGGAATAAGCCAGAATACGCTTAACGTCACGCTGTACAACAACGAACGGCACGGCAATCGCCACAGTCAGCACGGCAAAGAACAGCAGCATGCTGCTCATCATCGCAGCGCCTGCTGTCGGCAGCAGGATAACCAGATTACGCAGCAATACATAAATAGCACAGCTGCAGAGCGCACCGCTCAGCATACCGCTGGTCAGTGACGGAGCCTCGGCATAGGCATCAGGCAGCCAGGTATGCATCGGCGCCATGCCTGCCTTCGTACCGTAGCCGATAACGATAAACAGCAGTGCCAGCTTGGTCATCGCCGGGTTCAGGCTGTTGGCATGCTCATGCAGATACAGCCAGCTGAGCGCCTTTTCGCCGCCCAAAGCATCAAGCTGCGCATAATACAGCACCAGTGTACCCAAAAGTGCCAAGCAAATGCCGACGGTACAAACCATAATATATTTCCACGTTGCTTCCAAAGCAGCACGGGTGAATTTAAAGGAAATGAGCAGCGCACTGATTAAGGTAGTCGCTTCGATTGCTACCCACATCAGGCCCAGATTTTTTACCAGCAGTACGATGAACATCGTCCAGCAGAAAAGCTGCATCAGCGCAAAGTAACGGCCGGTCTGCAGCTGCTCGCCCTTGAGCACGCCGCAGCGCTCTTCACGCGTAAGATAATTACGCGCAGTCCAGGTTGCTGCCAGATAAAGTGTGGTAATGATAATGATTACCCACATATTCAGCGCATCAATGTAAAAATAATCATCAACATAGGGCACAGCAGGATTAAAGGACTTTGCCATCAGCGCCACGCACACACCTACCGCAGTTGCCGTCAGGCGGTGCAGCCAATGCAGGATATTATTGCCGAAGCCCGCAGCCAGTGCCAGCACCGCGCACAAGGGTGGCAGGCATAACAGTATCAAAATATATGTTAACATTACATCCCCTACCCTTTCAGCTTGTCCAGCACATTTGTATCCGTAGTTTTAAACGACAGACGCAGACGCGAGGTTAAAATAACAAGAATAACAACAGCAATCAGCACATCAAGGAAAATGCCCAGCTCGATAATCAGCGGCAAGCCTTCGGTCATAATCAGGCCGAGCAGATAAATGCCGTTTTCCAAGGTAATCAGGCCGATCATCTGCATAATGGCACGGCTGCGCATAACAATCAGCGCCAGACCGGTCATAATCATAAACATAGAGGTCGCTAAAATATCGCGACCCTCTGCCTGCGGCAGCAGACCGTCAATTACCATGTAGCCGAGTGCCAGACTGCAGGCTGCAAAAGCAGTAGAATAATTTACATTGATATCGCTGACAATTTCACGCTCATCGCGCAGCTGATTTACCACGCGCAGAATTGCGTAAGGAATAAAGAGCACCTTAACGGCAATCGTCAGCACACCGGGCAGCCAGGCATGCAAACCGCTGCCATGGCTCATGCCTACGACAAGGCAGGCCGCCGCAATCAGCGCAGACTGCAGCGCCAGACACAGAGTTGCACGGCGCAGCTCCACAAAGCGCGTCTGCAGGAAAACGATAAACATTAAACTTACAACCAAATATTCCATCGTTACCTCCTTACTGTGCCACTACTGCCAACAGCAGCATCAGTCCTGCTGCGGCCAGATATACACGCACCTTGAAAAGGCGCATTTTATTGTTCAAGATTTCAACCACGCCTACAGCTACCGCACCGATAAGCACCTTCAGCACTACCGGCAAATCCAGCGGCAGATACAGCATAGCGAAAAGCACTAAGAATACCAGCAGCTTGAGCTGGCTTGCCCAATGGATGAGCGCCAGCAGACGGCCGGAATATTCCAGTGTCATACATTCATGGATCATCGTCAGCTCCAGATGTGTGTCGGGGTTATCAACCGGGATACGGCTGTTTTCTGCAAGCAGCACAAGGAAGAAGGCAATGCAGGTCAGCACGCCTGCTACCGTCAGGTTGACCTCATCCGTACGCAGGCTCATGCCTGCCAGCGAGGTGCTGTTGGTGTGCAGTACGTTAGACAGCACGGCCAGCATTACCACAGGCTCAACGAAGGCAGCCACATAAACCTCACGGCTGCCGCCCATACCGCCGAAGGCGGTGGCTGCATCCATCGAGGAAACTGCCATAAAGAAGCGTCCCAAAGCCAACAGATATACAAATACAAAAACGTCGCCGAAGCCGGCCTGACCGCCTAAGAAGCCTGGCAGCATGCAAGCTGCCGCAAAGGTCGTCAGAAAATATACGCAGGGTGCCAGACGGAAGGTGATGCTGGTATAAGGAGTAAGCATAGTTGGCTTGCCCCACCATTTGCGGATATCGTAATATTCCTGCCAGATGCTGCTGCCGATACGGTTCTGCATCCAGGCCTTTACCTTTTTAACAATGCCGGTAACCAGCGGAGCGCACAAAAGCAGCAAAACTGCCTGCGCCATACCGAGGGCCAGCTGTAACAATTCATTCTCTAAAATCATTTATAAAGTGCCCCCCATACCAGTACCAACATCATTGCCACCATAACATAGGCAACATATAAACGCACACTGCCCTGCTGCAAACGGCGCAGGAAATTAGAAACACTTACAAAATGCTTCTGCAGCGGCTGATAAAGCTTTGCCGTAATCATATCGGGAATTTCCAGCTTGTAGGAAAGCTGACGGCCGAAGTAAGCATGCTCCTTGCGCATGTAGGTTACCTGACGTTTTGGTTTCAGCAGATAATCAAACGCACGGCGTACAGGCTTACTGAAGCCGGTTGCGGAATACTGCTGACGCTGTGTCGGATATGTACCGCAGTTCCAGGTAACATCCTCCACCACAAAGCAATTCTTAACAGCCAGCCACAGCACTGCGCCCAGCACCAGCAGCAAAGCCAAGAGCAGCAGCGGCTTGTAGCAAACAGCAGTACCGACACCGGCCCACGCCAGATTCATGCCGAAGGCATCAAGTGCGACAGGCATGCCCAGCGCCAACAGAGCAGCGCGTACTACAGGCAGCGGATAAAGACCGCAAGCAACAACTAAAACAGATGCTACGCCCATAGCAGCGAGCATAAATTTATCGGATTCGTGCGCATGCTCCACAATTTCACTGCGAGCACGGCCCAGGAAGGTGATGCCGAAGAAGCGTACAAAGCAGCCGAGAGCCAGTGCTCCGGTAAAGCCCAGCAGAATAAAGGATACCGCAGTCAACAGGCGGATATCCTGACCGGCGCAGCTTGTACCCAGGCTGATAAAGCTCTGCAGCACCAGCCATTCACCGGTAAAGCCGTTCGTCAGCGGAATAGCGGCGAGCGCCAGCGAACCGACGAAAGCAAAGACAGCGGTATACGGCATTTTGCGTGCGAGACCGCCGAACAGCTCCAGGTTTTTGCTGCCGGTGCCGTGCATAATACTGCCGGCACACATAAACATCAGCACCTTCATAATGCTGTGGTTAAAGGCATGCACCAACGCTGCCACAAAGCCAAGCATATAAAAGCTGCTGCCGGAAGCCTTCATCAGCATACCACAGCCGAAGGCAGCAAAAATTACGCCCATATTTTCCACAGAGGAGTAAGCAAGCACGCGCTTAATATCCGTTTCCATCTGCGCATAGAGTACGCCCAAAAATGCGGATACTACGCCTGCCAGCAGTACAGCAACGCACCACCAGTAATTCCAGGCAGGCAAAAAGCTGAACATAAAACGACCGAAGCCGTAAAGCGCAATCTTCAGCATAACACCGCTCATCAGCGCAGAAACGTGACTGGGTGCAGCCGGATGCGCCTTAGGCAGCCACACATGCAGCGGCACCAGACCGGCCTTCAAAGCAAAGCCGGCAAAGGCACAGACAAAAACAAGATGCTGCCAGCTGCCTTCCAGCGTATTCTTGGCCATAGCAGCAAAGCTAAAGCCCTCGCTGGCCGAGCCTGTCAGCAAAAAGGCAATCATAATCGCCGCCGTACCGACGCTGGTCATAACCAGATACTGATAGGCAGCATTCCAGGTAGCACGCTTTTCGGATTCATGGTTAACCAGCATAAAGGAGGCTACGGCCATAATCTCCCAGAAAAGCAGGAAGCTGAAGGCATCGCCGGCCAGCAGCACCAGTACCATAGACATGATAAACAGGCACCACATACCGCCCAAAAGACGCAGACGGCTACCCTCATAGCTACGCGCATAACCGAGCGCGTACAGGCTGGTAACAACACCGGCGATACCGGTCAAAAGCAGAAAGACTGCGCTCCAGCCATCGCAGCCTAAAGAATACGAGCCCCAGGTCAGGGGTGCGGGGATCACGCCGCCGAAAAGCAGCAGGCCTGCCGCATAAGCGCAGACAGCGCTGCCAAAAAGGGCAGCGCTGTTAGCAAGCCAGTGTGCAGCACGCTGCATGCCGTGGGGAAGCAGCATGGTTAATACGCCGATGCCATAGAAGCCCACAGCCACTAAAAACATTTCCATTTCATCACCTACACATAAAAATTTTCAACTTCTTCACAAAAATGACATGTATCGTTAATTATAACACATTTGTTGATTGCGTAAAAGCAAATTACTGTTAAGCAGGCAAAAAAAATTACACCGAACCTGCAGAAATTCCACAGGTCCGGTGGTTTATAATAAGGCTTCGGCATCAAATGAGCTTCCGGCAAATTATATTTTTGCTCTTACTCCTTCGCCCGCAGCGCCAGCTGCTTACTCAGCCTTTGACGCAGCAGCTCAATAAAGCCTGCCGGCTCCTGCACCCGCAGCAACGGTCCGAAGGATAAAATACGGATAACCATTTCCGTTTCATCACTTTTGTTATACATCAGCTGCAGCCTGTAATGCTTTTCATCCAAGCGCTCCGTTATCTTTTCCAAATGCGAAAAATGCAACATTGCCCGCTCCAGAGCATTGCGCTCATCCGTCAGCAGGACTGTAACCGCACAGCGCTCCGGCTCCAGCAGCATACAGGCTTCTTCTTCCGTCTGCTCCAGCATTGTGCAGCTTTTGATACGTCCCACATTAACGTAATGCAGATGGCGCTCGCACACCGCCTTCAGGCGGAACTTGTCATCCTTCGCCGAATATTCCAGCTGCAGCGGCAGATATTCCTTCCGCACGCTTTCGTTTTTGCCGCTGATAAAGCTTATTTCCACCCTGCGCTTTTCCGTTATCGCCTGTAGCAGCAAGCGAAAATGCTGTTTGTACTGCGGAGCATCATAATTATCACCATCGCTGTAACGGTCGAAATACACAAACTGTTTCTCACTGAACAAAGGCTCCACATCCTCCAGCCCACTGCAATCTACATCAAAAAGCTGTAGCCGCTTATCCGTCAGCAGGCTTTTCAGCCAGCGACGCTGCAATGTTGTCAACGGCATCGCCGGTGCATGCCGCAGCGGCGTAGTCATATCCTTCTGCAGCAGCGGCCAGCTTCCGTCCTGCAGTGCCTTGGGAATGGTCAGGCAGCTGTCAGCAAAGGCCTGCTCCCGCACCAACAGCTCCAAGCTGTCCTTCGTCAGCTGTTTTTCCTGCGCCTGCCGCAAAATGGAGCTCACAACATTAAAATAGGTGCCGTATATTTCGTTAAAAAAAGCTGTCATTTTTCGCCATCCGCTTGCACCTCCTGCAGATAATAGGCTGCCGTCTGCTCCAGATCATCATAAAAAATGCGCTCTATTTCCTCGTTACTGCAGCTAAAGGCAGTAATACGCCCGATAAAGGTGCGTATCCACGGCAAAAGCTCACGCGCATCATACACGGCAGCACTGAAGCGATAATGCTCCGCATCCAGCTGCTGCACCGTTCCGCAGCGCTTTTCGCGCTCCAGGCGCTGCACAATAAACTGCTCGTCAGCTGCCGCTTCCACCGTAAAGCTGATTTCCTCCAGCCTGTCCGTTCTGAGCATGCCTGCACCCCAGATATGCGGCGCCGCCTCCTGTGCCAACCGTAGAAACTCCTCATAGCGTTCTTCGGTGCGTTTAACCTCAATACTTTCGATATGGTCCAAGCGGTTGAACAACAGCTTCCGTGCAGCATAGCTGTAGCTCAAAAGATACTGTCGTCCTGTCCTCGTGCTGCAGTAAATTTTCAAAGGGCAAACATATTGCGGTATGCTGCTGCCGTCCTTGTCACAGCGGTAAAGTGTTACGGACTGCCTGCTGTTCATCGCCTCCAGCAGTTCGTACAACAGCCTGCTATCCATCGTATATAAAATAAAATGATGCTTAAAGGCAAAGCTTCGCAGTCCTCGGCAAATTTATCCAGCAAATAGGAGCCTGCCTCTCCCAAAGGCGCCGCCTCGGAAAAGAAGGCGCAGGCAAGCTGCCAGCTGCGCCAGTTCACCTCATCACGCGCCAGGCAGTAAAGATTGCGCCGTCCCTGCTTCACCAGCCGCAGCATTCCCAGCGCAGTATATTCATTCAGCTTGTTGCGCACCGTCGATTCATCGGGCTGACGCAGCTGATTGTCAAAGCAGTTGAAATAACGGCTGCACAGCAGCTCCAACAGCTCTGCCGCCGAATACGCCTTGCCGTCGGCAAGAATATCCAGCAGATAAAAATGCAGTGTAATATCCATGGACGTAAAGCTTTTGGCTTTCCAGCTTTTATACAAAGGATTATGACTGATACTGCTGCTGTCAAAGGAAATGCGGTAAGCTCTGCCGTCCGCTTCGCTTTTGAAGCTCATATAATCCTCCAGCCAGCTGTCCAGACGCCGGCGATTATCATCGTAGCTTCTGGAGCTTTTAGCGGTAAAATCCTGCCGCTTTTCAAAGCCGTACACATAAAAGCGCCGCATAAAATTGCGGATATCACTGTAATTTTTAAAAAGCTCGCTATAAGCCATCTGCTTTATTTCCCCTTCCGCTCCAAATTAATATTAGTATAACATAAGCAGCGTATCTCTGTAATTACAAAAACGGCGCAACAGATTTTTTTCATCCGTTACGCCGTCAATTTATTTTTTATTCAACTGTTACACTCTTTGCGAGATTACGCGGTTTATCAACATCACAGCCGCGAGTCAGCGCCGCATAGTAGGCCAGCAGCTGCAAGGGCAGCACTGCCATCAGCGGTGCCAGATATTTGTCCGTACGCGGGATGTAAATAACATGGTCCGCATATTTTTCCAGAGAGGTGTCGCCCTCAAAGCCGATAGCAATAACCACAGCCTCGCGCGCCTTAACCTCCTGCAGGTTGCTGACGGTTTTATCATATACATCCATCTGCGTTGCCAGTACGATTACCGGCACACCTGAAACAATCAGCGCCAAGGTGCCGTGCTTCAGCTCGCCTGCCGCATAAGCCTCCGCATGAATGTAGGAAATTTCCTTCAGCTTCAGCGCACCCTCCAGCGCTACGGCATAATCAAGGCTGCGTCCCAGAAAGAAGGCATCCTCACTGCTGCCGTATTCACGCGCAAACACCTTAATCTGGTCCACGTTTTCCAGCATTTTATGAATCTGCTCTGGTACAAAGGTCAGACCCTGCACCAGCTCCTGCTCACGCTCGTCACTCATGCTGCCGCGCAGACGGCCTACATAAATCGCCAGCATCAGCATTGCCAGAAGCTGTGTGGTATAAGCCTTGGTAGATGCTACGGCAATTTCCGGACCGGCATAGGTATAAACAACCTGGTCTGCCTCGCGCGCAATAGAGCTGCCGACAACGTTGGTAACCGCCAGAGTGCGGGAGCCAAGACGTTTAGCCTCGCGCAGTGCTGCCAGCGTATCGCTAGTTTCACCGCTCTGGCTGATAACAATCGTCAGGCTGTTGCCGTCAACAAGCGGGTCGCGGTAACGGAACTCGCTGGCAATATCCACCTCAACCGGCACACGCGCCAGCTGCTCCAGATAATATTTGCCGACAATGCCTGCATGATAAGCGGTACCGCAGGCCACGATAAAGATTTTATTGATTTCGCGCAGTTCTTCTTCCGTCCAGTTCAGCTCGGGGAAGCCGATGGTTTTTGCTTCCGCGTCCAGACGGCTTGTCATGGTGTCGCGCAAAGCCTTAGGCTGTTCATAGATTTCCTTCAGCATGAAATGCTCAAAGCCGCCTTTTTCCGCTGCTTCGGCATTCCAGTTAACGACAAACACCTTCTTGCTGATTGGAGTGCCGTTGATATCCTGCACCCATACACCGTCTGCCGTTACCGTGGCGATTTCGCCGTCGCTCATGATAAAGGTACGGCGCGTATGATTGATAATAGCCGGAATATCGGAGGCAATAAAGTTTTCACCCTCGCCAAGGCCGATAATCAGCGGATTATCCTTTTTGGTGCAGATAATTTTATCAGGCTCGTATTCGCACATAAATACCAGACTGTAGGAGCCTTTGATAAGCTTCAGCACCTTTTTGACGGTTTCTTCGAAATCACCATCACATTGGTCCGCCATCAGATGAGCTACAACCTCGCTATCCGTTTCGGACAGGAATTCATGTCCCTTGGCAATCAGTTCTTCCTTCAGGCCAAGATAATTTTCAATAATACCGTTATGGACAACGACAAACTTACCACTGCTGTCCGTATGGGGATGCGCATTGCGATCCGACGGACGGCCATGTGTTGCCCAGCGTGTGTGACCGATACCTACATTGCCCACAGGCATATTGCCTGCCAATTTCTGGCGCAGTGCATCCAGACGGCCTACACATTTTTCTACACGAATGCTGTTGTTTTCATAAACAGCAATGCCGGCAGAATCATAACCGCGATACTCCAGCTTGCTCATACCGTCAAGCAAAAAGGGGGCTGCTTCGTGATTACCGATATAACCTACAATTCCGCACATAAGTAGTAATCCTCCTCTACTCTGCAAGGTGTAAGGCATCATCTGCTTAGTCAGGTTTTCTCGTATCTGATACCTTCTCCCTTGCGAGCCTGTATTATATTCTTTGCCCTTTCTGCCACCGTGCTTTTCTCTCCCCCGTTACCGAAGGGCTTTGTACACGATTTGCGGCCTGCAGCCGGCCGTGAGGCATCCGCTGACTGATCGATAACCTCATTCCTCGTCCACCGCCTGAGCGGTACATGCGCTTACATCCTTCACTGTTTGCTCATAAATCAGCAAAGACAAGGCTCTGCTGATTTATGAGCAAACAGACAATGAGCCGCGCAGGCAGGCAGTCCCACGCGGCACATCCTCAGACTAATTTAATTTTACAATATGATGACTGGCAGGTCAAGAAAACATTCCTTGAACTTTTCTTGCCTGATGCTTGCCTGCAGGCGCTTCATATAGTATAATAAATATAGAAAGAGTGCTACCGATAGACGGTTGCCCTTCAAAAATTTAAACTGTTAAAAAAATAACCGCTAGTGTAGGAGCTGGGCGGTTATTTTTTTTGCGTTTTTACCGAGTTCATAACCAAATTTAATGCACCCAAGCCCAAAACCAAGCAATGCAAGAACTTCCAGTATATTCATCAGTACCACCCTCTTCCTTGTAGATTTCTATAAAAATATAGATGTCGGCAAATCGAGGGCCGCAAACCCTCCGTAGAGGGCAACCGCCTACCGTATTCTGGTAGCACAAATATATTTTAACATATGTTCGTCAAAAAGAAAATATGCAAAGTACAAAAGCAGACCATTGCATCCGAAAATGATGTAATGATCTGCTTTTAATCTTCATTCAGCAAGGAAGTCCTGCTTATGCCAGCTCCTTAGTTACAACGTCGGCAATAGCGTTGGCGATCTGCTCCAGACGCTCCTGCTTCGGTCCTTCGGCCATAATACGAATTAAAGGCTCGGTGCCGGAAGCACGTACCAGAATCTGGCCGTTTTCGCCCAGCTCCTCTTGATATTTTTTGATTACTTCCTGAATAGCAGCCTTTTCTTCCCAGCCGTTTTTATTCTTCACGCGTACATTCAGCAGAATCTGCGGGAATTTAGTCATTACGGCGCCCATCTCGGACAGGGACTTGTTGTTGCGAACCATTGCGCACAACAGCTGTACAGCAGTCAGAATGCCGTCGCCGGTTTTAGCGAATTCGGAGAAAATGATATGACCGGATTGCTCGCCGCCGATAGAATAATTGTGCTTGAGCATTTCCTCCAGTACATAGCGGTCACCTACAGCGGTTTTGACAGTCTTGCCGCCATTGAGCCTTCATAGCCTGATGCAAGCCAACGTTACTCATAACAGTGGTTACCAGCATATTATCATGCAGTTTGTTGCGCTTCATCAGCTCCAGAGCGCAAATCAGCATAATCTGATCGCCGTCCATAGCCTCGCCGTTTTCGTCAACTGCCAAGCAGCGGTCAGCGTCACCGTCATTGGCGATACCTACATGAGCGCCAACCTCGACAACCTTCTTCTGCAAAGCCTCCAGATGAGTGGAGCCGCAGCCGTTGTTGATATTGATACCGTTAGGCTCGTTGAAAATTGCCACAACCTCAGCACCGAGGCTGCGCAGGATAACCGGTGCGATTTCGCTGTTGGCACCGTTGGAGCAGTCCATAACAATCTTCAGACCGTTCAGCTTAGCATAAGCAGTGCTCAGAATGTGCTTAATATACAGTGCAGACAAATCCTTTTCATGAATAATCTGGCCTACGCTGCTGCCGCTTACTGCCTGAGTGTAATCAATCGGTGCAGCAACGATAGCTGCAATTTCGTCCTCTACTGCGTCAGGCAACTTGTGGCCTGTCTGAGAGAAAAATTTGATGCCGTTGTCTTCAAACGGATTGTGAGAAGCAGAAATTACTACACCGGCATTAGCCTTAACCTCACTGGTCAGGAAGGAAAACTGCCGGAGTAGGCATAACGCCCAGAAGATGTGCATTGCCGCCCGCGCTGCAGATACCTGCTGCCAAAGCGCTTTCCAGCATTTGTCCGCTGCGGCGTGTATCTCTGCCGATAATAATTTTCGGGCAGGAAACCTCGCGGCCAAAGTATTTTGCGGCAGCATAGCCCAGCTTAAAGGCCATCTCCGGAGTAAGTTCTACGTTCGCTACACCGCGAACACCATCAGTACCAAA
>ENA-OQDC01001221-OQDC01001221.1-human-gut-metagenome-genome-assembly--contig:-NODE-1221-length-13825-cov-2.975617_pt1 | contig 13825 bp, 13 predicted proteins | sample MGYA00242770_ERZ504601 | MGnify/ENA primary metagenome ERZ504601 (study PRJEB26092, sample SAMD00036305) | human gut metagenome | host: Homo sapiens | study: EMG produced TPA metagenomics assembly of...
CCTCTCTTTGCGCAATACTCAGGCGTTACAACCAAAGCCGTCATAGATAAATTCAGAAAACATGACATAGATAACTATAAGCTTTCGTTTATAACAGAATTTTACGCAAATCCTTTATATATAAAGGCATTACTTAAAAATTTGGACTTTAAACATATTAATGCTGATACACCTTTGCTTCTTGCTTACCATTCTCTGCCTCAATCTTATATCAAAAAAGAAAATTTATATATAAAACAATGCATTAATACAAGTAAACTTATAGCTGAAGCTATTGGAAAAAGATGCCCCGTATATACGGTATTTGTTTCAAAATTCGGAAAAGGCAAATGGCTTAAGCCAAGTCTTACGGATATATTGCAAAAATTAAAAAATCAAAACGTTAAAACAGTTAATCTAATGAGTCCCGGTTTTATGCTGGATTGTCTTGAAACAATCTATGATGTAAAGCGTGCCGCTTTTACCTTCTGCAAAAAATGAAGACATGAAAGTCAATTATCTTCCATGTCTTAATGACAGCAATGAATGCGTTGAATTTATAGCCAGCTTAATCAAGCAGTAATATAACTAATTATTGGTTTTATATCCTAAAAACTCATCAACATGCAAAAGCTTTTTTTGCATGCGAAATTGATTTTTCATCTGGGGAAGGGGTATCTTTTAACTCATATTTAATACCTAAAGCCTCCCATTTGAACATACCGAAACTGTGATAAGGCAAAATTTCAACGCGTTTTACGTTATTTAAAGTTTTTATAAAGGTGTAAAGCTTATTTAAAGCTTCGTCATTATCTGTAATTCCCGGAACTAAAACGTGTCTTATCCAAACCGCTTTACCTTTTTCATCAAGATATTTAAGACAATCTAAAATATTAGTGTTTTCTACCTGGGTTAAATCAAGATGTGCCTTATTATCAATATGCTTGATATCAACCATTAAAAGATCGGTATATTTTAAGAGTTCGTCAAATTTATCAAGAAAAGCAGGATCTCTTGAAAAAGGAGATGCTGCCGTATCGATAGTTGTATGCACTCCTTCTTTTTAGCTTTTTTAAACAACTCAGTAATAAAATCAATTTGCAGTAACGGCTCTCCTCCGCTTACTGTAATACCTCCGTCTTTTCCCCAATAATTTCTATAACGCAATGCGTAACTTAATACTTCATCAGAAGTCTTTTCTTCTCCTGAGTTTATTTTCCAAGAGTCGGGATTATGACAATACTTACAACGCATTCTGCAACCTTGCATAAAAATAACGAAACGCACTCCGGGTCCGTCAACCGATCCGAAAGTTTCAAACGAATGGATTCGTCCTGTAAGCATATTTATCCTCTCAAATATTAAAATCTCTTAATTCTTCATATTAAAAGACCTCGAAACTTTTAAAGCTCCGAGGTCCTAAGATTAAGTTGTCAAGCTAACAATTACATTGACTTGTGGCAGGTTCTGGCAATAACGTCAAGCTGCTGCTCACGAGTTAAATCGATGAACTTAACTGCATATCCAGATACACGGATCGTAAAGTTTGCATATTCTTCTTTTTCAGGATGTTCCATCGCATCGATCAGTTTCTCTTTACCGAATACGTTTACATTTAAGTGATGCGCTCCCTGATCAAAGTATCCATCCATGACATTTACAAGGTTATTGATTCTTTCCCCATCTTCATGTCCTAAAGCATCTGGGTTGATCGTCTGTGTATTAGAAATACCATCTAATGCCCATTCGTATGGAATCTTAGCTACAGAGTTTAAGGATGCTAATAATCCGTTCTGCTCTGCACCATAACTTGGGTTCGCTCCTGGTGCTAATGGTTCTCCTGCTTTTCTACCATCTGGCATTGTTCCTGTTGCTTTTCCGTATACAACGTTAGATGTGATCGTCAGGATAGATGTTGTAGGTTCAGAGTTACGATATGTGTGATGTTTTTTGATCTTTGCTAAGAATGTTCTTAACAGCCATACTGCGATATCATCTGCTCTGTCATCATCGTTTCCGTATTTAGGGAACTCTCCGTCGATTTCATAATCAACAACTAATCCTTCTTCATCACGGATTGCTTTAACTTTTGCGTATTTGATGGCGCTTAAAGAATCAACTGCATGAGAGAATCCCGCGATTCCTGTTGCGAATGTTCTTTCAAGTTCTGTATCCATTAATGCTAATTCCGCTGCTTCATAGTAATATTTGTCATGCATATACTGGATTAAGTTTAATGTATTTACATAAAGGTCTACTAACCAATCCATCATAACGTCATATTTCTGCATAACTTCATCATAATCTAAGTATTCAGACATGATAGGTTTGTAGGCTGGTCCTACCTGCTGTTTTCGTCTTACAGTCTACACCACCATTGATCGCATATAATAAGCATTTTGCAAGGTTTGCTCTTGCTCCGAAGAACTGCATTTCTTTACCAGTCTTAGTCGCAGATACACAGCAGCAGATTGCATAGTCATCTCCCCATACTGGTTTCATGACATCATCATTTTCGTACTGGATAGAGCTTGTACGGATAGAAATATCAGCTGCATATTTCTTGAAATTCTCTGGAAGTGCAGAAGAATATAATACAGTGATGTTTGGCTCTGGTGATGGTCCCATGTTCTCTAATGTATGCAAGAAACGGAAGTCTGTCTTTGTAACCATAGAACGTCCATCTACACCGATACCAGCAAGATCAAGTGTTGCCCATACTGGGTCTCCTGAGAATAACTGGTTGTAAGAAGGAATTCTTGCGAATTTAACCATTCTGAATTTCATTGTTAAATGGTCGATCATTTCCTGTGCTTCTTCTTCTGTGATGATTCCTTTGTCAAGGTCACGCTGAATATAGATATCAAGGAATGTAGAAACACGTCCGATACTCATAGCAGCTCCATTCTGAGTTTTGATCGCTGCTAAATATCCAAAGTACATCCACTGAATTGCTTCTTTTGCAGTTTTAGCCGGTCTTGAAATGTCAAATCCATAAATCTGAGCCATTTCCTTCATGCCTTTTAATGCTTTTTTCTGTTCTGCTAATTCTTCACGAAGACGGATCACATCATCTGTCATAACACCGCATCCGCAGTTTGCAAAATCATTTTCTTTTTCTTCTAATAAGTAGTCGATTCCGTATAAAGCAACACGACGGTAGTCACCTACAATACGACCACGTCCATAAGTATCTGGAAGACCTGTGATGATCTTGTTATGTCTTGCTTTTTTCATTTCTGGTGTATAAGCATCAAAAACAGCTGTGTTATGAGTCTTTGAATATTTTGTAAAGATTTCATGTAATCTTTCACTTGGTTCATAACCATAGTTACGACAAGATTCTTCTGCCATTTTGATACCACCATATGGCATAAATGCACGTTTTAATGGTTTGTCTGTCTGAAGACCAACGATCTGTTCTAAATCTTTTGTTTCTTCACTAATATAACCAGGTCCGTGAGAAGTTAAAGAAGATACGATGTCTGTATCCATATCAAGAACTCCGCCTTTTTTTCGTTCTTCTTTCTGAAGTCCCTGTAAGATACCCCATAATTTATCTGTTGCTTCTGTAGGTCCTGCAAGGAAGCTTGCATCTCCATCATAAGGTGTGTAGTTTTCCTGGATGAAATCTCTTGTATTGATTTCTTCCTTCCACATTCTACCTTTAAAACCTTCCCATTCTTCAAACTGTTTCATTTTGAAAACTCCTCCATTTCTTGGATCAAAATAATTTCTATTACATTTATAAGTTAGTCTAATCTAACTACTTTTATTATAGCAAAATTTAGATCGAATACAATATACCTATTCGATAATTTTTCTCGTTAAATAAATAACAAGTCTTATTTTCGGTACTTTTTTCGTACATGTATGCTATTTTTCTTTGGTAATCTGATTGAAATTTTCTTTGAGATATCATACTGGCAGCAGTCATGAAACCGTGGCTCCTGCCAGTATCTTGTTAATTGATATGTTTTTATGTCTTTTGAAATTCTAGTGATGGAATAATCTGATTCCTGTAAATGCCATTGCCATGTTGTATTTGTTACAGCAGTCAATAACGGCCTCATCTCTGACTGATCCACCTGGCTGTGCGATGTATTTTACTCCACTCTTATGTGCTCTCTCGATATTATCAAAGAATGGGAAAAATGCATCAGATCCTAAGGTAACATCTGTTAATTTGTCTAACCATGCTCTCTTCTCTTCTTTTGTGAACACTTCTGGTTTCTCAGTAAAGATATTTTCCCATGCTCCGTCTGCTAAGACATCCATGTATTCGTCTCCGATATAAAGATCGATCGCATTATCTCTGTCTGCACGGCGGATCTTTTCTTTAAATGGCAGATTCATAACTTTTGGACACTGTCTTAACCACCAGTTGTCTGCTTTCTGTCCGGCAAGTCTTGTACAATGTACACGAGACTGCTGTCCTGCTCCAATTCCAATTGCCTGTCCATCTTTTACAAAGCATACAGAATTAGACTGTGTATACTTTAATACGATCAGAGAAATCTTCATATCGATCAATGCTTCTTCAGGAATGTTTTTATTCTCTGTCACAATATTAGATAATAATTCATCATCAATTGGAAGTTCCTGTCTTCCCTGTTCAAATGTAACACCAAAGACCTGTTTATGCTCTAATGGTGCTGGTGTATAGTTCTCATCGATCTTAATGATGTTATAGTTTCCGTTTTTCTTTGCTTTTAAGATTTCCAGTGCTTCATCTGTATATCCTGGTGCGATCACTCCGTCAGATACTTCTCTCTTGATCAGACGTGCTGTGTCTGCATCACATACATCAGATAAAGAAATGAAGTCTCCGAATGATGACATACGATCTGCACCTCTTGCTCTGGCATATGCACATGCTAATGGAGATAAATCTCCCATATCGTCTACCCAGTAGATCTTCTTTAAGGTATCAGACATTGGACGTCCTACAGATGCTCCTGCAGGTGATACGTGTTTGAAAGAAGTTGCCGCAGGAAGTCCTGTCGCTTTCTTTAATTCTCTTACCAGCTGCCATCCGTTAAATGCATCCAAAAAGTTGATGTATCCTGGTTTTCCGTTTAATACTTCGATTGGAAGCTCACTTCCGTCTGCCATATAGATTCTTGATGGTTTCTGGTTTGGATTACATCCGTACTTTAATTCTAATTCCTTCATTTTTCTTCTCCTTTGATCTGCTGATTGACTGATTATTTGTTCTTATTTACGATTCTTGTCTCATATTCCCCTGTTGCAATATCAATATAACGTACAAATAGAGATACTTTGTTGTCTTCATTTAAGCTGTTCCAAAGTGTGTTTGTGAAATCATCGATATCTTCTTCGATTCCAACAAATTTAGGTTCTCCCTCGAAGCTTGGAAGTGGATTTCCATCATGCATATATGTATGGATAAAACGTCCTTCTCCTGCGATCGGATTCTCATATGTATATGTGTATCGGTTACAGGATTCTGGATTTCCATTATCACTCTTTAAAATGGACATTGCATAGTGGAATGTTCCGTCTGCAATCTTCATAAGACCTGAGATTCTTGGTGTGTAGTTTGGTCCGTCTGGTTCAAACTCACGGCTTCTTAAAGACTGCTCAAAAGTAAGTCCTTTTTCTCTTCCTTCATAAACAGTGTCTGTCTGATCTCCATTCGTAACGATCGTTTCATCCCCAAGAACACGGACAGGTGCATAGATGATAAGGCTTGGATCTTCTAACTTCGCTGGATCAAAATGCCTGTGTGCGGATTCCTTCTCCATCTTCTACAAAAACACGGTTACGACTGTTCTCACTGCGTCCCATGATAAAAGTATGCAGTCACCGCTTTCTTTCCATCTTTGGATCTTCCAATAACGATTCCACGTCCTGGATAAGCATTTTCCTTTAATTCCTGAGCAAGAGCTAACTTCTTCATTGGTCTTAAATCTCCTTTTTTGAAAATCTTAATTTATATTTCTTCTATTGTATATAAAAAATGGATTTAATACAAGAAAATCTCATAATCACAAAATAAAGGACAGGTTTACCGAAATTTTAATTAATCCTGTCCTTTATTTCTATCACTTTTACATGAACTTTCTTTTTCTACCTTATGATTTATTATAGCCTAAACAAAAAAGAATGGAACACCCTATTCCTGATATCCCATTCTTTTCATAAATCGCATATTTAATTTAATAATTAAATTACATTCTCTTGATTCGTTCGATCGCTTCAACTGTATTCTCATAGTTACCAAACGCTGTAAGTCGGAAGTATCCTTCTCCGCTTGGTCCGAATCCTGATCCTGGTGTTCCAACGACGTTGGCATCTTCTAACAGATGATCGAAGAATTCCCAAGATGTCATGTTGTCTGGTGTCTTTAACCAGATGTATGGTGCATTAACACCACCAGATACTGTGTATCCTGCATCCTGTAATCCGTTAAAGATTACTTTTGCATTGTTCATGTAGTATCCAACCTGTTCTTTTAACTGAGCTTTTCCGGCTTCAGAGTAAACTGCTTCTCCAGCTCTCTGTACGATGTATGGAGCTCCGTTATATTTTGTTCCGTGACGTCTTGCCCATAACGCATGTAACTGTGTATCTCCACATTTTAAATCTTTAGGGATAACAGTATATCCTAAACGAACTCCTGTAAATCCTGCGTTCTTAGAGAAACTCTTTAATTCGATCGCACATGTTCTTGCACCTTCACATTCATAAATTGTGTGTGCAACGTTATCTTCTGAGATATATGCTTCGTATGCTGCATCATAAATGATCACGCATCCGTTTTTGTTTGCATAGTCTACCCATCCCTGTAACTGGTCTTTTGTGATTGTTGATCCAGTTGGATTGTTAGGGAAGCAAAGGTAAATGATATCTGGTACTTCGCTTGGGAAATCTGGTGCGAAGTTATTCTCTGCTGTACATGGCATGTAGATAACATCACTCCATGTTTCTGTTGCTTTATCATATGTTCCGGCTCTTCCTGCCATAACGTTTGTATCTACATATACTGGGTATACAGGGTCACATACGGCAATCTTGTTATCCTGTGCAAAGATTTCCTGAATATTTCCAGAATCACATTTTGCTCCATCACTTACAAAGATTTCATCTGCTTTGATATCTGCTCCACGATCCTGATAATCATTCTTTGCAATTGCATTTCTTAAAAATTCATATCCAAGGTCTGGTGCGTATCCGTGAAATGTTTCTGCATGTCCCATTTCATCTACTGCTTTGTGTAAAGAATCAATGATCGCTGGTGCCAGAGGCTGTGTTACGTCTCCAATTCCTAAACGAATAATATTTTTGTCAGGGTTTGCCTCAGAATATGCATTCACTTTTTCGCAATTGTTGAAAATAAGTAGCTTCCAGGCAGTTTCAAGTAGTTGTCGTTAATTTTAAACATAAATTCCTCCTAGTTATGATATATTAATGATTCTTTGATCATTTTTGCCATTTCGATAAGTCCCACACCACTGTTCATACTTCGCTGCTGTATATATGCGTGGGCTTCGCTTTCTGTGATCTGATTGTTCTGCATCAGTAATTCTTTGACTTCATCAAGCAGACGGATTTCTTCTCTGGTACGTTGTTTCGGCCGTTGTTTCCTTCGTCTTTGCTTCTCAGAAATTTCGGTAACGATCTCTCTCGTTTTCTCGACAAGTTCATGCCCCTTAAGAGGCATCGGAAGTCCTGTCACGTTCGAATACACACAGTCATCTAAATATTGGCGAGAAGCGATCAACAGCATCTTTATCTCTCCTGAGAGGTATTCTCTTAACTCGCTGTAGATCATATCTGAGCATTTGTATCCGCAGACGACAAGCCCTTCCTCAACACCTTCCATACGTTGAACTACCTGTGCACCCGTTGCACACACAGCGGTTACTTCAAAACCGCTTCTTACCAGAAGATTTCTGATACTTCTGGCGACTTCTGTTTTCGGGAATAAAACGATGACGTTTACCAAGCTTCTCACCTCCCGTATCAAGTATCTGTCAATCATTAGATCTTATATAAATAACGATCGACTTCCCATTGTGATACGAACTTCTGATAAGACTCCCATTCAGCACTCTTAGCTTCAACATACTTGTTAAAAATATGATCTCCTAAAAGTTCTTTCATATAAGTGCTTTGTTTGAAAATCTCAAGAGCTTCTTTCATGTCTCTTGGCAGTGTATTAATCCCTGCTTCTTGTTTTTCTCCCTCAGCCATCTCATACTGATTCTTCATGGAACCCTTTCCAGGGGTTAATTTGCGCTTGATCCCATCTAATCCTGCTGCAAGGCTAACTGCCAGTGCAAGGTAAGGATTGGCTGCAGAATCAGGACTACGAAATTCAAGTCTTGTTCCGCTTCCACGGGCTGCCGGTACTCGAATGAGCGGGCTTCTGTTTGACGGTGACCATGAAACATCAACCGGTGCCTCATATCCTGGTACGATTCTCTTATAAGAGTTGACCAGTGGATTTGTGATCAGACACATCTCATTTGCATGTTCCATGACTCCTGCCATAAAATAGAAAGCTTCATCACTGATCCCAAGTTCATTCTTAGAATCAGCAAAAATGTTCTTTCCATTCTTCCATAAGGACATGTTAAGATGCATTCCAGAACCATCCACTCCTGTAATTGGTTTTGGCATAAAACTTGCATAAAGTCCATGTCTTTTGGCAATATATTTTACGATAAATTTAAATGTGAGTATGTTATCGGCCGTTCTTAAGGCATTGTCGTACTTAAAATCGATCTCATGCTGTGCAGGTGCAACTTCATGATGAGATGCCTCGATCTCAAATCCCATATCCTCAAGATTCAAGATCATATCTCTTCTGGCACTTTCTCCAAGGTCTAATGGAGCTACATCAAAATATCCGGCTTTCTCATGAGAAACCGTCGTTGGGCGGCCTTCTTCATCTGTGTGGAATAAGAAAAATTCACATTCCGGACCGACGTTAAATTTATACCCCATCTTCTGGCACTCAACCATCACACGTTTTAGTACATTTCTTGGATCTCCTTCAAATGGGAGTCCATCCTGACCATATACATCACAGATCAGTCTTGCCACACGGTTTCCTCCCGCATTCCACGGGAAGATCGCAAAGCTGTCAAGATCTGGATATAAATACATATCAGATTCTTCAATGCGGACAAATCCATCAACACTGGATCCATCAAATGTACACTTGTTATCTAATGCTTTCTCAAGCTGTCTTGCGGTGATCGCGACGTTCTTCATTGTTCCGAACAAGTCAGAAAACTTGTAGTCTGATAAATTCTACATCGTTTTCTCTGACGAGGTCTATCACATCTTGTTTTGTGTATCGACCCATAACATCACTCCTTCTTACTTCTATTAAATCTGTGCGATATCAACTACGCTGAGCTGATCTCTGTTTCCTGTTTCCAAACTAGTCAGTAGAGCATCTGCCGTATCAAGACTTGTAAGGCATGTTACTCCTGTTTCGATCGCGTAACGGCGGATCAGGAATCCATCTCTGCTTCGACCTACACCCTGAGATGGTGTATCAATGACTAAATCAATTTTATCATCTAAAATGAGATCTAGCAAGTTTGGAGATGGTTCTTCTAATTTATTGATTGGTTTTGCATGAACTCCAGCTTCATTTAAGACTCTGCATGTGCTCTTTGTTGAGAAGATCTCATATCCTAACGCTTCAAATCTATGTCCGATATCGATCGCATCGATCTTATCAGAATCCTTGACTGTTAAGATCATCTTCTTATATTTTGGAAGATTGACTCCAGCTCCTAAGAACGCTTTATATAATGCTTCATGGAAGTTCTTAGAAATACCTAAGCACTCACCTGTAGATTTCATTTCAGGTCCAAGGCTGATCTCTGCTCCTCTTAATTTTTCAAATGAGAAGACAGGTTTCTTCACTGCATAGTATTCAGATTCTTTCTGAAGTCCTGGTTCATATCCAAGATCTCTGATCTTTGCCCCTGTGATCACTTTCGCTGCTAATGCTACGATCGGAATACCTGTTACTTTACTGATATAAGGTACAGTACGGCTAGATCTTGGGTTTACTTCGATGACATATACTTCATCATCTGCTACGATAAACTGAATGTTGATCAGTCCGATAACGTGTAATGATTTTGCAAGTTTTCTTGTATATTCTGCGATGATTCGTTTAATCCTGTCTGTTAAATTAATAGATGGATATACGGAAATGCTGTCTCCTGAATGGATTCCGGCACGTTCCACATGTTCCATGATTCCTGGGATCAGAATATCTGTTCCATCACAAACAGCATCAACTTCGACTTCTTTACCAACCAGATATTTATCAATCAAGATTGGATGTTCCTGCTCGTAACGGTTGATAACTTCCATAAATGCTGTAATATCTTCATCAGATACCGCAATCTGCATTCCCTGTCCACCAAGTACATAAGAAGGTCTTACAAGCACTGGATATCCAAGTTCATGTGCAACTTTGATTGCTTCTTCGCATGTAAAGACTGTTGTTCCTTTTGGTCTTGGGATACAGCATTCTTCTAAGATCTCGTCAAATAATTCTCTATCTTCAGCTGCATCTACATTTTCAGCACTTGTTCCAAGGATTGGTACTCCCATCTTCATCAGTGCTTCTGTTAATTTGATCGCTGTCTGTCCACCGAACTGTACGACTGCACCGTCTGGTTTCTCAAGATCTACGATACTTTCTACATCTTCTGCTGTTAATGGTTCAAAATAAAGTTTATCAGCAACATCAAAGTCTGTAGAAACTGTTTCAGGGTTGTTGTTTACGATGATTGTCTCGTATCCTTCTTTGCTTAATGCCCATACACTGTGTACAGAACAGAAGTCGAATTCGATACCCTGTCCGATACGGATTGGTCCAGAACCAAGTACCATGACTTTTTTCTTTCCTGATGTTTCTTCGACTTCATTTTCTCCGTCATAGCAAGAATAGTAGTAAGGTGTTGCTGCATCAAACTCAGCTGCACATGTATCTACCATCTTGTAAGATGCATGAATATTATATTCATTTCTTAATTCTTTGATCTCACGTTCTGTCTTACCTGTTAAGCTTCCGATCACTTTATCTGGGAATTCTAAACGTTTTGCTTCCTGTATAAAGCTTTATCTAATGTATCGGCTTGTGCTAATTTCTTTTCCATCTCAACTAAGACTGCGATCTTATCTAAGAACCAGCGGTCAATCTTTGTGATGTTAAAGATCGTATCATAGTCAAATCCACGACGAATTGCTTCTGCAATCACATAGATACGAAGGTCGTCGATCTTTTCAAGTTCTTTTAATAATTCATCATCTGTTAATTTATCGTATCACCGAAAATTAGCTGTCTACATGCTGCTCTAAGGAACGGATGGCTTTCATTAACGCCCCTTCAAAGTTTGTTCCGATACTCATAACTTCTCCAGTTGCTTTCATCTGAGTTGTCAGAGTACGTTTTGCATGAATAAATTTATCAAATGGAAGTCTTGGCATTTTCACTACACAATAGTCAAGCATTGGCTCAAAACTTGCATACGTTTTCTTTGTTACCGCATTTTCGATTTCATCTAATGTATATCCAATCGCGATCTTGGCTGTTACTTTCGCGATTGGGTATCCTGTTGCTTTGGAAGCTAACGCTGAAGAACGGCTTACTCGAGGGTTTACCTCGATAACACAATATTCAAAGCTGTCTGGATTTAATGCATACTGTACGTTACATCCACCATGAACGTCTAATTCTGTGATGATATTTAATGCAGATGTACGAAGCATCTGGTATTCTTTATCTCCTAATGTCTGAGATGGAGCAACTACGATACTGTCTCCTGTATGAACACCAACTGGGTCGATGTTTTCCATGTTACAGATTGTAATACATGTTCCATTTTCGTCACGCATTACTTCGTATTCGACTTCTTTCCATCCACCGATGTAACGTTCTACTAATACTTCCCCTACACGGCTTAAACGAAGACCATTTTCAAGGATTGTCTCTAATTCTTCCTGATTGTGGGCAATTCCTCCACCACTTCCTCCAAGTGTATATGCTGGACGAAGTACGGCTGGATATCCGATCACTTTGGCGAATTCTACTCCATCTTCTACAGTTTTAACAACCTGTCCTGCTGCGATTGGTTCTCCGATCTTTTCCATTGTCTGCTGGAATTCCAGGCGGTCTTCTGCTTTCTTAATTGTTGATGGAGATGTACCGATCAGTTTCACTCCAGATTTTTCAAGATATCCGCTTTCTACTAATTCCATTGCAAGGTTTAAGGCTGCCTGTCCACCAAGTGTTGGAAGGATACTGTCCGGTTTTTCTTTTTCGATGATCTTTTCAATAACAGGAGCTGTTAATGGCTCGATATATACTTTATCGGCAATATCTTTATCTGTCATGATTGTTGCAGGGTTTGAGTTTACTAAAACTACTTCCACTCCTTCTTCCTGAAGTGCTCTACAAGCCTGTGTTCCTGCATAGTCAAATTCTGCTGCCTGTCCAATAACGATTGGTCCTGACCCGATTACAAGTACTTTCTTTATATCTTCTCTCTTAGGCATTTTTTGCTCCTTTCATTCTATCCATAAATTCATCAAATAAATAATTGGTATCCTGTGGTCCAGGACATGCTTCTGGATGGAACTGAACTGTTCGAATATTTTTATTTTTATAGTCTAATCCTTCGATTGTTTTATCATTTACATTGATAAAGGAAACTTCTGCAACATTTGGATCGATTGTTTCTTCTTTGATCACATATCCGTGGTTCTGAGAAGAAATGTAAACACGTCCGCTCTTTAAATCTTTGACCGGATGATTTCCTCCACGATGTCCCCAACGCATTTTTTCTGTGTCTGCACCTGTTGCAAGTGCCATTAACTGATGTCCTAAACAAATTGCAAAAATTGGTACTTCACTGTCATATAACTTCTTGATCTCTTTGATGATCTCTACACATTCTTTTGGATCTCCAGGTCCGTTTGATAACATAATTCCATCTGGATTATCTCCTAAGATTTCTTCCGCTGTTGTATCTGCAGGATAAACTGTAACGTCACATCCACGTTTTTGTAAAGAACGGATAATATTATTTTTGTTCCAAGATCTAATAATGCAACTTTAAATCCATCTCCAGGAAAATGTTCTTTTTCTGTTCTTGAAACAGTTTTTACTGCATTTGTCACTCTGTATTCTTTTAATTTTTGGAAGGATTTCATCTAAATTAAAATTAGGATTTGTAGTGATCATTCCACCCATGCATCCGTGCTCTCTTAAGATCTTTGTGATTGCTCTTGTGTCAACACCACAAACACCTGGGATATCATGTTCTTTTAGATAATCTTCTAAGTCTTCTTCCCTTCGGAAGTTACTTGAAGTTCTTGAGATTTCTCTTACGATAAAGGCTGAATGCCAAGGTTTTTCAGATCGATGTCCTCTAGACATACTCCATAGTTTCCAATCAGTGGATAAGTCATTACGACTCCCTGTCCCTGATAGGAAGGGTCTGTTAATACTTCTAAATAACCTGTCATGGAAGTATTAAATACGACTTCACAGATCACTTCTTTTTGGGCTCCAAAACTTTTTCCCTCAAATACGTGTCCGTCTTCCAATATCAAAAATGCGTTCATGTAATTTTTCCTCCTAAAAAGTCTCATTCATAGGGTATATAGTAGAAAAGACTAACTTTCTACCTATAGAATAAGGGTTTGCTCATAACCCTTATTGTTTGTATAAAAAAAAGAAATATCCTAAAATAAAAATTACGAAGCTAAGTATTGGAAATTCAGCCATTTTGTCCTTCCAATACCTGGGTCATTTTTTATTTCAGAAATATTTCTCTAC
>ENA-OQDC01001222-OQDC01001222.1-human-gut-metagenome-genome-assembly--contig:-NODE-1222-length-13814-cov-5.152115_pt1 | contig 13814 bp, 17 predicted proteins | sample MGYA00242770_ERZ504601 | MGnify/ENA primary metagenome ERZ504601 (study PRJEB26092, sample SAMD00036305) | human gut metagenome | host: Homo sapiens | study: EMG produced TPA metagenomics assembly of...
TCCAAGATAAATTGCTCAGCGACACTATCCCCCAGAAAGAGTCCACGTTTCGTCATACGAACAACCTCTGGATCCTTGACCAAGAGACCATCTGCCTGTAGTTTTTCCACAATGTCTCCATAAGTATCCGCAAATGACATACCAAACTTCTCTTCAAACCGTTTGATAGACACACCCGACTTTTTACGTAACCAAGGAAAAACTCCTCCTCCATCATCTCCACCTTAGTCAGATGTTCTTCATTGAGTCTAGCATGACCATCCTCAGCTATAGCCTTTAGGTAATGTTGGATCGGTCCTCGATTACGGTAACGAACACCATTCACATAACCAGAGGCCCCAGCACCAACTCCATAGTATTCATCATTATTCCAATACATGAGATTATGTCGGCTCTCCATCCCGGGTTTGGTAAAGTTAGAAATCTCGTAGTGCTCAAAACCATTTTTTTCCAACTCTTGGATAATATAGTCAAACATCTCTGCTTCCAAGTCCTCAGTGGGTAGATTGAGCTTACCCCGACGCATCTTATTCATAAAGACCGTGTGATGTTCCAATATCAAACTGTAGAGACTTAGATGTGGAATATCCAGTTCCAGTGCCTTTCTCACATTTTCCTTGACTTGGTCCATAGTTTGACCAGGCAGAGCATAAATGAGGTCAATGGAAATATTATGGAAACCAGCAGACTTCAAGCTATCAATGCTTTCATAAATCTGTGCTTGATTGTGACTGCGACCAATTTGACGCAAGTGTTTGTCATCAAAAGTCTGAACCCCTAGAGATACCCGATTAACAGCAGATTTTTTTAGTACTTCAATTTTATCAACCGTCAAATCACCAGGATTGGCCTCAATGGTAAACTCCTCCAGTTTTGATAAATCCAAGTTCTTCTGAAGATGACTTAAAAGGTAGTCCAATTGCTCAGCAGAAATAGCTGTGGGTGTCCCCCCACCAATATAAAGGGTACGAAGCTCCTTGATATCTGAAAGCTCCCACTCATGAATCAAAGCCCGTAGGTAGTCATCAACGGGCTGATTTTTAATAAATACCTTGGAAAAGTCACAATAATAACAAATTTGTGTGCAAAATGGGATGTGCACATAAGCTGATGTTGGTTTTGTTTGCATGTAACTATTCTACCATTTTTTAGCAGAAATGAGACCTTGAAAAAGAAGAGTTTGACGCAAAAAAGAAGCCATCTCTCCAGATAGCTTCTTTACTTCATTTTGTTAATGAAAATGGAAAAGCATTGTAGTGGCTATAATCAAAGGTTGGTCCCAAATCAGAGATAACTTGAACTGGTGTGTATGTGATATTTTCAAGAATAAAACTAGGCTTAACTTGGAAACCAGATCCCCCTATTCCAGTAAGGCCAGAGAGTAATTGCCACCTTACTAAACGTAGAGATTACCAGAAATCTGTACAGCTTTTGCAGTTATAAAACTTTGACAATAGGGTTCGTAAGCGATATTAAAATTTTCCTTTGAAGTAATGTTTTCATCATCATTAACTGCAAAACTAATATCTGTTGCTTGAGGACTCATACCAGTCCAGGTTCCAACCAAGGCTGATGGAACAGGAGAGTCACTTTGGGTATCAGGTGTTACTTAGCCAGACTTATTTGACTCAGTAGTAGCACTACTACTTGTTCCTGATTGAGTATCAGTTACAGCTGTAGCTTGATTTCTTTTACTGAGCTATATTCAGAATCACTTGCTAAGTCTTGGCCTTTTTAGCAGATTTCCTTTCAGTAGTTTTTGTCTTTGCTGATGACTTTACTACTTTAGAAGTTGAAGTTGTAGATGATGATGTAGTGCCTTTTTTCTTACTTGAAGCCACATCCGATAAGAGCCCCAGAAAAAGTTATAGATAACAAAACAAGTGAAAAAACACGGATAACTATACTTTTTATTTTCATAAACCTTTTTTCTGTATGTATATTATATTACAAAATTCAAGTGTTGTTTGTAATTTTGTAACTTTTTGTAATGTTTTGTCGTTCTGTTATAAGTTAATAGGTCCTTTTAACCAAAAAAGCCTATCACTCCCACAGGAATGATAGACTCTTGACTATTATTTATGTACTCCTTATCTTATCTGATATTAGCGAGTACCTTCTTTTTCAAGATAACCTGAATAGGGATGATCGTAGCATCTTCCAAGACAATAATGCGCTTACTACCATTCACAACTACAAATACAAAATAGTATAAACCTTTCTCGTCGTGGTAGATATCGTTAACACTCTTAGCCTGATAACCGTGTGACTTAAGGGACTTCTGTATTTCAGCAAACTCTTTTTGTACCTTACTATTATCTCCTCCGCCTGATTGATCCATAAGATATTCTTTTAAAGGTGTAAGAATTAAGATATCTATATCATCAGAATCTGTAGTCATTACTCCATTTTCAGAGATAGTCACTTCTCCTTTTGATTCATCTTCATAATTAAATGTCTTCCATTTTCCAACAAAAACTTTTGGAACCTCTTCCTTGTGAAAAAGACATTTCTTTTTGAAATTTTTGGTGTTGGAACCGTAGTAGTCTAGGTCTGATAAGGTTAAATCTAGAACAAAGTTTGCCCCATCCTTCTGAATCAGATTATAGTAGCCAACCCCTTTCCGTCTTTACCAATACAACCTCTTTTGTCTGTAATTGGTATTTCTTGTCACAATCAGCAATCGTTTTTAGTTTTGAATCACTAACGTCTTCTAAGCTTGTTTCAAACTTCTGTCTAACTTTCTGACCAATAGAGATTTCTTTGATTTCTTCTTCCCTATAGCCTACAACGAGTTTTGACTTCTTCCCATTTAAGTCATAAACCAAACCAGTATTATTACTATTTACCCACAAACCACCCAAGTTTGTTTCTTTGGAAGAAAATAAAAAAATCCAAGACTTGTTGTTAGAACAAGAAGTAAAGCAATGGCAAGACCTATAAACGTCTTCTTTCCAAACTTTTTCTGTTTAACAAAGACAAGCTGCTTTGCAGAGGGGTGATTGACCATTTGACCAGTCATTTGATTTGATAAAAGCATGGCTTCTTCAGTTATAGTCTTACCGTTGTTGGTAAAATTAGCTTGTCTTCCTTCCATAACAAATTCACCATTTAAAAGGGCCTGCTGGCACTCCTGAATAGTGGCTTACGATTATTAATCACTTCAAAATATTCAATCCATTCTTTTCTATTCAACATCTCTCCTAACAATTCTTAATAGAAAAATCTATCACTAGTTTATAAGTGATAGATTTTCCAATTATTTAAGTACTTCTTGTGTCTTAGCGTAGTTAGCTTCAACAGCTTCTTTTTCAGCTTTCCACCAGTCTTGGTGATCTGTGTACCACTTAATTGTTTCTTCCAAACCTGATTCGAAGTTTGTGAATTGTGGTTCCCAACCAAGTTCTTCACGCAATTTTGTTGAATCAATAGCGTAACGCAAATCGTGACCAGCACGGTCTGTCACACGGTCGTAAGCATCTTTTGGTTGACCCATTTTTTCAAGGATGAGCTCAAGAACTTCCTTGTTGTTCTTTTCACCATCAGCACCAATCAAGTAAGTTTCACCGATACGCCCCTTAGTAAGGATGGCCCAAACACCGGTTGAGTGGTCATTAGTGTGAATCCAGTCACGGACGTTTCTACCATCACCATACAGTTTTGGTTTAATTCCTGACAAGATATTGGTAATTTGACGTGGGATGAATTTTTCAATATGTTGGTATGGTCCATAGTTGTTTGAGCAGTTTGAGATTGTTGCTTTAACACCAAATGAACGAACCCATGCTTTAACAATAAGGTCTGAAGCAGCCTTAGTTGATGAGTAAGGTGATGATGGGTTATATTTTGTTTCTGCTGTGAATTTTTCTCCAGGACCTTCACCATGTCCAGGGAGATCTTCACGCAATGGAAGGTCACCATAGACTTCATCTGTTGATACATGGTGGAAACGAATATCGTATTTACGAGCAGCCTCCAAGAGTGTGTATGTACCAATGAAGTTAGTGTGGATAAATGGCGATGGGTCGTTCAATGAATTGTCATTGTGGCTTTCAGCCGCATAGTGAACGATGGCATCCGCTTTAGCAGCCAATTTGTCTACCAATTCAGCATCAGCAATATCACCAACAACTAATTCAACACGGTCACCAAGGATTTCTTCAATGTTGGCACGGTTACCAGCGTATGTGAGTTTGTCAAGTACAGTCACATGAACGTCCGGATGATTATTGTAGACATAGTGTACGAAATTTGAACCAATGAAACCTGCACCACCAGTTACAACGATGTTTTTATATTCAGTCATTTTTTCTCCAAATAGTTTTTACTTTTGATTGTTCCTCAAATCAATTTTTTAGCTTTCCTTAGGTGAGTACGGACGTAAACGAACTTCTGCGAAGTTCCATGACTAAATCAAGATATAAAGGACGTCTGCGGATAAAGTCAAAATAGGAAATTTAACGCTGAATCTTTCGATTCTAGGAGAACTTATCTTTTTGACACGATCCTCAGCCCATGTTAAATTAGTTTTGAGCCCTTTCGCCCTTTAATTTCCAGGTTCAGGCTAAAACAGTTCCCCAAACTGTTTTACTCTCAAAACTTCCGAACACCTGAAACAAAATAGTTCAGGTGCTTTTCTCACGGCGGGAAGCTAAGCATATAGCTCGATTCGCTCGTTTATAGCAAGGCTTAAAACTGTATAATAATTTTCTTGATTGTTTTAACAGCTATATTTTACAAATCTTCTGATTTTAGTGGTTTGACGTCTTTGAGAAATGGGTGATTTTTATCTGCTTCTGAGACTTCTGCTTCCTCCAAGTTTTCCCACTCGATATCAAGGCTTGGGTCTGCGTAGTTGACAAAGGCATATTTTGGTTTGAGTTCAAGTGCCCAGTAGTCGTTCACAAGATAGCTGTATGCAACCTTATCAGACAAAACTTGGAAACCGTTAGCAACACCACGAGGAACAAAGATTCCTTTTGAGGCATCAATAACTGTTTGGTAAGTATTCCCAAAAGTTTCGCCTTCACGAAGGTCAACCCATGCTCCAAGAACCTTTCCTTCATCTGCTACTGAGATGTATTTATCCCAAGGCTCAGCGTGCAAACCACGCAAAACATTTTTACGTGAAAAAGAAACGTTGTTTTGCAATTTTCCTTCTGTAAAGAATGATTCTGGAAAACCAAGTGGCAACATTTTTTCTTTTTGGAAGTTTTCCTTAAACCAACCTCGGTTGTCTCCATGTACTGGAATATCAAATTCAAGCAAGCCTGGAATGGCTTCACTCTTACGTACAGCTAGTTCTTTTCCAAAAAATTGTTCAGTCATTATGCTTCTCCAATCAAACGGAGCAAATATTGTCCGTATTCATTCTTCTTAAACGGTTGTGCCAATTCGAGGACCTTTTCTTTAGTTATGTAGCCCATACGATAGGCAATTTCCTCAAGGTTAGCCACTTGGACATTTTGCAAACGTTGAACCGTTTCAATGTATTGAGCAGCTTGCAGGAGGCTTTCGTGAGTGCCTGTATCCAACCAAGCAAAGCCACGCCCCATCAACTCAACAGAAAGATCTCCACGATCTAAGTAAGCCTTGTTAACATCAGTGATTTCAAGCTCTCCACGAGGGCTTGGTTTGATGTTTTTAGCAATTTCCACGACATCATTATCATAAAAATAAAGGCCTGTTACAGCAAAGTTTGATTTTGGATGTTCTGGTTTTTCTTCGATTGAGATGGCATTCATATCATCATCAAACTCAACAACACCAAAACGTTCTGGGTCTTTAACTTGGTAGCCAAAGACTGTTGCGCCTTTTTCCTTAGCTTCAGCACGTTGAAGCATTGCAGAAAGACCATTGCCATGGAAAATGTTATCCCCGAGAACAAGAGCAACACTGTCATCACCGATGAAGTCTTCGCCTATGATAAAGGCTTGAGCCAAGCCATCTGGACTTGGTTGTACAGCGTAGGAAAGGGAAATACCAAACTCTGAACCATCGCCAAGGAGTTCTTCAAAACGTGGAAGGTCCTGTGATGTTGAAATGATGAGGATTTCCTTGATTCCAGCCAACATAAGCGTTGACAATGGGTAGTAAATCATTGGTTTATCGTAAATCGGCATCAGTTGTTTGGATGCAGCACGTGTCAGTGGATACAAACGTGTCCCTGAACCGCCTGCAAGAATAATACCTTTCATAGGAAGGCTCCTTTTTTCCTTAATATATTACTATTATTTTAGCATTTTTTAGGCTCCTTGTCACGATAAATCCTATCCTCTTAAGCTTTCATTAAGAAAATCAAGGCTGTCCATTTTCTTAATCAAATGGAATAAGAATTTCGAATGAAATCCTTTTTTTGCACTATTTCTATTGAAAATAGTGATTGTCATCCTTTTCTTAAATTTTAATATGTTGAGGGGCTTTACAACTATTGATCTTTCTTCTTAACGTACTGAGTCACTGGATAATCAGTACTGTCCAAGCTACCAGAGCGATTCATAACCAAATCAACTAGATTTTTTCCAATAAGTGGGCCAGTTGTAAGACCAGAGGAGCCTAGACCTGAAGCAACGAAGACGTTTTTAAGCTCTGGAACTTCTCCAAAGAAAGGAGAAAAGTCACTGGTATATGCTCTAGTTCCCACACGTTCAGAGAAGGACTTAGCAGTACTTAAGCCAGGAAAATAGATCTTAGCCTCCTCCTCCAGACCTTCTAAAACAGCTTCATCAACCGTCAAATCAAAGCCTTTATCATTTTCGTGACTGGCCCCTACCGAGATCTTTCCACCCGCAAAAGGTATGATATCTAACTCACCCTCTGGCATCAGAACAGGCAACTTACCAGTATCTAAACCCTCAAAGAAATAATCTCGTAATTGACCCTTTTGGGGTCGAACATCCACTTCAAAACCAAGGGGTTCAAGCGTTTGACCTAGCCAGGCACCACAAGCAAGAATGACTTTATCAAAAGTTTGAGCATTAATCTCATAAGTCTCATTATCAAGAGAAGAGAGTGTAACTAGCCCCTCTAGCTTTTCAAAACCAGAGGCCTCAATCAAAGTAGCTGTCAGTTCTGCCCCCTCAACTCTGGCTCCACCAGAAGCATAGAGACAACGGTCAAATCCAGTGAATTTAGGGAGTTCATCGGCGTTTTTTATAGAGAGTTCACCAATAATAGGTGACTCTTCTAACCTAGTTTCAGCATACTGATACAAACCGTCCAATTTACCATCGTCTTTCTTGAGAAGGACCACACCAGACTGATCATAAAAACTCGTGTCATAACCATCATTTTCAAGATTTGAAGTTAACTCTTGGTAAAAATCAGCTCCCAAACGAGCCATGCGATACCAAGCTTTATTTCGGCGTTTAGAAAACCAGGGACTGATGATCCCCGCAGCTGCCTTGGTTGCTTGTCCAGGACCATGGTCAAAAACAGTAACCTCTACGTCTTTTTCTTTTGATAAGTAATAGGCAGCCGTTGAACCGACAATACCTGCTCCAACAATTGCAATTTTCATCTCTAACTCCATCTATTTGAAAAGAGCTGAGACCTATACATACAGGAACAGCTCATCATTAATCATTTATCCCAAGGCCACATCCATAACCATCATGACTACAAAGCCAACCATAAGTCCCAAAGTTGCCATGTCAGTATTACCATTTGCCTGTGATTCAGGAATCAATTCCTCTGTTACCACAAAAAGTCATGGCACCTGCTGCAAAGGCCAAGGCATAAGGAATAATAGCCATCATCCACATAACAAGAGCAGCTCCCATGATAGCTCCGATAGGCTCCACGATAGCTGACATAGAACCCACATAGAAAGCCTTGATTCGAGATTTAGCATCTGCTCTAATAGGAATAGAAAGGGCTGCACCTTCAGGAACATTTTGCAAACCAATCCCGATAGCTAGACCAATAGCTCCCATAAGACCAGCGAGTGTCATATTACCACCTGCCAAGGCACCAAAGGTAACCCAGACTGCCAATCCTTCTGGAAAGTTATGAATGGTAATAGCCAAAAAAAGTAGGGCAGTTTTTGATAATTTTTTCTTACGAGGCTGAATTCCTTCCGCTTTTGAAATATCATTTTCCAAATGCAAGTGAGGGACGACAGCATCAATCAAACGAAGGGCAACACCACCAAGTAAGAATCCAGCTGCTGCGGGAAACCATGACAATTTACCATATCCATTTTGACTAGCATAAGCCAAAGAAGGAGCCAGTAGCGGACCAAAAAGAGGCTGCAATCATGACACCAGCCGCAAAGCCCATCATGATGTCTTGCAATTTACGGCTAATATTCTTGAAGAAGAAAACTATGGCTGAGCCAACAATAGTACATCCCCAGGTAAAGAGACCGGCAAGAAAAGCTAAGGAAACAACATTTTGATGTAAAAACCAAGTCATAAACAAATCCACCTACAAATGATCAAAAGGATTTGTTGACGACTGACTTTCAAGTATCGTCACATGCCAATTATGCTCACGTTTCCAGACCTCAAGTTTCTCAGCAATCTTTGAGACAAAGAGGGCTTCGATATGGTGACCGGGGTCAATAGCCAAGAGGCCGTTAGTAATCATCTCTTGACCCGTATGGTAATAAATATCTCCCGTGATAAAAACCTGTGCTCCCTTTTTCAGAGCATCCTTGTAAAATCCTTGACCACTACCACCGCAAATAGCCACACGGTTAACAAGAGGATTGTCATGATTATAACGAACCAGTCGAACACTATCTAAACCAAAAGCAGACTTGACTTTAAGAGCAAGATCTTCAATGGTCTGTGGCACAATATCACCCACTCGACCGATTCCTTGATTTTCAGCAGTCTCTGTTAAATAAGTGGTATCCTTAATGTCAAGTAACTCGCAGAACCAATCATTAAGACCTTCATCAACGACATCAATATTGGTATGACTGACATAGACAGCAATGTCGTGCTTAACTAGGTCAAGCAAAATATCACGGTCCGGTGACGACACCAAATCCTTTACAGGACGGAAAATAGGTGCATGCTTAGCAATGACAAGGTCCACACCTTTTTCAATGACTTCAGCTACTGTATTCTCACGAACATCCAAAGTAACCATGACCTTCTGAATCTCCTTATCCAGACTGCCAATTTGTAAGCCAACCACATCACCTTCCATGGAAAGTTCCGGTGGACAAAAGCTTTCATAAGACTTGATAAGATCACTAGCTAACATGGTCCAAAACCTCCTTAATGGTTTGAATTTTTTCTTGAAGAACTGCACGGTCATCCTGATTGGCAAGGGGAATAGACCCCAAGGCAATCTCTAATTTATTAATTTCACGTTGCCATTTGAGCTGGAAAACCTGAGACTGCTCTTTCATAAGATGAGGGCCAAAGCGAATCTCCCTCTCTGAAAGGTTCATTTGACCAGCTTCTGCCACTATGATTTCGTAATATTTGCCATTTTCAGTCATAATGGCTTCTGCAACAATAGTAAAACCATTTTCCATCAACCAGATACGGAGATCATCTTCCCGATTATTTGGTTGCAAAATCAGACGGTCTACGTCCTTAAGTTTGTCCTTTCCAGCATCAAGAATATCCGCAATAAGACGTCCCCCCATACCACAAATCGTGATAGTTGTAACGGCATCATAAGGCTCAAAGGCAGCTAAGCCATTCGCCAAGCGCACGTCGATTTTATCATTGAAACCAGAAGCTGAGACATTTGCGAGAGCTGATTCATAAGGACCCTTTACCACTTCGCCAGCAATGGCTGAAGTAATCAAGCCCTTTTCAAGTAGATAAATTGGAAGATAGGCATGATCACTTCCTACATCCAAGAGTTTTGCGCCTTTAGGAACGTAGGTTGCTACGTCCTTGAGACGTTGAGATAATTGTACGTACATGTTTCATCTTTCTATTTTTTAAGTCTCTTCAATTATATCAAAAAAGGAGGTCGGTAAGAAACGCTTTTAACACATTTCCTAACAACTTCCTTTTTGTTTATACTTTTTCATCCGTAAAGACGAAGAATTTTGAAATAATATAGTTCAACACAATGATAAGGACCTGAGCAAATAGGCTCTCGATACCATTTACCCATGCCTGACTATGGCCAACAAATTGACCAATAATCTCTGGATAAGTATCTACCAAGAAATAGGCTAATGCCAAATCCAAGACCAAGGTCAAAAGGCGGGCTCCTACGAACTTAACAAAGCGCGTGGCCATACCTGCCGTTTCCTGATTAAAGACAAAGATGTCATTTGTAAAAAAAGGCAAAGATAATGGCAATCGCATTGGCCAGGACAGCCGAGAGGGTCCCTTGTTTGGTCAACTGAAAAATCAAGGTACGACTAACCATGTAAACCAAAGTTGCCAAAACCCCAAAGAAGAGATATTTGAAAACTTCGGTAGCCATAAAGCCTCTGAGTTTAGCTAGCATACTTAGTCCAAACCAATTTCTGCACGAACAACATCGGCAATAGTATCGACATAGTAGTTCACTTCATCATCTGTTGGTGCTTCTGCCATAACACGAAGGAGAGGCTCTGTACCACTTGGACGAACCAAGATACGTCCATTACCAGCCATCTCAGCTTCCATTTTTTCAATGATAGCGGCAATTGCAGGAACGTCCATAGCTTTATCTTTCATGCTATTTTCCACACGGATATTAACCAATTTTTGAGGGTAAATGGTTACTTCTGCTGCCAATTCAGACAAGCTCTTACCTGTTTCAACCATTACTTTAGTCAATTGGATAGCTGTCAATTGACCATCACCAGTTGTATTGTAATCCATGATAATAACGTGACCAGACTGTTCGCCACCAAGATTATAACCGTTTTTACGCATTTCTTCAACAACGTAACGGTCACCAACAGCAGTCACAGCCTTGTTAATACCTTCACGGTCGAGAGCCTTGTGGAAACCAAGGTTTGACATAACTGTTGTAACAATGGTGTTTTTAGCTAACTCACCTTTTTGAGACAAGTATTTACCAATGATATACATCACCTTGTCACCATCGACAATATCGCCATTTTCATCAACGGCAATGAGACGGTCACTGTCACCATCAAAGGCAAGACCGATTGCTGAACCAGATTCTCTAACTAAGGCCTGCAATTGCTCTGGATGTGTAGAACCTACACCAGCATTGATATTAAGGCCATCAGGTTGATCACCAATAACAGCGATTTCTGCATTCAAGTCAAGGAAAATATTACGAGCAGATACCGCAGCCGCACCGTTAGCAGCATCCAAGGCAACCTTCATACCACCAAGGTCAAGACCAGTAGTCACCAAGAATTTTTCGTATTTACGAAGACCTTCTGGATAATCGACAAGCGTTCCAAGTCCTTCAGCTGATGGGCGTGGAAGAGTATCTTCTGCGGCATCTAGGAGAGCTTCAATTTCCGCTTCACGTGCATCATCTAATTTAAAGCCATCTCCACCAAAGAACTTAATTCCATTATCAAGTGCTGGATTGTGACTAGCTGAAATCATTACACCAGCACTAGCATTTTCTGTACGTACCAAGTATGATACACCTGGTGTCGCAAGTACCCCAAGTTTATAGACTTCGATACCTACTGAGAGAAGTCCCGCTACCAAAGCAGATTCTAACATCTCACCAGAAATACGTGTATCACGAGCCACAAAAACTTTAGGACGGCCAGTTTCATGTTGACTAAGCACATAACCACCAAAACGACCTAATTTAAAAGCCAATTCAGGCGTAAGCTCAACGTTTGCTTCTCCACGAACACCGTCTGTTCCAAAATATTTACCCATAAATTTACTATTAGTGCCTGTGCACTAAATCCTCCTTAAACTTTGATGCCATTAGCAAGAGTTAATCTAATCTAGTGAACCTATCTAGATAATCTAGCTGTATAAGATTGCACCAATATGTTCAACCCTTGTTTTAAAATATTATTAATTGGTTACATTATTATGAGACTATTCCTCTCAACCCAATCTATTATATCTCAATTTGATGAAAATGTAACTCCCTCACTTTTGCGTGACTTTCAAGTTAACCTTCACAGTACTTGGCTGCACTGTGACACCTTCTGCTTTTAGCTCTAAGGTTTTCGATGTATCTTTAGTTACTTGGCTAATATCTACAGGGACTGTGATGCTATCAATTTTATCCATGGCTTCTTGACTACCAACAATGGTCACATGACCACGATCAAAACTATAACTGATACTAGACACATTGCTAGCCTTATCGCCAGTCAACTCTAGCTTAACTGGAACTGATTTACTCAATTTTCTCAAACTAATCTTGGCATGAACCTTAGCTGGGGAAATTGAACTAGCTAAAATCGTTCCATTAGACGAAACTGCTTGAAGAACCAAGTTACCATCATAATCATCAGACAAGTTGTCATCGCCTTCCAAGACTGCTTGAACGTGATCAATTTGATTGATAATATCCTCACTTGAGGTCACCTCTACCTTGGTTTCATCCAAGCTAACCTTTTTCACTTCATAGCCATTAGCCAACTTATCCGGTGTGATATTTGCAACTACATCAAATGTCTTACTAGCTTTTTTACCTATGGTTGCTGTCAAGGTCGATGGTGATACTTGGGCAGACATTCCATCCGGTAAATTCTTAACCTGAATAGGAACATGACTTGTCCCTGGGCCAAAATTTGATAAATCTGCAACCAACTTAAAATGACGTGTGTCACTTGTTGTTTCAGTTGTCAAGGCTAATTGTGTCGTCGCTGTTAGATAGACCTCAGCATCATAGGAATAGCCACTGATAAAGTACTTATCACTATCGTATTTGATATCCACAGGTACCGACTCAACGGTTTTCGTGAAAGTATTGGATGCAATTGAGCTATTATTTTTATTTTGCGTATTCCCCGACCATGCTGTGAAAAAGAGTGTGACAGCAAGGAAGAGGGCAACTACCATCTGCCACAAGCGATCATTTGTGAAAAATCTTACTAGACGCTTCATTTTTCACCACCTCCAATCCAACGTTGAAAGAATAACTGACGTGGTTCCTGCTCTTTCAACAAGATAAGACTTAACTCATGTTCAAATTCTTGAACTGAGAGGTCGTGCAAAAAATTGCCCTTGTACGCAATAGAAATCGCACCCGTTTCCTCAGAGACAACAAAGGTTAGTGCATCTGTTTGTTCCGAAAGACCAATAGCAGCCCTGTGTCTTGTCCCAAATTCTTTGGAAATCTTATTAGACTCTGATAATGGCAGATAAGAACAAGCTGTTGTAACCTTATTATCTCTTATAATTACTGCACCATCATGAAGCGGCGTATTTGGTATGAAGATATTTATTAGAAGTTCCCCAGTCACCACTGCATCTAGCGGAATCCCTGTCGCAATCTGTTCTTGTAAAGTCTGAGTTTGTTCAATAGAAACCAAGGCTCCAATCTTACGCGGGCTCATATACTTGACGGCCTTGACAAAGGCCTGAACCAATTTCTCATCTGAACTGACCTCTTTATTTTGCAAAAAATGCTGAGGTGTCCGTCCAAATGTCTCAAGTGCCGAACGAAGCTCTGGCGCAAAAATAACGACTGCTGCAATAGCACCATAATTGATGACTTGATTCATCAAATAAGAAATCGTCGTGAATCCAATAAAATCAGAGATAATCTTTACAAAAATAAATAAGACTACCCCTTGGACTAGGGTCATGATTTTTGTTCCTCTCAGAGCCCTAATAAACCGATAAATTAAAAAAGGCAACAATCAATATGTCCAAACTATTGACAAGAACCCTCAGCGGACTATCAAAAAGTGACCGCCAAAAATCAACGTCAATGGACGAAAG
>ENA-OQDC01001225-OQDC01001225.1-human-gut-metagenome-genome-assembly--contig:-NODE-1225-length-13783-cov-5.067150_pt1 | contig 13783 bp, 16 predicted proteins | sample MGYA00242770_ERZ504601 | MGnify/ENA primary metagenome ERZ504601 (study PRJEB26092, sample SAMD00036305) | human gut metagenome | host: Homo sapiens | study: EMG produced TPA metagenomics assembly of...
GGTGTAATTCACTTCCAAGGAAGATTCTGGGATATAAAACTCCAGATGAACTGTTTGACTTTGAGTTGGATAAGATCTATGCATCTTAATTTTCAAAAAGTGTGCAACTTCTTATTGCAATTTAGAACTTTCAATATTAACAGAAAAATTCTGCGCAATAATTTTAGTATCTAATTGCGCGAAATGCTTATCCTTTGTTTCCAAAAACTTACCTTTATAAGCTGACATCGCGCCGCCATGAATTGCCGCCAAGCGCTCAGAGCTGCCATCGATAGCATAAATAACACTAGCCCAAGGAATAGGCACAACAGCAATACGCTTCACATCCTGCGGTACGCTTACTTCTCTGCCCTTCAAATCCGTAACTATTTTCGTTGCCTGCTTGGTATCTGGTTTTTTATCGGCATTATTACCACAGCCTGCTAACGCTCCCACCAAAGCTAATGCTACCAACGCCGCGGCAGTCAATTTTTTCCAGTTTTTCATAGAAAAGCTCCTTTCACTTCACTCAACCTCATACTCTAAAATTATTTTACCAGCAGCTTAAGCTGCTCAGCTATATTCTTGCCTAAAGCACCGCTGCCGGCAGTGCAGGCACTGCGGCCGGAAATAACACCCCATGGCAACGGTATATGCTTTTTTGTTTCTGCTCCGACAGAGCTCATGATATCCGCTAACAACGTATCGGCAAATACAATATCTGCATCCTCCCACAAATCCTGTAAGGCGGTTAAGCTGTCTACAATAATCAGCCATTTATCGGCACCGGGAGCTTTACGGTATAAATTGCGGCTGGCGACGCCGGTACACAGCGTAGCCAACTGTACATGATGAAAGCCTTCATGCCATAGTGCATGTGCCAATCCCATCGTCTGCATAGGATCACCTATAAATAACAGCTTGCGTTTATCAGTTTCCTGTATGCTGTAGTTATGAATGCATAACCGGCGTATCTCATTATTTTCTGAGTTGCACAGCTCCTGCACATTTTTCCGCCACATCTTCATAGCATGTTCTCCTACAGGACATGATAGCAGCAGCGGTACAGCATATTTTTCGTTCAGCACATGCGCAGCCGCTATACCGGCAGTTGATACAACCCAACATAAAGCAGGTCTGCCACACGCCGTTTCACCAACAAAGCGCGGCTCATAGCCTAAACTTCTAATATAGGCAAAGCATTCTGCATACTGCTCTCTTTCACCACAGAGGAGAGGACTATATCCTAGAACAAGTATCTCACGAGCAGGCTTTATATACAGCTCCTGCTCTTCCTCCACTAAAAGCTCCTGCGCACAGCTTACGCCATATACAGCATCATTAAAACCATCCATATCAAAGCTTCGTGTTTTCAAATTATTTTCCATTGAATTTGCCACCCAATTGCCGTCAAAGCCAATAAAAGCTGCTACTGCAGAGCTGATAAGATTCAACGATTTATATTTTCCATCTGACATCAGTTCACTGCACTGCTTAACACAATTATCTTCTATACCATAAATAAAATCCTGCTTTTTTGTTTCCAGAACATATACTCCCTGCGTTTGCTCCAGTAAATCGCCATCGCGCAGACAAGCCCGGCAGCCGCTGGGCGCTACCAAGACCTTTGCCTCATTTGCAGGCAAAGTATCTATAACCCCGGCAACATCCGTAGCTAAAGGCGGCAGCTGATACAGGTTATGACTTATGCAACCATTTTCTTCCGGCAAATCAGCCATAAACTCGTAAACAGGCTTAAAATGCCTTATGTCCATCTTGCCCAACGGTCCACGAAAGAAGTAACGTACCATAACACCGGTTGCTTCAGAAAGACTGCTCTCCAGATAATCAAATCAAGTCTTGTCAAGATATCCAGACAGTTCAAATATAGTACCACAACCTGTACACCATGCACCGCTGCAGCCCGTTTTATAACGCGCGTAATTTTTTCTTCGGCAGTTCCCATAGTATAATCATCATCTGTTGTATGGCAAAACATAAGCTGCTGCAGTTTGCCCTGCTCTACGGCACGATAATAAAGCTCCCGCAAGCATGGACCGGAACCGGCAGCAACTAACATTACATCCTTTCGCTGCCACAAAACATCAGAGGGAGGTTTTGGCATATTAAGCTCCATAATCTTGATTGGCTTCATTACTTTCACTTCTTTCGTGCTATTTTCTATTAACATTCTATCACATTTGCGTTGTTAATAATAATTGATGTTACTAAAGTCTTGATTCAATTATATTGAACCAAGGCTCTGTTTCTTCAAAAGAATTAAACTGTCAATCTTCCAAGCTTTTGTATTGCTCCAACAGCTGAAAAAATAATTTCAAGGGCGGACTAAGCCATTTATCTTTGCGATAGGCGTATACCGCATGAATCGGCTCAAACTTTTTATCTATAGGAATTTCTACCAATACATCTTTATCCAATTCCTCTTGAATCGTAAACTTGGGCAAAAAACATATACCCATATCATTCTTCACTAAATTTTTTATCGTCTGTGTACCGCGAATTTCAATTGTCGGACCCATAGTAAAATTTTTGCTTTTGATATATTCATCGAATCTTTTACGCACCCTGCCTACTGCAGGCTGGCAAATACGTGCTAACGAGCTGAAATCCTGATTAGGCGTAATAAAATCACTGTACAGCTTTTTGATTTTTGGTGAAGCAAACATCACGAAATCAAAATCTTTATATGGTACAACCTTTATCGTAGCATCATCTACAAGCAAATCATAAAAAATACCAATATCAGTTTTATTTTCTCTTATGGCCCTATACACCGAGGTACTGGTCATAGAGTCAAGGTAAATGTGCACACGCGGTGCCTGCTTACGAAATTCGCGCAAAATCTTCGGCAGATGGAAGCACAAAAGCGATTCCGGCGCAGCAATACGTATATCTCCCTGGCACTCTTCAATAACACTGCGAAAGCTTTTCATATTATTTACAGACTGCAGCACATTTTCTACGTAAGGCACCAGTTCCTGTCCTGCCTTAGTCAAAACCATATGCCTGCCAGCTTTTTCAAAAAGCTGCACACCAAGCTCCTTCTCCAGCTGACTAACATGAAACGTAATCGTTGACTGCGTATAACACAATTTTTCGGCAGCCTTATTAAACCCTCCTGCCTCTACAATAGTGTGAAAGGTGTTAATATAACGTAAGTCCATACTTCCTCCAAACGATATTATTACTCATCAAAAAATTTATAGTAACAAGCTATTTATTGCGTTATTTATATTATACAGTCTTTCCTCATATATAACAATAAGCAGCTGCCTTTAGGCGAAACACTTCACCTAAAGACAGCTGCTTATTTATTTCTTACTTTAATATATCACTGTTTCCCCATCTTCCGGAATCATATAATTATCAACACCACGACGTACAAGCGCACCTCGCATTTGGCTACGTGTAATCGAAGCATGAGCAACATTATCGAAATGTGTCAGATACAGCTTTGCTTCCGGCATTGTCTGATGTACGCAATCCACATCTTCATCATTCATTATCAGCCTGCCATAATCACGCAGCTCCGCAGCGCAGGCATTAAGCATAATTACTTCCGGTTGATAATTTGCCAAAGTTTTACGCAAGCCATCAAACCAAATCGTATCTCCGGCAACGTATAGAACCTTTTCCTGCTCTGCTTTAAATACTACACCACAAGCATCGGATGATGGCTTTATCGTGCCATGCATAGCTGGCGTTTTATATAAGGTTATATCTGCAAACTTAACCCCATCATTTTTCAGAATACGTACATCCTGAAAACCTGAAGCTTTTAAGGCCTGCGCATCATCTTCATTTTGCACAAAAATTGGCTTATCATGCTCCAAAACATCACCAAAAGTGCCCTTCTGCATATTGATATCTATATGATCAGGGTGTATATGCGTTACAATATAAGCATCTACTCCACTTAAAATGCTTTCTACCGTTTCCGGCAAAGCAAAAAGCGGCATTGGTATTTTCGCCTTTACCGGGTCAACAGCCATGTAAGGATTTCCCGGAATACTATCGAAACAACCTAAACCATATTGCTCCACAAGCCAAGGATCTAAAAGAAAAGTTTTGCCACCATAAAAAATTTTATTCGTCGCACTGCGAATTTGCTTGATTTTCATTTTGTTCCTCCTTTAATTTTTATTCTATTATAGATGTAAATTCACTGCAGCAAAAGAAAAAACTTAGTTCTTTACCGCAACCAATAAGTTGCGGTAAAATAAGATTGAGGTGAAAAAGCAATGCAGCCAAAGCAATTACAATATTTTATCACAGCCTATGCAACAAAAAATATCCAACGAACAGCAGAAAAGTTTTTCGTATCTCGCCAAGGAATAAGTAAAACAATTCGTGAGCTAGAACAGGAATTAGGCGCAGACTTATTCTTACGCTCATCCAAAGGCTTAGAGCCAACGGATTTTGCCGAAGCATTATTTCCCCATGCCAAAAAGTTGCTCGATGAATATAACTACATAACAGGCCTGAACACCTTAGCAAAGCAAAAGGAAAATGTTATCACCATCTATGCGCTCGATAACATCGTAAAATATTTAACAGCAGAATTTTTCTTTGACTTTCGCAAATTATATCCGAATATTATTCTCAGCATTATCGAAAGCACCGATGAGACCGCTCTCAACGCCTTGCTTGCTCGCAATGCTGATTTCGCTATTACTACAGATCCGTTGGACAACACAAATTTTACACTTACACCCATATTTTATACGCATTATTGCATAGCGCTTTCTGCTGACCACCCTTTAGCTGCTAAAGAAAGACTCAGCTATCAGGATCTTCATAATCAAAAAATTATCAGTAAAGGACGATCCTTCCGTTGTTTTCGCGACAATATGGAAAAATATATTCTTGGTAATGGTCTGAATGTAGATATTTTTGCGGAAATCACCGATATTGACGTTGCTCTGGATTTAGTAAAGGAAAGCAACGCAATCTATCTGGGCTATGACTACATTGCTGCAATGCAAAGACATCCTGATATCAGATGGAAGATGCTCGATGCTGAAATAAGCGGTCAGAACATGTATATTGCAGGTCTGAAAAACACTCTGCCGCGCAAGGTGTGCCGTGATTTGCAAAATTTTTTATTGGCATGGCTGCCCATACACAACAAAGATAAAATTATTTTGTAACCTCATTTCAAAAAAAAGACGAGCTTGCTGCAGCTTCCCGGCACCACGTTTTTCTTCATCAGGCCTTCAGCTGCTACTTGCAAAATACGTTTATTTTTACTTTGCGCCGAATCTACCATCGGCGTAAAACCTCCTAGCATAAATATTCTCCTTCACAGAAATATAGTTTATTATACTTTTTCATGCAAGAAATCCTAATTGGTCAAAAGATTTCTATCTGCAATTACAGTATTTTTATCATAAACTATAATATGACTTATTGCTTAAAAAATAAAATAGTAAAAAGCTTACAGAGGTACTGTTTTTCAATGCTGTTTTTGCTATAATATAGAGTGAAGCTATCGCATGCTGTTATTTTAAACAAGGTATCATAAGGAGGAGACCATATGAGCTTAAAAATAATTACTAAGCGTTGCAAGGGCTGTGGTATTTGTGCAGCCTTCTGCCCGAAAAAAGTTCTGGCAGTCAGCGAAGTCGGCAAAGTTGAAGCCGTTGCTGAAGAAAATTGCATCAAATGCGGACAATGCGAAATGCGTTGCCCCGACTATGCTATCTTTGTAGATAAATAAAAAGGAGTGAGGTAACCCATGTCAAGAATCCTGCTGTTACAAGGTAACCAAGCGGTTGTTGAGGGTGCGATTGCTGCCGGTGTAAAATTTTACGGCGGTTATCCGATCACCCCTTCTACCGAAATTGCTGAACAATTAGCTCTGCGTCTGCCGCAGGTTGGCGGTAAATTTATGCAGACTGAAGACGAGATCGCCGGTCTCGGCACTGTTATCGGTGCATCTATGGCCGGTAAAAAAGCTATGACCGCAACCAGCGGCCCGGGCTTCTCCCTGAAACAGGAAATGCTCGGCCTCGCCTGCAGCGCCGAAATCCCCTGCGTTATCGTTAACGTACAACGTGTAGGTCCCGCTACCGGCCAACCGACCTCTCCCGCACAGGGCGAGGTTATGCAAACCCGTTGGGGCACCCACGGTGACCATTGGCTGATTACCGTTTCTCCGTCCAGTGTTCCCGAATGCTTCGACTTGACTTTGCGTGCAGTAGCATTGAGCGAAAAATATCGTTGCCCGGTTATTCTCCTGATGGACGAAGTTATCGGCCATATGCGCGAGAAAATCGAGCTTCCCGACAATTATGATGAAATTCCGCAGGCAGAACGCAAGCGCCCGACCTGCGCACCCGAAGATTATCTGGCTTACGGCTGCGAAGAAGGCTCCAAGGTTCCTGCTATGGCAGACTTCGGCAGCGGTTACCGCTGGCACGTATCCGGTCTGGTACATGACGAAACCGGTTTCCCGAAAGGCACCGGCGAAGCAACCCGCACCTCTCAGGACCGTCTGCGCACTAAATTAGAAGATAACTTAGACGACATCGTACAAGTAGAAAACTATCGTATGGAAGATGCCGAATTTGCTGTTGTAGCCTTCGGCGGCGCTGCCCGCACTGCTTATGAAGCAGTTGACATGGCACGCAAGGAAGGCCTGAAGGTTGGCTTCGTCCGCCCGATTACCATCTGGCCGTTTGCCGAAAAGCAAATGCAGGAGCTGGCAGGCAAGGTTAAAGGCATCCTCGTACACGAGCTGAACTGCGGCCAGTACGTTCTGGAAGTTGAACGTGCGGTAGCAGGCAAGGTTCCTGTAAGCCTGTACGCTAAATACGATAACGAATCTGCTACTCCGGCCGAACTGTTAGCTGAAATCAAAAAGGCTATGGCCTAACGGATGAGAGGAGAAAAAACGATGAGTGAAATGGAAAATTTAATCAATAAATATTTCCGCCCGGGCCGTCTGCCTCACATCTGGTGCCCCGGCTGCGGCAACGGCGTTATCACCGGCGCCATTGTAAAAGCAATTGATAAGCAAGGTCTGAAAAAAGACGACGTTGCAGTAATCAGCGGCATCGGCTGCTCCAGCCGTTCCTCCGGTTATCTGGACTTCAACACCGCCAACACTCTGCACGGCCGTGCTCTGCCGATTGCTACCGGTGTAAAAATGGCTAACCCTGCACTGAATGTTATCGTTTGCAGCGGTGACGGTGACTGCACCGCTATCGGCGGCAACCACTTGATTCATGCAGCACGCCGCAATATTGATTTGACTCTGGTTGTTTTCAACAACAGCATTTACGGCATGACCGGCGGTCAATATTCTCCGATGACCCCGATTCATTCCAAAGCAACTACCGCTCCGTACTACACTGTTGAACCGAGCTTCAATCTGCTTGATCTGGCAAAAGCTGCCGGTGCAACCTATGTAGCACGCGCAACCACCTACCATGTTCCCGTACTGGTCGATGTTATCGCTAAAGGCATTGCTCACAAAGGCTTCTCTATCATCGAAGCAGTAAGCGCTTGCCCGATTTCCTTCGGCCGTCAGAACAAGATGGGCGGACCTGCCCAGATGATGGCTTGGCAGCGTGACCATGGCGTTATGAAGGCTGTTTGGGACCGCATGGATGAAGATAAAAAGGCTGAAGCAATTGCTGCAGGCAAATTCCCCATCGGCGTTCTCTATGAAAACAACGACGTTATGGAATACACCAAGGCATATGACCAAATTATTCAACGCGCACAGGAGGGTAAATAATTATGAGACATAGCTTTCGTTTCTCCGGTACCGGTGGTCAAGGTCTGATCACTGCTGGTATTATTTTAGCCGAAGCTGCCCTCTTAGACGACAAGCTGGCTGTACAATCCCAATCCTATGGCCCGGAAGCCCGCGGCGGCTCCTCCAAGGCCGAGGCTATCATCAGCGACGAGCCTATTTATTTCAGCCGTGTTATCTGCCCGGATACTCTGTTGGTAATGAGCCAGGAGGCTGCCAACAAGTTCATTGCCGACTGTGATGAACACACCACCGTTATCACCGATACTCTTTTCGTAAATGATGTTCCCGGCAAGTACGGTAAACGTGTTGACCTGCCTATCACCCACACTGCAAACACTGTTTGCGGCAAAACACTGTTTGCAAACATCGTTGCTCTGGGCGCAGTAGTTGCACTCACCAAATGCGTTTCCAAAGAAGCAATTCTCAAAGCTGTACTGAACCGCGTTCCGAAAGGAACCGAAGAAGCTAATACCAAGGCTCTCGAAGCTGGTATGGCACTGATTGAGAAATAAAATCTGACCTATACAATTAAAGCTGTTGCCTTCGGCATTTACGCCGAAGGCAGCAGCTTCTTTTGTGTGCAAAAGTTTCTTGTATACTGGAAATTCTTGCTGTTTTCGCGAAAAGTTTCTTATATACCAGAAACTCTTGCTTCTTTGGTTAAAAGTTTCTAGTACACTGGAAACTCTTGCATTACTTTTTGTTTCGGCATTCACGCCGGAGGCAGCAGCTTTTTACTATTTGGGCAGCACATTCTAAAAAATGTCATGCAAATGCCACAAACTTACGCTATAATATACAAGTACAATAGGCTTTTAACTTCAAGGAAACGAGGAATCTACTATGAAGATATTAAAAATATTATGTTGTATGGCAGCCGTCTGCCTCACAGCCTTCAGCCTGAGCGGCTGCAGTCTGCAAAAGGCTGATAACAGTCTTGGCAGTGGCACAATAAGCATCCCGACCTATGCGGTCAAGGCTCCGACAGCAGGCAAGCTCATAGGTCTTATCAGCGAAAAGGGCGAGCGCATCAGCAAGGGCCAGCCGCTTTTTGCTATCGGTGACGCAAAGCTGGATAAGCAGGTTAAGGACCTGGCAACCCAGATTGCCAAGGCCGAAGCAGATTTAAAACGTATGCAGCAGGGCACGCCGACGGCAGCACCGGTTGCTGACACCTCTCTGGCGCAGGCCAACGTAGCAGCGGCACAGCAAAAAGCCGCTAAGATGAACAGTCTGCTGGCGCAGGGTGCAGTTTCACGCAATCAGGCACAGGCTGCCCAGGACGAGCTGCAGCGCGCTATCGCACAGCTGCAGGCAGCAACCAGCGTAAGCGTCAGCTTCAAGCCAGCTTCTCCGGCAGAAATTGACGCACAGCAAAAGCTCATTGTCCAGCTCAAAGCACAACAGGCAGCTGCAATGGCACAGCAGGAAAAAAATGAAGGCAACAGCCCCTGCACCGGTATCATTACCGATTTGCAGACCGCCAACAATTCTACCGTACAAAAGGATCAGGTAATCCTGCACATCAAGGCTGTCGACAGCTGCAGTATAACGTTGAATGTCAGCGCTGCTCAGGCCAAGGAGCTTAAGGCAGGCATGCCGGTAAGCATTAAGGCCGCCGAAACACCTGCACCCTTCAGCGGTAAGATAAGCAGCATTGACGGCACTAAAATCACTGTTACTTCGGACAAGAAGCCAGAAGATCTTAAGGACGGTGTAAAGGTAGAAATCAGCTTAACAGCTTAAGCTTCCGATATCCAAACCAATAAATACCACGCAAGGAGATTCATATGCTTAACCAATTTTCACGCACAGAGCTGCTCTTCGGCAGTGAAGCAATTACGCGTCTGCAAAATGCCCATGTCGCTGTTTTCGGTATCGGCGGTGTAGGCGGTTATACAGTTGAAGCACTCGCCCGCAGTGGTGTTGGCAGCTTTGACCTCATTGATAACGATACCGTTGCTCTCACCAATCTCAATCGTCAGATTATCGCTACCCTTGATACTGTCGGCCAGCCTAAGGTTGAAGTCATGGCCAAACGTATTGCAAGTATCAACCCCGATGCCAAAGTAAATTGCCGCCAATGCTTCTTTTACCGGAAAATCAGCACGAATTTGATTTCTCGCAATATGATTACGTTGTCGATGCCGTAGATACCGTGGCAGCCAAAATTGCTATCGTACTTGCAGCCAAGGCAGCAGGCGTACCGGTTATCAGCAGCATGGGAGCAGGCAACAAGGTTAATCCTGCCATGTTTGAGGTAGCAGATATCTATAAAACCAAGGTTGACCCCTTGGCACGTGTTATGCGCCAGGCCATGAAGAAAAACAACATTAAAAAGCTCAAGGTTGTATATTCGCAGGAGCTGCCGCTTTTACCTATAAATGAGGAAGTAGAAAGCGAATGTCATGCAGAAGCACCCAAACGCCGTGCGCTGCCTGGCAGCAATGCCTTCACACCTTCGGTAGCAGGATTGATTATTGCCTCCGAGGTTATTAAGGACCTGGTAGGCTGGGATGACAGCCACCGCAAGGGATTAGCTTAACAACAACAGAATTACAAGCAAAATAAAAACGCCTCTGCCCACAGCTCAAAGCGTGGTCAGAGGCGTTCCCTCATTACAATTATTCAAAAATGCACATAACAGTCAGGACGCCTAAGAAAACTAAGCTAACACCAGCGGCACTAAACATAGTAACTCACCTCCATGCATTCGCACTTTTTATTTTTTTGACGCTGTTTTTTACAGCCTGTGGGGTTTTTCCCTCATCTGCTATCTATTATAGCACTTTTTTGTATTTTGTATACAGTATTCTCGAAAAAAATTTAAAGTTTTTCTGACAACTACAATTGCTCGTTGCACATCCCTCGGCACTGCCTCATACTTGCAACTTTACCTGTTATAGTATATAATAGCATTATGGTATTTTTATCTGCGGGTATAGTTCAGCGGTAGAACATCAGCTTCCCAAGCTGAGTGTCGCGAGTTCGATTCTCGTTACCCGCTCCATTTATGCTTCTCAGCTTCAAGCCTTTGGCTTGGAGCTTTTTTTGTTTGTGCTCACATAAAAAGTCTGATGATAATGCATTTAGTGCTTATCATCAGACTTTTAAGTTTTGAGGAACGAATGCCGTCGGCGTACTTTGAGTACGACAAGGTATTCGTGACAAAGTATATGGTGCTTTATCGCCAGCCTTACTCACCAAGCGCATTTGAGCAAATAAAATACAGCCCCCAAAAAGGCACCCATAACCGTACCATTAAGACGAATACGCTGCATATCGGTATCAACCTTACTGCGTACCATCTCCGTCAAACGTTCATCGGCCATTGCCTGCAAAATTCGCTCCACAATATCGCCCAGCATTGTCTGAGCCTGCAGCAGGCCTAAGCCAAGTATATGTTGCAGATACGCCTCTGCCTTAGCCTTAAACTGTGCGTCGGAACGTAAATCCGTTTCAATAGTTTCCAACGCCTCTTGCACAGCCTGCAGCAGAATCGTCGGCTGCGCTGCTGCGCCGCCTTCCTGCGCAAACGGACGGCACAGAGCCTTAATCATATTATCCAAAAGCTGCTTCAAGGCAGACTGCAGAGAAATATCATGCAAAGCACGATTCTGCAGTGACTGCACCAGTTCACGCCACGCTTGCGTACCGTAAACACTGCCTGCAACACGCTGCAGCTGTGCATACAGCCAAGAGCGCCACTGCTCATCATCCTGCAGACGGTGAGCAGTTCCCACCAAGGCACGGCAAATGGCATCTGTTGCATCTTCAACATTAACAACATCCAGCTTTTTGGCAGCCCACAGCTTCAGGCTGCTCCACAAGCCTTCGCTGCCACGCTTTTCCACCTGCTTTTGCAGCTCTCGGCGAATACGCTCTCTGATAGCAGAAGATTCCGCCAGCGCAACCAGCTGCTGCAGCAGCCATTCGTAGCATTGCTCATCCCTACGCTGTGCAGCCAGAGCTTTAAACAGCTTATCAAGCTGTTCGTTGGCTTCTACGTCAGCCAAGGCTGTTTTTATTTTACCCTCAAGCTGCCTGCTTAAAGCCTGCGTATCGAGCTTATGCAGAACGCCTTCGGCAAAATTGGTCAGCAACCCCTGCAAACGCGCCTTGTTCTCCGGCTTTTCCAGATAAACTATAAATTTATCCAGAATTACCAGCTGCTTTTTTTGCAGCAACAAGGCCTTTTTCGTCAAAAATTCCTGCTGCACCATTTGAGCGCAGCCACGCACAAAGCCTTCTCTGCTACGCGGCAAAATCGCCGTATGCTTGGCCATAAACGGCAGCAGACGGCATATCCAGGGCACCTTAAACACAGCAGTCACGGCAAACCAATCCGCAAAGCTGCCAATCAGCGCCGCTTCCGCCATATAGTAACCCAAAATCAGCCAATCCCACTTAAGCTCGCCGAAGTGCCCCATGTACAGCCCGGCATAATGCAGCCTGAGATATAAGAAAAGCAGATAGATTGCACCGGAAGCAAGAAAAGCACTGTCTGCATATGTCCAATGTTTTTTCAGGCTATTCATCCTACCCCACCAGCCTTTCTGCCATCGTCGCAATAATAAACAGCAGCGCTCCCATCAAACCACCAATACAGGTGCCGCTCTTGCGGATATTTTGCAAATCATCACCCACGCGCTGCTCCATTTTCGCAATCAATACATCCCTGTCATAGCTATGCAGCTTAGCCAAAACCAAATCATATACCGTATCATGCTGCATTGCCAAGGCCTGCAGCAGCAGCTCCTTCAACGCACCGTCCAGCCTGCTCTGCTCCGTCTCGCTGTCAGCCAGCAGCTGCAGCCTCTTTTGCAGCAGAGTCAATAAAATATCTACGTCCTGCGTTTGCAGCAGCTCCTTAAAAGCCAGTGCCTTCGCTGTTGCCAGCTGTGACAGCTTGCTGTTGAGCCAGTCCGCAAAAGCAATATCATGACGATAATCCTCCATGCGTACCAACAGCCAGTTATCAACCTGCCGCCGCAGCTCACTGTCAGGATCAGCCAAGGCATCCAAAGCCTTTTCCAGCTCCTGCACAAAAAGCGGTACCAGCCTAGCTGCCTGCCCGCTCACAAATAAATTACGCAGCAGACTGTCCTTATTGTATTCTTCCTCCGCCATCTGCGTCAGCCCTTCCAGCAAAGCAGTAAATTCCGGCTTATGCAGAATCTGCTTGGCCTCCTGCGTCAGCAGCTGCCAAATACCGTTAAAGCTGCCGTTGGCCACAGCCTTCTGCAGCGCGTCCACCAAAATCTCCGGAATACGCAGGCTGGCAATATACTTAGGCAGCTCCGAAAGCAAAAGCAGTTCTGCCTGCCTTGTATTGAGTGAGCGCAGCGCATGCTGTGCCAACGGACGCACCGTCTGCCACAGGCGTTCCACATTCTGTTGCTGCGCAAAATGCTCCAGCAACAGCTTAGCAAAGTTTTCTCTGCCGACAGCCCGCATAACATTTTCTGCCATCAGCAGGTCATTGCTCACGAAATCCGCCAAACCTGTTGTCAGGCGCTCATAATTATTGCGCAGTACATCCGTACCGGGCGCATTGATACCGAGCGGACGCTTAAACAGTGCCGTCACACCCCACCAATCTGCCAAGCCGCCAATCGTCGCAGCCAATGCCGTATGATGTATAAAATCAGCCGCCAAACTGCCCTGCGCCCAAGGCCAGGCGCAGACAGCGGCAGCTGCGGCACCGGCCAGCAGGCAGTGCGCCTGTGTTTTTACTGTAGCCATAATTATTCTCCTATCAACAAACGCTATATATAGTATGCTATAGAATTCCTTAACTGCTATTTTTAATTATAGCACAAAGCAGATTACAGAGTAAGCAATGCTATGCCCAACTTTAAAGTAAATAAAAAATAGCCGGTGCAAGGAACTGATATGTACCCCCAATACTGGACACCCAGTATTGGGGGTATTTTAATGAAATACAGCTATAAGTTCAAAAGACAGTGTGTAGAATTATATCGACAAGGGAAATGGCCTGAAACGCCTAAAGATATA
>ENA-OQDC01001226-OQDC01001226.1-human-gut-metagenome-genome-assembly--contig:-NODE-1226-length-13772-cov-6.305900_pt1 | contig 13772 bp, 11 predicted proteins | sample MGYA00242770_ERZ504601 | MGnify/ENA primary metagenome ERZ504601 (study PRJEB26092, sample SAMD00036305) | human gut metagenome | host: Homo sapiens | study: EMG produced TPA metagenomics assembly of...
TAGTTCCTTTGCTTTTAGGTGATTCTGACTCTCTTAGTGTTTCTTATGGTATGGAACCTGAACAAGAAGCCTTATCTATTGTTTCCTTCAAGGACTGAGAGGCCGCTTCCCCGTTAATAAATTAAATCCCAATTACGCATTCATCTTCAATATCGGACTGATTTTTTTATAAACCAGGAACACGATCAAAGATACCAGTATACCTTTCAGCAGATTGAATGGTCCGACTGCCAGTATCACGAAAGTCTTAAGGTCTGTGATATGTTTGTTTACGGCAGTTCCCATTCCAACCAGTCCGTCGATCGGCATACCGAATGCTTTGGCATATGCCGGTAGTAATACGAAGGCATTCAGGAAACATCCGACTACTGTCATGAATACGGTTCCCGCTGCCATTCCGGCTACTGCTCCGGTTCTGGTATGTTTCTTATGGTAGATCAATGCGGCCGGCACAACCAGTGAACAGCCGATCAGGAAGTTTGCGATTTCTCCGACTCCCGCTGTCATAGTTCCGTTGATTGCAAAGTTCAGTAAGATCTTGATAAGTTCTATTGCCGCTCCGGCGAGTGGTCCCATCGCAAAGCTTCCGATCAGGATCGGTACTTCGCTGAAATCTATCTCATAGAAGGACGGGGCGAACGGAAGCGGAATTTCGAACAACATCAATACTGTTGCGATTGCCGACAACATACCAATCTGTGCCATTGTCCTGATTTTATTTCTGTTTTTTTCATTTTGTCTTGTCATTACTTTTGTACTCATCTTTCTTTCTCCTTTAAATTAAATTATATTCTAAAGGAAGAAACTTCTTATTTTGAACCATACGATATTCACATTGCAGACAAAAACCCCGTCACCCAAAAGGGCAACGGGGCAATCATATCATTCTGATAATTCTGTAAATATCATATCATCCTTCTCTCATCCAGACTTTACTGTCGGTTCCGGAATCTCACCAGATCGGCTGATCATCACATTGATAACATCTGTCCAGATATCTCTGACCAGAAATTCTTCAAATGACCAGTTCGCGGACTTTACCGCCGGTTGGGAATCACACCCTGCCCCGAAGAATCTTCTTTCGTCCTATATTATAGTACGGCATATCCGTCTATGCAACCATTATTTTGTGCTCATTTCACGGATCAGTTTTCTGATTGGAAGAACAAATGTCGGAGATACAGACAATTCATCGATTCCCATCTTAAGGAATGTCTCTGTCAGAGTCATATCTGCTCCAAGTTCTCCGCAGATACCAACCCAGCATCCTGCTTTGTGTCCGTTTTCGATCGTCTTCTGGATCATGCGGAGCACTGCCGGATGATGTGAATCATAAATGTTGTCAAGTTTGCTGTTCTGTCTGTCAATTGCCAGTGTATACTGAGTCAGGTCGTTTGTTCCGATACTGAAGAAGTCAACTTCCTCTGCCAGAAGATCGCTGATCATCACTGCTGCCGGTGTCTCGATCATAATACCCTGTTCAACTTCACCGTACTCGATTCCTTTTTCTGTCAGTTCTGCTTTGATAGACTCTACGATCTTCTTGATCTCTTTCACTTCATCTACAGAAATGATCATTGGATACATAATTCCAATGTTACCATATGCGCTTGCACGAAGAAGTGCCCGCAGCTGTGTACGGAAGATATCTCTTCTGTCCAGACAGATACGGATTGCACGGTATCCCATGGCCGGATTTTCTTCATGATCAAGGTTGAAATAATCCACCTGCTTGTCCGCACCGATATCCAGTGTACGTACAATTACCTTCTTACCTGCCATGTTCTCAGCTACTGTCTTGTATGCCTGGAACTGTGCTTCTTCATCCGGATAATTATCCGCTTCCAGATATAAGAATTCACTTCTGAACAGACCGATTCCGGCCGCATCATTGGCCAGTACACTTGTAACATCTTTTACACCGCCGATATTTGCATATAATTTGATATGTTTTCCATCTACCGTTATATCTTCTTTTCCTTTTAATTCCTGAAGAAGTTCTCTTGCTTTGATGTCTTCTTCTTTCTTTTCCTGCATTTTCTTTAAAGTTTCTTCATCCGGATCAATGTAGAATGTTCCTGTGTAACCGTCTACAACCGCCATTTTTCCGTTCCACTCTTCTTTAATATCAACTTCGATCAGTGCCGGGATGTTCATCGTTCTTGCAAGGATTGCTGTATGTGAATTTGCAGATCCAAGTCTGGTTACGAATGCAAGGAGCTTCTCCTTGTCCATCTGGACTGTCTCACTTGGTGCAAGATCTTCTGCCACAACGATCACAGGTTCATCACCGAGGGCTCCACCGCTTTCGTTCCCACTTAAGATATTTACCATACGTTCCGAGATATCTTTTACATCTGCTGCTCTTGCTTTGAAATAATCATCTTCCATCTCTGCAAACATCTTCGCAAAGTTATCGCCTGTTGTAGCAACGGCAAATTCAGCATTTACCTGCTGTGTCTCGATGATATTTACAACAGAATCGATATAATCATCATCCTCCAGCATCATCTGGTGTACTTCAAATACAGCTGCGTTTGCTTCGCCGACTTCTTTTAACGCTTTTTCATACAGTCCCTGTAACTGCTCTGCTGCCTTTGCACGTGCATCCTCATATCGTTTGATCTGCTCTGCAGTATCTTCTATTTTCATACGTTTTACAGGTTGTTCTCCCTTCTGGTAGAACAATATTTTTCCAATTGCAATTCCTTTAAATATTGATTTGCCAGTATATTTCTCCATAAATGATACCTCGTCCTTCCTTCAATCTTTGTTAACATTCTAACTCACAATACCTGTAAAGTCTAGTTTTTCGTAATATTCAATTCGTCGTAACGCAGCTTTTCCATTGTAAATCCGCGTCCTCTTACCTCATTGATCTGCGTGATCGTGATAAATGCTTTCGGATCGATCTCCTGAATCGCCTCTTTTACCGAATACAGCTTTCTGCTGTGGATAACACATAATACGCCCTGCTGCTTCTGCTCTCCATAACCGGTCTCGATGTCTACCATCGTCACTCCGGCATCAATATCCGTTAAGACTTTCTGACGGATTTCTCTGTATTTGTCCGAAATTACAAATAACTGGATCTGTGACTTCCCAAGAAGCATCACCCGGTTCAGCACAACCGTACTTAAAAACAAATTCAAAATACCATACAGTATCTGTTCCGAATCTGAAAACAGCATCTGAAATCCCAGCACCGAAAAATCTACGATATACAAGAATACCGCTACCGGGACATGAAACCATTTGTGTAACACAAGTGCCAGTATATCGGTTCCACCGGTAGAAGCACCTACTCTTACCACCAGTCCGATACCGATTCCAAGGAGAACCCCTCCATATAATGCCGCAAGCATAGCATTATTCTCCGTCACTTTGTCTATTCCCGGAATGGACTGTGCCATCGACAGGAATATTGGATAAATAAAGGAACTGATGATCGTTGTCAATGCAAACTTCTTTCCCAAAAATACTGCACCGAGAACGAACAGCACCGCATTGATCGCCAAAATAATCATCGATAGGTTTACCTGAAAATAATGGCTGATCGTAAGACCGATACCAGTCGCACCTCCCATAATGATCCCATTCGGCACGATAAACGCTGCCACAGCAAACGACAATACAAGATTGCCGACCAGAACTCCCAGAATGGTTTTGATTATTTTTTCCCAACTTTTTTTCATGTGCTCCATCCTCTCTCCGTACTTTCTTTCCCGGATTATGAAATTCCTTTCATCGTAAGCTGGATCCTCTTCTTCTTAAGATCCACGCTCATCACTTTTACATCCACGATATCGCCAACGCTTACCACTTCCAGCGGATGCTTGATGAATTTCTTATCCGTGATCTCGGAAATGTGTACCAGTCCATCCTGGTGCACTCCGATATCTACAAACACACCAAAGTCAATGACATTTCTTACGGTTCCTTTCAGGATCATGCCTTCCTTTAAGTCTTTCATATCTAAGACATCTGTTCTTAAGATCGGTTTCGGCATTTCGTCACGCGGGTCACGTCCCGGTTTTTCCAGTTCTTTCACAATATCCCGGAGGGTGATCTCTCCAATCTCCAGTTCCCCGGCAAGTCTTGCATAGTCTTTGATCGTGAGGGAAAGTCCGGTTAGCTTTCCTCCGCTGATGTCTTCCACTGAAAATCCCTGTTTCTTCAGCAGTTTTTCTGCAGCTTCATAGGACTCCGGATGTACACTGGTTCCGTCTAACGGATTCGTACCATTCTGGATTCTCATGAATCCGGCGCACTGCTCAAAGGCTTTTGGTCCGAGTTTTGCAACTTTCAAAAGCTGCTTTCTGTCTGTGAATCTTCCGTTCTCTTCTCTGTATGCCACAATATTCTTAGCAATTGCTCCGGATATTCCGGAAATATAAGAAAGGAGCGGTGCCGATGCCGTATTCAGGTCAACTCCGACTTTATTTACACAGTCTTCCACAACACCAGATAAAGCTTCACTTAACTTTTTCTGGTTCATATCATGCTGATACTGTCCGACACCGATGGATTTCGGATCAATCTTCACAAGTTCTGCCAATGGATCCTGCAGTCTTCTTGCAATGGATGTCGCACTTCTCTGTCCAACATCAAACTTCGGGAATTCTTCCGATGCAAGCTTACTTGCCGAATATACGGAAGCTCCTGCTTCATTTACAATTACGTACTGCACTTTCTGCGGAATCTCTTTTAATAATTCTACAATGAACTGCTCAGATTCTCTGGATGCGGTACCATTTCCAACAGAGATCAATGTAATGTTATATTTTTCAATAATCTTTTTCAGCAAATCTTTGGATGCCTGGATTTTCTTCGGTGTCGTCGGAGCAGTCGGATAGATAACCGTTGTTCCGATGACTTTACCGGTCGGATCAACAACTGCAAGTTTACAGCCGGTACGGAATGCAGGATCCCATCCAAGTACAGTCTGTCCTACGATTGGCGGCTGCATCAGAAGCTGATGCAGATTCTTCTTGAATACGCTGATTGCCCCGTCTTCTGCCTTCTCTGTCAGGTCACTTCGTATCTCACGCTCAATGGCCGGTGCAATGAGACGCTTATAGCTGTCCTCTGCCGCTTCCTTTAAGATCGGTGTGGTATGCGGATTATCACTGTGGATCATCTTCTTTTCCAGATATCTTAAGATATCGTCCTGCGGTGCCTCAATCTTCACCGTAAGGAACTTTTCTTTTTCTCCACGGTTCAATGCAAGCACTCTGTGTCCGGCAAGTCTGTTTACCGGTTCTTCGAAATCATAATACATCTCGTATACAGACTCCGCTTTTTCATCTTTTGCCTGTGAGATTACTTTCCCATGCTGTATAGTTGCCTTGCGGATCCAGCTTCTGTAATCTGCCTCATCTGATACCGACTCGGCGATGATGTCTTTTGCTCCGTCAATTGCTTCTTTTACGGATTTTACTTCTTTCTCCGAATTCACATATTCTTCCGCATACACTTCTATCGGTTTCTCCGCTTTCTGAAGTGTGATAAGTGCTGCAAGCGGTTCCAGTCCTTTTTCCTTTGCGATCATGGCACGTGTCCGGCGTTTTGGACGGTACGGACGGTAGAGATCTTCTACTACAACCATCGTCTCTGCTGCCAGAATCTGCTTTTTCAGTTCTTCGGTAAGCTTTCCCTGTTCTTCGATGCTTGCCAGAACCTGTTCTTTCTTTTCTTCCAGATTACGCAGGTACATCAGTCTTTCATGCAGTGTTCGCAGTTGTGCATCGTCCAGTGTTCCTGTAACTTCTTTTCTATATCTTGCGATAAACGGAATCGTATTGCCTTCATCGATCAATTTTACCGCAGCATCGACCTGCCATCTTCTGACGCCAAGTTCTCCGGTAATCACCTGATTAATATCCATATGTTTTGTCTTTCCCTTTCTTACTGTATTCAAAGAATTTGTACTTCTTTATTACGCGGATAATTATAACTGAATTCATCACTGTATGCAATGGCGTCTATACTACAGAGTTCACTCTGTTTTCTTGAAAATGTATTTTCTCTATGTTATACTGAAACTACTTGAACTTATCAGAAAAACAGAAATACTTAAAGGGGCTTTTACTTATGAATCAGGAAATACAGGGACTCTCAAAACAACAACTCAAATCCAGGGAAACACGGACCCGGATCTTTCAGGCAGCCAAACGGATCCTGCAAAAGCAAGGTTATGAGCAGCTGTCGATCAAGAATATCTGCGAAGAAGCCGGTGTCTCCAATGGGAGTTTTTATCATCATTTCAAGACAAAAGATGATCTTCTTTCTTATTATATTGAAGAACAGCCGAGTATGGATCCCAATCTTCTCGAACTTCCGTCCAGTGCTGCCGGAACAAAAGAGGCAATCATCTCAGTTTATTTAAATTATGTTCACTACTGCGAAGAGCTCGGAGTTGAATTCATGGCCAATTACTATACACCTAAGAATCAGTCCCTGAACCCTTTGATCCGTACAGAAAGACCATATCCGATCATCACCGTTCATGATTATCTGAAACGCGTGATCGATGCCGGAATCATTTCCCCTCCTGCCGATCTGGAGGATATCACAACCGACATCCGTATGATCGTAATCGGAAATGTATTTGAGTGGTGTTTAAAGAGCGGCGATGCTGATTTCGAAGGCAATATGCGCCGTTCCCTTACTACTTATCTGAACGGATTGTTCTGATCATTTTGAAATCTATGAATTTGCAAAGGATGAATACGGTATGTACACGTTTATTGCCAATCCCAATGCCAGATCCGGCAGAGGGATTCTTCTCTGGAAACAGATTGAAAAAATTTTGCTGGAAAAAGAAATCGCATACAATGTTTTATTTACGAAATATCAGCATCATGCCACCCGCCTGGTGCATGATCTGACTTCCGACGGTGCTCCTCATACGATTGTTGTCCTCGGAGGAGATGGTACTTTAAACGAAGTAATCAATGGAATCAGATACCTGGACAAAGTAACACTTGGATATATCCCGCTTGGTTCAGGCAATGACTTTGCCAGAGGTCTGGGACTTCCGACGGACATCCACAGTGCTCTGGAACAGATTCTTTCTCCTTCGCATTACACTGCCATGAATGTCGGTGTACTGGATTATGAAAATAAACACCGGCGTTTTGCCGTAAGTACCGGTATCGGCTTTGATGCCGCAGTCTGCCATCAGGTAATGGTCACGCCGCTCAAAGCTTTTCTGAACCGTCTGAAACTTGGGAAACTTACCTATCTCGGTGTTGCACTTCATAAACTGCTTACATTAAAGCCGGTCACAATGACTGTCACAACCGAAACCGGTGAAACAAAAACTTATCACAAAGTCTATTTTACAGCAGTTATGAATCTGAAATATGAAGGCGGCGGGTTCAACTTCTGTCCTGCCGCCAACGGGACCGATGACAGGCTGGATATTATCACTGTCTCAGAACTGCCACGACTTAAGGTTCTCTGCCTGCTGCCGACAGCATTCAAAGGATGGCATACCCGTTTCCGCGGAATCACTTTGGACACCTGCACAGAAGTCACGATCACCAGTGACTGCGCATTGCCTGTACATACCGACGGCGAACCGGTCTTTCTGCAGTCTGACATCCATGTACGTCTGGAAAAAGAGAAGTTACGTATTATTACGCCTTGTAAATAATTCTGTACACAGGGGAGGTTATTTTATGCGTTTACTAATTGCCGGAATCATTACATTTTTCATATTGTTCTACTTTTATCTGATCTGGCCGAGATTATCCCACAGGCGGCAGATCCGGCCATTTCTCCATACCATGTTCGCACACCGCGGCTACCACTGTATCGAAAAAGGAATTCCGGAAAATTCCCTGTCTTCTTTCCGTGCTGCGATCTCACACGGATACGGAATTGAGCTGGATGTACACCTGGCAAACGACGGAAAACTTGTCGTGTTTCACGATGATGATCTGTCACGCATCTGCGGACGTCCGGAAGCGGTTGATGTACTTTCGTCAAAAGAATTGCAGCGCTGCCGGTTACAGGACACCACGGAAACCATCCCTCTTTTTTCTGATGTACTTTCTCTGGTAAACGGGCGGGTGCCGCTTCTGATCGAACTGAAGATTCCGAAATCTTCTCTCGGTATCTGCGAAAAGACATGGGAAGCCCTGAAAAACTATAACGGTCCTTATATGGTGCAGTCCTTTAACACGCTTGGCATCTGGTGGTTCCGCCGTCATGCACCACATGTTCTGAGAGGCCAGCTTTCTTCCAATCTGACCGCAGACAATCTGCCGGAACCATGGATATTGACTTTTATTGTAAAACATCTGCTCGGCAATGTACTCGGACGTCCTGATTTTATCTCGTATAAACTCGCAGACCTTCCGAGATTTGAAGTATGGTTTTTAAAGCACATTTTGCATCTTCCGATTGCTGTATGGACACTTCGTACACCAGATGCGTTAAAGAAAGGAACACTTTCTTACGAAATGCAGATATTTGAGAAAAGAAAATGTATTATTAATTTTGTTAATATTCCATGAACATTATTGTTGATTCATTTTTTCATGTATAATGCGCTTTGAAACGAGATAAGATAATAACAAAGGCTTAAAAAGGGGTAGTTCATATGAAAGCCATTGATAAAGCAAAGAGTTTTTTGAAGAAGTACCGTCATGCATGGGTATTATCATACTTTCTGATCTATATGCCATGGTTTGTTTACCTTGAAAAGCGCACAGATGTACGACATTATATGATACACTCTCCAATTGATAATCATATTCCGTTTATTGAATATTTTATTATCCCTTATTTGTTGTGGTTCATATTCATTGCTGTGACTGTGGCTTATTTCCTGATTAAGGATAAATGGGGATTTTACAGACTATGTGCTTTTTTATTTTCAGGTATGACAATCTTCCTGATCATATGTACGGTCTTTCCAAATGCATTAAATTTAAGACCAACTGTATTTCCACGAGACAATATGTTTACCGATATGGTAAAAGTTCTGTATAAAACAGATACACCGACGAACGTGCTTCCAAGCATCCATGTATTCAACTCTATCGGTGCAGTCATTGCCATCTCACATAGTAATGATCTGAAAAAGCACAGATGGATCCAGATCAGTGCCTATATTCTGGCAACGCTCATTATCCTGTCCACAATGTTCTTAAAACAGCATTCCGTGACGGACGTGATCGCAGCGGTTACGATGGCATGTATTATTTATCCATTCGTGTATGTGACAGCGGATAAGACGGCACCAAAGCTTTCTCAGCAGCCGACGTAATATGAATAATTATGAATCATATAGAAAGATGCAGGTAACTGTTATATAACTGACAGTTATCTGCATCTTTTTAATTTCCATTGTTTTTCCGATCACTACCGTTCAATCCCCGCATACCCTGTATACTTTTCAAACGCCGACGGAATCGAATACTCCTTCCTGATCTCCTCCGGATGAATAAACAGGAATCCTTTCTCATTCGTCTTCTCCAGCTCATCTACGATCACCTCATATCCTGTCATATGCCATTCGATATGACTGAAGATATGCTTTGCTTCCGGAAGTTCCTGCACACGGACCGGCATCAGACCGATCGTCTTGCTGTACTCCGTAACTTCGTCCATCGAAAGCTTACCTTCCACATTCGGAAATTCATACAGTCCTGCCAGCAGACCTTTTGCCGGGCGCTTCCGGATTGCAATCCGCTTACCGTCTTTGAATATCAGAATAGTTCTTTCTTCGATCTTTCTGGTTTTTGCCTTTTTCTTTACCGGTATCTCTGTCGTTAGATTCTCCTTGCACGCAATACAATATTCTTTTACCGGACATTCCTCACATTTCGGTTCTCCGTTCGGCACACACACGATTGCTCCCAGCTCGATCAGTCCCTGATTGAAATCACTGGCAGCATCGGATGGTATCACCTGTTCCAGTGTGTTTTCGATCTTCTTACGAACACTCTGCTTCATGATATCTTCATAACTTCCGGTGATCCTGGAAATCACCCGGAGTACGTTACCATCCACTGCCGGCTTCGGGATTCCGTAAGCAAATGCACTGATAGCCCCCGCCGTGTAATTGCCGATTCCTTTCAATTGCAGAATTTCTTCATAAGTATCCGGAAATATGCCTTCATGATCAACCATGATCTGCTGTGCTGCCTTCTGCATATTCCTGACACGGTTATAATATCCAAGACCTTCCCATAGCTTCAGGAGTTTATCCTCTTCTGCTTCTGCGAGATCCTTCACTGTCGGAAGTGCTTTTAAAAAGCGGTCGTAATATCCTTTTACAGCTTCCACCCTTGTCTGCTGCAGCATAATCTCGGATATCCACACCCGGTATGCGTCCGGGTTATGGCGCCACGGAAGATCTCTTTTATTCTCGCGATACCAGTCCACCAGCGGTTGTACAATCTTAACAAGGTCTTCATCTTTTTTTTCTGTATTTTTCATTTTCTATTGCTTCTCCATTTATTTTACTTTCTCGAACATATGATTCATTATAACTTACATTTCTATACAACGTCAAAGCCCTTTTCCTGGAAATGTCGTCCCGATATCGACATCCTCAGGAAAAGGGCTTTAAGAGAAGGGAATGTGGCTGATCCCTGCCACTAACAATATTATCGTTTGATATTATTATATTCCTGTTTCCTCTATATTTCCAATTGGTTATTCTCATATATTTATAGAAAGATTCTATATATTTTTTAAGCTGATTCTTATTTCTTTGTTCTATAGAGATTATCTATTCCAGTTGTCTTTCATCGGAAAAAGCAATTGGAAAATTTAATTAGAAAAGTCTATACTATTCATAGAAAATAAATATGAATATTTAGGAGGTATTCGGTATGTCAATTACAGCTGAAACAGCGAAAGCGCATGCAAATGATCCTGCCGTATTATGCTGTAGAGCAGAAGGCGGAATTACAATTGAACCGGCAAACTTAGAGGATCCTGCAATCTTCGATGAATTAGTAGATTCAGGTCTTTTAAATCTTGACGGATGTCTGAAGATCGGACAGGTTCTTGGGGCAAAATTAACAAAAACAAGTGATTCCCTCTGTCCACTGACAGCAGATAACGTAGAAGGATTCAAATCAGATGACGATTTAGCAACAGAAGAAGCTCCTGCTGAAGAGGAAGCTCCTGCCGAAGCCGCACCTGTTGCAAGTGTTCAAGGTGCTGTTACTACAATTAAACATGGTAAAGTAGTCATCTCTATCAAAGAAGGAAAAGATATTTATCTTGAACTTCCTATCTAATTTGAAGAGAACCTATGAAAGTATACGAATAGCAAAGGGCAGATATCATTATACAGATATCTGCCCTTTTTATTTCCGCTCCCAGACAGGATACTCTCTATTCTTCTCTGTCCGCTGCCTCTTCAACTTCTTCCATCCAGTTCATTCTTCCGTAACGCAATGTCACTGCATAGATCTCTTTCTGTAATTTCACAGATAACTGGTTCTTGCGGATTCTCCATTTCCAGTTGGTTCCGACCGTTGACGGTGTATTCATACGGCACTTGTTATCAAGCCCCAGGTAATCCTGCATCGGGATCACACACCATTTTGCAGCACTTCTCATGATCAGGCTGATCAACGGCTTATTCAGTTCTGCTTCCGGCGTGTAAGTATCACAAAGATACTCGCGGGTCAGCTTCTGCTCATCCTTGCTGATACTTCCCCACCAACCTGCAAGCGTCTCATTGTCATGTGTTCCTGTATAAGCGACACTGTTCACCGGATAGTTGTGTGGCAGATAGTCATTCGCACATCCCGAATCTCTCGAGTCAAATGCAAATTCCAGAACCTTCATTCCCGGAAATCCACTGTCCCTTACCAGCTCACGTACACTGTCCGTAACGTATCCTAGGTCTTCTGCGATAACTGGTTTTTCACCCAGTGCTTCTCTTACTTTCCAGAACAGATCCATGCCCGGTCCTTTTTCCCAGTGTCCGTCTACCGCCGTCTCTGCCCCGTATGGAATAGAGAAATACTCATCAAATCCACGGAAATGATCGATTCTTACTACATCGTACAGGCGGAACACATATGCCAGACGAGATATCCACCACTGATATCCTGTTTCTTTATGATATCCCCAGCGGTAGAGTGGATTTCCCCATAATTGTCCGGTTGCGGAGAATCCGTCCGGCGGACATCCTGCAACAGCAACCGGTACATTTTCCTCATCTAACTGGAACAATTCCGGATGTGCCCAGGTATCTGCGCTGTCCATTGCAACATAGATCGGGATATCACCGATGATCTGAATGCCTTTTTTGTTCGCATAGGTTTTTAACTGCATCCACTGTTCATAGAACTTGAACTGCATATACTGATGGAATTCAATATCAAAATACAGTTCTTCACGGTAATAATCCATCGCAGGTCCCCAGCGCAGCTTGATATCATCTGCCCACAATTTCCATTCCACGCCGTCAAATCTGTCTTTTACTGCCATGAATAATGCATAATCCGACAGCCACCAGCTGTTCTCTTTTACGAACTGCTGATACGCTTCATTCTCATGTACATTACTTCTTTCGTAAGCTTTTCGAAGAAGCGGATAACGTCCTTCGTAAATCTTTTTATAATCAATACTCCCTTTTACTTTTCCCCAGTCTACAGCTTCACATTCTGCTTTTGTCAGAACGCCTTCTTCCACCAGTGCCTCCAGACTGATGAAATATGGATTGCCCGCAAATGTTGAAAACGACTGATACGGAGAATCTCCGTAGCTTGTAGGACCAAGCGGCAGAATCTGCCAGTAACTCTGTCCTGCTTTTTTTAGCCAGTCCACAAATTCATATGCACTCTTTGAAAAACAGCCGATTCCGTATTCCGATGGAAGGCTGCTGATCGGCATGAGTATGCCTGCTGCTCTTTCGCTCATCTTTTTTCCCTCTTCTTTTCTGTTTATTTTGATTTTCATACCGTCATCTTTTTCTTCTGCCAGCAGATAGGTATCTTTCCGTCTACCGGGCTTACAATCTTACCGTCTGCCGGAATAATTGCGACTCCGTCACCTAAGACTTTCTCAGAAAATACCGAATCCGGGACTTCACTTAACGGCACTGCCTTTCCGGTTAACGGTGCAAGAATCACTTGTGGTATATTTTTACCCTTATTCTCGTTCCCAACGAAACCTCCTCATGTTTTCTTATTACATTATTTATGCAACCGTTTGCGTTAATTATAGTCAGATTTTGCATGATTTTCAATATATTTTCGTTTATAAAATGTAATTCTACCTTTTCAACAATTTGATCTTACCTTTTTTGTGCAATTCTTCTATATACCAATGCACACGTTTGCATTTGTATTTTCGCAATTCAATTGCATATTGATTTATTTGCTGTAAAATATAAGAAAAATACAAAAGCTACGAAAATATAACTCTAACGGAGGTTACTTACATGACCGTAACAATTAAAGATGTGGCTGCGCTGGCAGGTGTTTCCCCTTCCACCGTATCCAGAACCTGCAAAAATAATCCCTCTATCAGTGAAGAGACAAAAGACGTGTCAGAAAAGCTATGATAGAACTTGGATATGAACCGAATTTTCAGGCAAGCAATCTTGCTTCACAGAATTCACGTACGATCGGCATCATTCTCCCTGCTTCTGCCAAAGAAGTCTACGAGAACTCCTTCTATCTGGAGGCAGTCCAGGGAATCAGCCATTACTGTAACGGCAGACAGTATATGACGACAATTGTAACCGGCCAGGATGAAGCTGAGATCCTTGAAGCAGTCCGCTCTAT
>ENA-OQDC01001227-OQDC01001227.1-human-gut-metagenome-genome-assembly--contig:-NODE-1227-length-13752-cov-3.411303_pt1 | contig 13752 bp, 15 predicted proteins | sample MGYA00242770_ERZ504601 | MGnify/ENA primary metagenome ERZ504601 (study PRJEB26092, sample SAMD00036305) | human gut metagenome | host: Homo sapiens | study: EMG produced TPA metagenomics assembly of...
GTTTATATGTTGGATCCTCCAAAAATTTGCGAACAAATTTCTCGACCAGTTTTTGATTCCCCATCATACGACTACTTACATTTTCATAGTTTTCATCAATACTATCATAAAATTCCTGAATATTCATGACCTTTCTGCTCCTTATCAAATATATCTCCTAGTTTTATAATCCCCATGATTATATCATATTTTACATAATTCAACAAATCAATTTCTGTCTTTATACACCAGAAGTTTTTCCAACATTATAACTCTTTCCTCGATAATTTTTATCTTCTGTCTGTGTATAATGATGGCTTCTTCTATGATCACGTTCTTCATTTTCTTCAAGAATTTCCTGTTTTGCATTCATAACTAGCATCTGAAGCCTGTTTTCAATATTCGCAAAACTTACATCCGGATCATAATCCAGTGGAAGAATCTGTGCATTTGGATACATTTCTTTTAATTTTTTTGAAATTCCTCTTCCGACAACGTGATTTGGAAGACATCCAAACGGTTGTAAGATCAAGAAATATCTACATCCATGTTCTGCATGATGAATGATCTCTCCTGGAATCAAAACGCCTTCTCCCGCATCAAATGTATGATGAATCACCGGATCACTTGCTTTTACCAGTTCATCCATGCGAATTGCCGGCTTATACAATGGATGATTCTTTGCAATCGAATCTGTCAGACTATGTGCAAGATCAAAGAAAGTATCCGCTGTCCTAAACCATATTTTCTGATCGATTGGTTTATTTAAGTGATATTCTTTTATCTGAGCATCCTGATAAAAATATGTTTTTCTGATTACATCCGTCATTCTTGCTTCAATAATCTCAAATCCATTATCTTCCAGATACCTTTCAATGTCATGATTGGCACCTGGATGAAAATTCAAAAGATATTCTCCCACGATCAGAATCTGCGGTTTCAGGTTTGATCTGTCATAAGATATATTCTTCATAATATTGATTGCTTCTTTAAATCCTTTTCTTGCCCCATGGACACCAGATTTCTCAAGTCCCTCGATCACACAGTCTAACGCTTTATCAAATGCCTTATCTGCACTTCCTTTGACCGTCTCATAAGGACGAATCTTTCGCAGTAATTCTTCCAGCACATCGATCATCGGCAGCGCAAATGCAATTTTTACAGAGGATGCAAGATTTAACTTAAATCCTGGATGCATGTTATGAGAATCCACATCGTCATTTGTGAGAATCGGAACATTTTCATATCCTGCATCATCCAATGCTTTTCTAAGTAATGCTCCGTAATGTGTCAAACGGCAGTCACCCACATATTTTGCCATGACAACTGCAACATCTTTTCCATTATACTTTCCACTTTCAAGTGCTGCTAATGCTTCCCCGATTACAACCTGTGCCGGGAAACAAATATCATTATGTACATATCGTTTTCCCAGGCGGATTGCATCCTCTCGCCCGATATCCAATGATACTGCTCGAATTCCCTGGCCTTTTAATGCAGCCGTCATAATTCGGCAAAATGCATGAGATGTATTTGGTACTAATGCAATCTTTTCTTTTTTATCCTGTTTTGTAAATTTGACTGCATATGGCTCCTGTAATTCATGTACATTAAGTTTCTTTTGTTTCTCTCTTCCCATCTTGACAGTTTCCAAAAACGAACGGACACGAATTCCTAGTGGTCCCTGATTATCACTTTCATCTACTTTCAATATCAGTGGTGTCTTGCCAGAAATCTCTTTCATCATTCTTGTGATCTCATCGGATAAATAAGCGTCATGTCCGCAACCAAAACTTACAAGCTGTACATACTCAAGATGTTCACTTTGTGCTGCAAGGATCGCAGATGACAGCATTCTTGCATGATAGTTATTTACTATATCAATGCGGCTTTTAGACAGTTGTGTTTTGTTCACTTCTGGCAGTGAATCTGCAGTTAATACTGCAATTCCTGCCTTTATAAACATTTTAGAAAGATCATGGTTTACCAATGTATCATTCTGGTATGGACGTGAAGCCAAAACAACTGCAAAGCTGTCTTTTTCTTCTACATCATCTAAGATTTTCTGTCCACGTTTCTTTAGCTGTTCCTCAAAAGATTTCTGTGCAAGATCTCCTGCCCTCATTGCTTCAAGCACTTCTTCTTTTGAAATATGATATTCATCCTGCATATATGCAAGCAGCTGACGCTGTCTGTCTTTCTTCGTATGCCAGTGAAATAATGGTGCATCAAATGGAACATTCCATTTATCCTGTGGATTATCGGAGTTTCTGATAACAATTGGATATCCTTTCACAACAGCACACATAGATTCACTTGTTTTTTCTGTATTCTCTGGTGGTACTGTTGTGATCGATGGCATAAAGATTCTGTCTACATGATATTTTTTCACTAGATTTCTAAGATGGCCATGAACTAACTTAGCTGGGAAACATACGGTATCTGAAGTTACTGCTGATAATCCACTTTCATAAATCTCTCTTGTACTTTCATCGGATAACTGCACATTGTATCCCAAAGTTTTGAAAAATGTAGTCCAAAATGGCATCGTATCCCAATAGGAAAGCACTCTTGGAATTCCAATCGTAATATTCCTCTCCTTCTTTGGCGTTGGGTATGGATATTCTTTAAATAATAATTGCTTACGTTCTTCAAATAAATCTGGAACACTTTTATTTTTCTTAATGGTTTCTTTTAGTTTTTTAGATACTTCCGTATTCTTTGGATCACCGATGATCTCACCTTTTTCACAACGATTGTTTGTTACCCATGAATTTCCATTTGAGAACTGTACGATCGTTCTCTGGCAATGGTTAGTACAGAACGGACAAGGTGCATTTGCCTCCTGTGTATATGAAAATGTATCAAGATTTGTAAGATCCCATGCTTTCACACTTTCCGGATCTTTTTCATACTGTTCCTTAGCAATCAGTCCTACACCAATAGCTCCCATGATTCCAGGGTATGGTGCTCTTACCACTTCACGTCCTACATATTCTTCCATTGCACGTAAGACTGCATCATTTTCAAAAGTTCCACCCTGTACAACAATCTTCTTTCCTAAAGAATCAAGATTTGATACACGGATTACCTTTGTAAATACATTTTGAATGATAGATCGACATAATCCAGCCATGATATCTTCTGGATTCTTTCCGTTTCTCTGTTCCGTAATGATACTACTATTCATAAATACCGTACAACGGCTTCCTAAAACAGCTGGATTTTTTGATGCAAATGCTTTGTCTGCGATTTCTTTTGTTTGAATATGTAAAGATGAAGCAAAGTTTTCAAGGAAGGATCCACATCCGGAAGAACATGCTTCATTTAGCAGGATATTTGTAATAACTCCATCTTCCAGCCAGATTGCCTTCATATCCTGTCCGCCAATATCCAGAATAAAAGAGGCATCTTTTACATATTTCTCAGAAGCTCTTGTATGGGCAACTGTTTCTACTGTGTGGCATGGAATTTCAAACGCTTTGGAAACAGCATTTCCCCATATCCTGTTGTTCCAGCGGAAAGGATCTCAAGTTTCGCTCCTACATCTTCATATCGTTTTCTTAAACAAATCAGTGCATCTTTAGCAACTTTTAGTGGATCTCCTTCATTCGGTGCATAAAAAGAATCAAGAATTTCTTCCTGTTCATCAAGCAATACAAACTTGGTTGTTGTACTTCCAGCATCAATTCCAAGGAAACATCTTACTGTTTCACCTTTTTTAGGCCGCTTCCATGTTACCTTTTCTTCTGATGTGCTTTTTTAAATTTTTCTTTTTCTTCTTTGGACGCAAAAAACGGTACCGCAGCTTCTCCTGATATGTGTGCATTATTTCTCTGTGCACTTTCTAAAGTTTCTAAAAGTTTATCAACATCTTTTGCCTTACTGTCTGAGAACATCTTCTCCAAAGACAGCGCTGCTCCATATGCGATCATTAATTCTGAATGCTCTGGACAAAGGATTTCCTCTTTCTTAAGTTCCAGACGTTCTGCAAACACTTTTACCAATGTCGGATGGAAAGTTAATGGTCCACCTTCAAATGCCACAGGTTTTTTGATCTCCAGACCTTGTGCAAGTCCTCCCATCGTCTGCTTTGCGATTGCATGAAATGCTGACAATGCAAGATCTTCCTTGGCTGCACCCTGATTTAACAGTGGCTGAATATCTGTTTTTGCGTAAACACCACATCTTCCTGAAATATCATAAAGATGTGTTCCTTTTTGCGCTAATTCATTAAAATGTTCCACTGGAACTTTTAATACAGATGCAATCTCATCAATAAATGCTCCCGTTCCACCTGCACAGCTTCCATTCATTCGCATATCTGCAACACTCTGTGGCTGTCCATTTTCAGAATCTTTAAAAAAGATCATCTTCGCATCCTGTCCACCTAATTCAATTGCCGTTCCTACTTTCTGAAATTTATCCTGCAAAGCAATCGCATTCGCAGCAACTTCCTGTACAAATGGTACTTTCAAAATAGAAGAAACTGGTTTTGCTCCAGAACCTGTCAGACACAATCTGATCTTTTTTTGTTTTATATGACTGCAAAACTCTTTAATACTTTTGATCACACTAGCAATCTGATTTGCATGATGTCTTGCATAATCAGAAAATAACAGCTGATGATCATGATCAGCATCAAGCGCTACTATTTTCGTTGTCGTAGACCCAACGTCGATTCCAACTAGTATATTCTGTTCGTTTGGTTTTGTTATCTCTTTATTCATCATTCGTTATCATCTTATCTCCTTCTTTTGAGCTTTACATTTTATCATAACGCAAAATTTCAAAAAATGTAAGATAAAAATTCGTTTTTAGCACTTTCTTCACAATCAAACGTTGAGCTTTTTCTTCCGATTTTCCCAGTCAGGAAGGTATAAATCCATAAAATAATAAAATCTCTCATTATGACTTGGCTCTAGCAAATGACATAATTCATGCACTAACACATACTCTATACATTCTTCTGGTTTTGCTGCCAACTGAAGATTTATTCGAATCTTTTTACTGTGAATGCTGCAGCTTCCCCATCTGGTTTTCATATTCCGGATCATAAAACCAGTGCAATGAACTCCCATTACAGGTTCCCATTTCATTGCATATTCTATAATCTTATTTTCCAGCCACTTTCGCTGTTCTATCGAAATCTCCTTTTGTTGAAATGTTTTTTGATTCTTCATTTTTTCATGATTTTTCAAAATCCATTGTTCTTTCTTCTTAAGGAATCGAAAAACCTCTTCATCAGAGATTCTCATCGGTACAGTGACAAGAACATCTCCCTTCGGAGGTTTGATATAAATATTCATATTTTTAATTTTTCTACGCTGAATCTCAATCTTTATGTTTCCCATCTGTGTTATCATTTCCTATGTCTTCCTTTTTGTATGATCATTTTAATCAGCAAATAAATAACAATAACTAATCCCGTAATAAAACCAGCCACACTAATATATGGCATTCCATCAATTCTTGGAGTAACATCACTTAAACATAGTAAAGCAGAGCTAAACCATAGCGCCATAACGATCAATGTAAGAATCAAATGATCCATTCCTTTTTTCATATCACGTCTTACTTCATCCATCTGTGATGACTCAAGATTAATCCTTACTTGTCCATTCTTCGTGATATTCAATAGATCTGATATCTGTGCTGGAATCTCCAAAGATTTTTTAGATGATCCATAAATATCTCTTAATGCGTGTTTTACTTCTCTCTTAGGATCAATCTCATTTATCATGTTCGCAGACATATATGATGTCAAAATCTTGATCATATTTACTTGTGGTGAACAAAGTTTTAAGGTTCCTTCCATCGTTACCATACTTCTTGCTAATAACGTAATGTCTGAATCGATTGCTATCTTATGTTTCTTCAGCAAGTCCAGTGCATCTTCCATCAACTCGCCAAGATCCATGGTTCCAAAATCCATGTTCATGTACTTGCCGACCATATCATCAAGATCTGTATATAAACTAGCATGATCTATCTTCTGTGTTGCTTTGCCAAATGATAAAAATGCATTCTTAAGCTCATAGATGTCATTCTTTAAGATCGCTGTAATCGCACGTTTCATGATTGCACGATAATGTTCTGATAAGTTTCCTGCCATTCCAAGATCAAGCCATACGATCTGCCCTTCACTGATCCATAGATTCCCTGGATGTGGATCTGCATGAAAAAATCCATCTGAAAGAATCTGCTTGCAATAGTTCTGTGCTGTTTTCTGTCCGATTTCATAACGATCATATCCTTCTTCGTCCAATTCTTTAATATGATCGATCTGTATTCCATCTATATAACTCATAACAAGAAGATGACGATTCGAATATTCTTTATATACTTTCGGGCAGGTTACATATCTGACATCTTCCTGATTCTTATAAAATCGTTCTAGATGCTGTGCTTCCTTAATAAAGTCCATCTCTTCCTTGGAAGTCTCCCAAAGTTCATCGATCACTTTCCTAAAGTCAATGAGATCTCCTGTTCCTGTTGCAAAATTTAAAAATCCAGAGGCCTTCTTAAGTAATGTAAGATCTTCTTCCATTATCTGCTTGATATTTGGCCTCTGAATCTTTAATACAACTTTCTTTTTATCTTTCAACACAGCTTTATGAACCTGTGCAATTGATGCACATCCGATTGGTTCTTTGTTAATCTTCTGAAAAATCTCATTTGGTTCTTTATGAAGTTCTTTCTTAAGAATCCCCCATACAGTATTAAAATCCATTGGCTTTACATCCGTGCGAAGTCTTGCAAGTTCTTTACAGTAACGCTCTGGCAGTATATCTGAACGCATTGACATAATCTGTCCAAGCTTTACATACGTCGGCCCAAGATCTTCTAAAATTCCACATAATTTAACTGGATCAATCCCTTGTGTCACTTTATGTTCTTTTAATACATGAAGAATCTCCTTTAGTCTCCCTGTTTCCTGTTTCATAAAAACCTCTTTTTAATCATTCCAGATCTTCTGCTGCTTCTGAATTGATTGATTCTTCCCCAAAATCCATTGTTTCAGATTCTTCACTTTCCATTTCCTGTTTTTCTTCCTGAAGTGCTTCTGCCTTTGCAATTCGTTCTTTTAACAACTCAAGATCTTCTGCTGACATCTCATCAACGCATTCAAACGCATCATCGTATTTTTTGTGACTTCTACAGAAACATGTTCTTTTACTTTCTTTTTTGCATTATGCTTAAGTTCCTGATTCAGAACTTTTCCCTGCTCTACGGTCTGTTCGCCTTTTTCGATCATTTTCTCAACGATGTCTTTTGTAACTTCAGCCGTTGTAGCCACTGCACCTACACTTGCCAAAAATGCCTTTTTAATTCCATTTGTCAAATCCATAACGTCATCATCCTTTCTTAAAAAATATAATCATTTGTTATATTTATTTTACCACTACAAATCTTCAAGAACAACCGTAAATGGACCATCATTTATCAAAGAAACTTCCATATGTGCCCCAAATACTCCTGTCTGCACGATATCTATTTCTTTTTTACATTCACCAATGATATATTCATATAACTGCTCCGCTTTTTGAGGATTTCCAGCTTGTGTAAAACTAGGACGGTTTCCTTTATTACAACTTGCATAGAGTGTAAACTGAGATACCAATAGCAACTCTCCTCCTACATCTTTTAGAGAAAGGTTTGTTTTCCCATTCTCATCTTCGAAAATGCGTAAATTGATCATTTTTCTAATATATTTATCTGCTTCTTCTTTTGTATCTTCGTGGCCGACTCCGATCAAAACCAGATACCCATTTTTTATCTTTCCAGTATATTCACCATCTACTTTTACAGATGCTTCTTTTACTCTTTGAATCACAAATTTCATTAATCTTCTTCCTTCCCGACACATAACTGTCTATATAATTTTATAAAAGAAAAAGATCAGAAATCTAAAATCTCTGATCTTTTATATTCTTATGTAAGATAAACAAAATCTAGTTGTTGATTAATTTATCTTCATTACTCCAGCTATATAAGCTACGGATTTCTTTTCCGACTACTTCAGACTGATGTTCAGAAGCTAATTTTCTCATAGCTTTGAAGTGAACCTGAGATCCAGCATCAGACATATCTAATAAGAAGTCTTTTGCGAATGTTCCGTCCTGGATATCAGAAAGAATCTGTTTCATAGCTTTCTTAGTATCTTCTGTGACAATTTTTGGTCCTGTGATGTAATCACCATATTCAGCTGTGTTAGAGATAGAATATCTCATTCCTTCGAATCCTGACTGATAGATTAAGTCTACGATCAGTTTCATTTCATGGATACATTCGAAGTAAGCGTTTCTTGGGTCATATCCAGCTTCTACTAATGTTTCGAAACCAGCCTGCATTAATGCACAAACACCACCGCAAAGTACTGCCTGTTCTCCAAAAAGGTCTGTTTCTGTTTCTGTTCTAAATGTTGTTTCAAGAACACCAGCTCTTGCTCCACCAATTCCTAAAGAATAAGCAAGTGCTAAGTCTAATGCTTTACCTGTAGCATCCTGTTCAACAGCCACTAAGCAAGGAGTTCCTTTTCCTGCCTGATATTCGCTTCTTACTGTATGTCCTGGTGCTTTAGGGGCGATCATAGTTACATCTACATCTTTTGGAGGTGTGATGCATCCGAAATGAATATTGAAACCATGAGCGAACATTAACATGTTTCCTGGCTCTAAGTTTGGTTCGATGCTTTCTTTGTATAATTTAGCCTGTTTTTCATCGTTGATCAGAATCATGATGATATCAGCTTTCTTGGCAGCTTCTGCAGATGTGAACACTTCAAATCCCTGTTCTTCTGCTCTCTTCCAAGATTTGCTTCCTTCATAAAGACCGATGATAACATTGCATCCAGACTCTTTTAAGTTAAGGGCATGTGCATGTCCCTGACTTCCGTAACCGATAATAGCGATGGTTTTTCCATCTAACAGTGATAAGTTACAGTCTTCTTGATAATAAATCTTTGCCATTTTTCATTCCTCCATTTTTTGGCTTATATAGTAAGGGTCATGACCCATTACTTGTAAATTAAAATACGTGGGAATTGTCTTCCCCTCTTGATAAACCAGTGATTCCTGTTCTCACAAGTTCAATCACTTCAAAATCACTGATCAAATTGATAAATGCTTCAATTTTATTCACATTACCCGTTAACTCGATCATCAAGTTATCTTTAGATACATCCACAACTTTTGCTCTGAAAATATCTGCGATCGTGACAACTTCCTGTTTCACTGCCTTATTTGCACGAACCTTCGCAAGAATCAATTCTCTGCAAACAGACTTGCTATTCTCCAGTTCAAAAATCTTTACGACATCTTCCAGCTTGGAAAGTTGATTCTTGATCTGTTTTAAAATCATATCATCACCACTAACCGCAATCGTAATTCTTGAAAACTTCTGATCCTGTGTTGTGCATGCTGTGATACTGTCTATATTATACCCTCTTCTTGTAAATAAACCAGAAATTCGGCTTAATACTCCGGGAGTATTCTCTACTAAAATAGAAAGAACAATCTGTCGCATATCTTTTATTTCCTTTCTTGTCTTATTCTATCACCGTAATGGTATATTACAGGGTATTGGTAACTTTTTTTATTCTACCAATTATACAAATATGTGTCAAGGAAGAATGTAGCTCTAACCACCATTCTTTCTTGACACATTTTCATTTTAATTGCTTTTAATTTATTCTTCTTCACCTGCAGGTTTCGACTCTGTTGCAACTGTTGTATGATGCTCTGCTGTAGTTACCCTTGATGTCGAAGGTTCTGAAGTTGTACTTTCTGTACTTCGATGATAAGTACTTTTGCTCTCTGTTGCATAAGTTGATCTTCTTGTACTTCTTGTTGTGTAGTCACTTGTATCAATATTATAATTTGAACGATAACTACTTGTACTTGACGTACTGGATGTTGAATCAGAAGATGCACTTCCATATCCAAACATTTCTACATTTGAAGTTCCACCATATTCTTTTGCCCAGTCTTTTTCTGTTCCTTTATCAAACAAGAAATATTTAAGGGCTGCTTTGTTTGCTTTAAAGTTTGTAAAGAATACAAACATATTACTCTGTGCACGTCCCATCTTATAAGTGCCTTCCACTGGGACCCTCATCTGATCGATCTCCGTTGTTCCCATTTTCACAACTTTTAATACAAGTGTTTTTAAATAGCTTGCATTCATATCTGTTGACACATCTTTTAATGCTTCAAGCGCAATATCTGCAATTGTTGTTGGGCTCTGCTGTAATACTTTATTCAAAGCTGCCTGAAGAACTGCTCTCTGACGACCCGTTCTTCCAAAATCTCCATCTCCGTATTTCTTAGATACAACATAACGTACTCTGGCATAACCTAATGCCTGATTTCCATTTAATGTCTGTTTACCAACTTTCACATTACGATATTTCTTCTTTGAAATATAGTTTGTTGTATTTAAGTATTTTGCTTCTTTCTCTTCTAATGAAATCTCAATTCCGCCAACTTTATTGATAACTTTCTCAAATGTTGAGAAATCAACAACACAATAATTATCAATCTTAATTCCAAAATTCTTCGCGATCGTCTTATACAATAACTCGACTCCTCCAAATGCATATGCCGCATTGAGTTTGTTGTGTCCATGACCTGGAATCTCAACATACATATCTCTCATCAATGATGTAAGTTTTAATTCTTTGCTCTTAAAATTCACAGTAGCGATCATAATACTGTCTGAACGTCCATGATCTCCCTTAATAGCACCATGGTCAGATCCTACAAGTAAAATATTCACAACATCTTTGTTAAACGTAAGATTATCTCCAACATCAACCGAATTTAATGATTTTCCCTGATTCACAGATGCTTCTAATCGTGCATCATAATATCCAAGCATTCCTCCAACGGCAATTCCGATTATCAGAAAAATACTCAGGATAATCTTAAACTTTCTAATCTTCATTCGTGTCCTCCTCGCAATTGACTGCTTTCGGTTACTCATTATATCATAGAATCAATAAAAACTGTAGTTTATTTTATTAAGTTTTCGTTAAAATTCCAGTACGTCTTATTCATTGTAAGTTTTAAGATTATCCATCTCGGAAGCTTTTTATAGTTTCTTCCAAGCTTATAACCAATCAGTTTAAATCCAGAATCAATCACATATTTCGGAATCAGATAAATTTTTCCTTTAGTTATCAAATGTCTGATCGTTGAAATAACCATTTTAACTCCCTCGGATTCAGATTTTACTTTCAAGAACAAACCTCCATGATCCACCTGTGATACAGCAAGATCAAAATTACGATGAAGCTGCTGCATTGCTTTATAATCATGCCAATGCCAGACTCTTGCATCGGCCTGATAGGCAACAGCTTTTCCATCTTCGATCAGTTTAGAGGCCATGATCATATCTTCATTAAAAATTGTTTTGTGTTCAAAACCTCCCATTGCATCATAATCTGTCTTTCTATAAGCACTGCATACATTAGAGCAAAAAAAAGTTTTGATTCCCAGCGTATCAAGAATCTTCTCTCCTCTTAATCCTGCTTTCTTCTGGGTAATTAAAGATTCTTGTATAATATTCGATATAATTTTTCTTTGGATCTGCCATCTGCCTTCCATATGCTGCTGAAACTTTTGGATCATTAAACGCCTTTATCAAATTCTCTACTAGATATTTATCTTTTGGAATTGCATCATCTGTCATAAACATTAAAATATCTGCATCTTCTGCAAGTGAGGCTCCATAATCTCTTGTTGCCCCATGGTCAAAGTTTTCTTTTTTAATATGATGCACTTCCACATTGTCATATGGACGTATCATCTCCTCATCAAAATATTGTGCTTCTGTATTAATCAAAATGATCCTGTCTGGTTTTCTTGTCTGCTGTGCAAGTCGTTTTAATGATTTCTTGAATTTTTCCTCCAGGTTTATAAGTCGGTATGATCAAATCAACTTTCATAACATTTCCTTTCTGTTTTATCTGCGGACCTTAGTTCCTTTCGTATCTCGTTTTGACAATTTTAATCTGTTAAATTCGAGTTCTTTTTCCTTATACATAATGGAACTTATATTTTGTGCATCCATAACATATACATTCGTGATAAGATCATCTTTAGATAATTTCATTCCTCGCACACCAAGTGCACTTTTTTTCTTCTTCGGAATTTCTGCATATGGAAATTTTAAAAATACTCCATCTTTTGTCTGTAAAACAACTTTATCCTCAGATTCTTCACTCCAATCTGCCACAATTACAGCAACCAGTTCATCTTCGGATAGTTTTGTCGCCTGTACTGTTCTTTTTGATGCATTTAATAAGTCTCCATCCATTACCTTTAACATGCTCTTTGCAGTTGCAAATAGCAACGTACTATGTATCATTGTCTGGGCATCAAGTACTTGTATAATATATTCTTTCGCACTATCATAATTACAAAGATTATCAATCGGTACACCTTTATCGCGGAACTTACCTGCCGGAATATCAAGCACTTTAATCTGATGCATCAGTCCAAGATTGGTAAACACACAGATTTTGTCTGTGTTCATGCAAGGCACAATAAATTTATATTCTTTTAAAATATTATCCTTATTTCTCTGATAGGTTGCTTTATCCATTGTTTTCGAATAACCGAAGCGATCCATCACAAAATAAACGGTCTCTTCTTTAATTGGTGCTGCAACATAAACGGCCTCTTTTGCGTCTTCAACAATGGTTTTTCTTTGTGATCCAAATTCTTTTTTGATCGAGTCTAATTCTTTTCGTATTACATTTTTTAATGATTTTTCATTAGCCAGAATATCTTCGTATTCTGCGATCTTTGTAACAATTTCTTCATATTCTTCCTTAAGCATTAAAATTTCCAAACCGATCAGACGATATAATTTCAGATCAAGGATCGCACTTGCTTGTTTATCTGTAAATGAAAGTTTTGTTGCTTCGATCATAGAATCAGATGACTGAAATCTGATATTACCAACATCTCCTTTTGTAAGACATGCCTTAACTTCTTTCTGATTTTTACTTCCACGAATGATCTCGATGATCAAATCTATCATATCGCAAGCCTTGATCAATCCTTCCTTGATCTCGCGCTGTTCATATAATTTATTTAATAACGTTTTATATTTTCTTCTAGTTACTTCGTAATGAAACTGTGTATGATTTTCAATGATTCCTTTTAAATCCAATGTCTCTGGCCGTCCATTGACGATTGCAAAGCATATTAACACCAAATGTATCTTCAAGCTTTGTCTTTTTGTATAAAAGATTTTTAAGGCGTTCCACGTCTGCCCCTTTTCGCAGTTCTAGAACAATTCTGATTCCATCTTTTGATGATTCATTTGAAATATCTAAGATATCTGTTGTTACTTTATTTTCAATCAGTGATACAATATCAGATAAAAACTTAGATATGTTATTCCCGATCATTGTATATGGAATCTCTGAAATTACAAGTTTATCCTTTTCTCCTCGTTTCTTTGCAGGTTCCAAATGTCACTTTTCCTCTTAATTTTATCTTTCCGATTCCTGAAGAATAAATATTAAAAGATCTTTTTATTGATCACAATACCGCCTGTTGGAAAATTCCGGTCCTTGAATATATTCCATTAATTCTTCATTCGTAATACTTTCCTTACGCATATAGGCTTTCACCGCATCAATTACTTCACTAAGATTATGTGGTGGAATACTTGTTGTCATACCTACCGCAATTCCATCCGCACCATTTACCAAAGATTCGGTATCTTAACTGGAAGTACTTCTGGTTCTTTTTCTGT
>ENA-OQDC01001228-OQDC01001228.1-human-gut-metagenome-genome-assembly--contig:-NODE-1228-length-13743-cov-7.081228_pt1 | contig 13743 bp, 10 predicted proteins | sample MGYA00242770_ERZ504601 | MGnify/ENA primary metagenome ERZ504601 (study PRJEB26092, sample SAMD00036305) | human gut metagenome | host: Homo sapiens | study: EMG produced TPA metagenomics assembly of...
AGTGCTGGACAGTCTGGAAATATTAAGAAACAAGGCAGATGTAGTGGCACTTGCGACGATTCTGGTTATAATGATGATTGCAGTTCTGGCGGGGATAGCGATGCTGAAACCATTCAGACGTATTACAGAGTCGATCTCAGCGGTAACAGAAGGATATGATGATAACTACCTGCATGAGAACACATATACCGAAACGATAGAATTGTCAGAGGCATTTAATAAGATGTCGGGACGTATGAAGACGCTGGACGATTCGAAAAATGAATTTGTATCCAATGTATCACATGAATTGAAGACACCTTTGACATCCATGAAGGTTCTGGCGGATTCGCTGCTTCTGCAGGAGGATGCGCCGGTAGAACTTTATAAAGAATTTATGGGAGACATGTCAGAAGAGATCGAACGTGAGAATAAGATCATTAATGATCTGTTATCGCTGGTGAAGATGGACAAAACAGCGAATAACGCCAATACCATGAACATAAAATCCGAAAATATGAATGAGCTGGTAGAAAAAATCTTAAAGAGACTGCGTCCGATCGCAGCAACAAGAAATATTGAACTGGTTTACGAAAGTATTCGTCCGGTCACAGCTGAAGTCGACGAGATGAAGATTTCGCTTGCAATTTCAAATCTGGTAGAAAATGCGATCAAATATAATAAGGACAATGGCTGGGTTCATGTGACTTTGAATGCGGATCATAAGAACTGTTATATTGAAGTGGCAGATTCAGGGATCGGTATTCCGGCAGAGGCGCAGGAACATATATTTGAAAGATTTTATCGTGTGGATAAGTCACATTCCAGGGAAATCGGCGGGACAGGGCTTGGACTTGCAATCGCACGAAGTGCAGTGGTTATGCATCGCGGGGCGATCAAAGTATTCAGTCAGCCGTCTGAGGGAACAACATTTACAGTCAGAATTCCGTTAAACTATGTGTCTTAGGTAGAAGGAGAATGCGATGATAAAGAAAAAGAGTTACTGGATCCTGATGCTTACTGCCATCTGTATTCTGGCGGTGACGGGATGCAAAAAAGAAGGAAAAACAGCAGACTTCCATATCTATTATACAGATTCCGAGGGCGTGTCGCTGGTTGAAAAAGGCATAAAGCCAGAGGGCAAAACACAGAAAGAACAGATTGATGAAATCTTGGATAAGATACAGAAGAATACGGATGACATTGATTATCGCAGTCCTTTTGTAAAAGAGGTAAAGGTGAAAGAATGGTCAGTAAAGGATGGAAAACTTATAGTAGATTTTAACAGGAATTACCAGAAACTGAGTGCGACGGAAGAGATTCTGCTGCGCGCTGCGGTTGTTCAGTCTGTTGGACAGATTTCTGGAGTGGATGCTGTGTTATTCATGATCGACGGAGAATCATTGCAAGATATGAATGGACAGGTGGTTGGTTATATGCAGCCATCGGATTTTGTAAAAAATACAGGTGTGAGTCTCCATTCCTATCAGAAAGAGACATTTTTGTTGTATTATGGTAATAAGCAGGGAGACCGTCTGGTAAAAGAAAAGGTCAGTATCCGGTATAACAGCAGCATATCAAAAGAAAAAGTGCTGGTAGAACAGCTGATCAAGGGTCCTTCATCGGACAACGAGACGGCAGTGATCCCGGCAGAGACAAAGGTGCTGAGTGTATCTGTAAAGGATCATATCTGTTATGTGAACCTGGATAAGGGGTTCCTGGACACAACGAATGTGATGAATCCGGAACTTCCGGTCTATGCGATCGTGAATACAATTATAGAAGGAAGCTCGATCGGCAGGGTACAGATCCTGATCGATGGAAAAACAAATGTAAATTATATGGGGAAGATAAGTCTGGAAAAGCCGCTTTCCCGAAACCTGAATATTGTGGAAGGGGAGTAGTGCGTGAGGAACAGGCCGCTTCTTAGTGTCTGTCTGATCATTCTATGTGTTCTGACTTCCTGTACGCTGGTGGGAAAGGAACGGTTTATAAAAGAACTTCGCCCATCGCCGCTTGAAATCTGCACCACGGAAGATGAATCTGTCATCGTCTGTGGTGTGATTTACAGGCAGGAGCAAAAAGAAAATGGTCAGATGATTTATCTGAAACATAATTCTGTTTATTCTATTTCTAACAAACAAAAATTTCAAGAGTCAAAGATAATCGTTTATATCAATTCCAAAGAAAAACTACATATAGGAAACAGGATAAAAGTCCGGGGGACAGTATCATTTTATGAAAATGCAAGAAACCCGGGTAATTTTGATCAGAAGTTTTATTATCAGAAACAGGGGATCCATGGGAAAATCTACGGCAGTCAGATGCAGATCACCGATAAAAGTGTGGACGTTTTCCGGGAAAAGCTGGCAGTGTTCCGTGCCGGGTGGAAGGAACTGCTGGTGCGGGAAATGGGTGAACGGGAAGGGGGAGTCCTTGCTGCAATACTTCTTGGGGAAAAGAGTGATATGGATCCGGAGATGAAGGAACTTTACCAGGTGAATGGGATTGGGCATATCCTGGCTATATCAGGATTGCATCTGTCGTTTGCCGGACTGGGTGCCTACCGTTTATTCCGGCGGTTGACAGGTTCGTACAAAGCAGGAGGACTGGCAGGAGGAATGCTGTTATTTCTGTATGTTTCAATGATCGGGATGACAGTCTCGGTACTAAGGGCATGGGTAATGTTCCTGTTTCGGGTCGGTGCGGATGTTACAGGGAGAAAATACGATATGCCGACGGCACTTTCTGTAGCAGCAGTAATCGCAGTCGGAAGTAATCCGCTGTATCTTTATGATGGCGGTTTTTTGCTTTCATTTGGTGCATTACTTGCGATCTGCACAGTGATACCACTGTTGAAGGAAGAATCACAGCAGCCGGTAATGGTACGTATATTGGGGCCGGGAATTGCCATGAATTGTGTGTTGTGGCCGGTGATTCTGTATTTCTTTTTCGAAGTGCCGTTATATAGTGTGATGCTGAATCTTCTGGTGATACCGTTGATGCCGGTAATATTATCCTGCGGGATGGCCGGCTCACTTGTGCGGATGGCAGGGGGAACATCTGGAACATGGATATTGATGGTGTGCAGTCGGATATTAAAATTCTATGACGGATGTTGTGTGTTGCTCCTGAAATTTCCTGTGGCAAGATGGATAGCAGGAAGACCGGAAAAATGGCGGTGCATAGTCTATTATCTTATGTTGTCAGGAGTCATTCTGATATGGAAATATATGGACAGACAGCCGGTAAAAATCAGAAAAAAGTACACGGCTAGTCTGGCACTTTATATTACTGCATGGCTGATACTGATATCAGGACCGCTGCTAAGAAGAGGAATGGAGGTGACAATGCTGGATATCGGGCAGGGAGACTGTATCTGTGTGCAGGGACCAAAGCATCAGAATTATCTGGTTGATGGTGGCAGCAGTGATGTGAAAGAGATTGGAAAATACCGAATAGAACCATTTCTAAAATCCCGGGGCATTGCACAACTTGATTATGTCTTTCTGTCTCATGGAGATCTGGATCATATGAATGGAATAGAAGAACTTCTGATGCGTCAGGATGTGGGAGTGCGCATCCGGAATCTTGTAGTGCCGGAAAAACAGTACTGGGATGAAAGGATTCTTAAAATTATAACAATGGCAAAAATGTATGGAACAGATGTGAAGGAAATGGAATACGGAACGGAACTGAAAGAAGGTGAAATGAAGTTTACTTGTCTGGGTCCGGGAGGAAATACGGATGATAAGAGTCATAATGTGACGACTGGAAACGAATCCTCCATGATCCTGCATCTGGAATACGGTGAATTTGATATGTTGTTTACCGGAGATGTAGAAAAAGAAGGGGAAGAGAGGCTGACGGAGGTCCTGGATGTGATACGGGAAGAAAAGAAGATTACATGGGAAATACTAAAGACAGCGCATCATGGTTCGAAGAATTCTACAACGGAGACATTCCTTCAGACAGTTTATCCGCAGTATGCATGGATATCAGCAGGGAGAAAGAACCGTTACGGACATCCGCATGATCTGACGCTGAAAAGACTTGAAAAATCGGGTGCAAAGATATATTCTACACAGGATAACGGAGCGGTTGCCGTGACGGTCAGGAAAAAAACTATGTGGATTCACGGTGGAAACAGTTGAACTTAAAGTCGGAATTCAGTATACTTTTAAGAGGTGAAAGAAGATGGGAGAGAACCGATGAAAACTTTAAATGAAGACATAAAAACAGGAAATTTTAAGCCGGTATATCTCCTGTACGGAGAAGAGGCTTACCTGAAAAAGCAATACAGAGACCGGATCACGAAAGCAATATTTCCGGACGGGGATACGGTGAATTATGCATATTATGAAGGAAAAGGAATCAATCCGGGAGAACTTATCGATCTTGCAGAAACAATGCCGTTTTTTGCCGACAGACGTCTGATCGTAATCGAAAATTCCGGATTCTTCAAAAATGCGTCACCGGAGCTTGCAGATTATATCAAAACAATGCCGGATACCGCCTGTTTTTTATTTGTGGAAAATGAAGCAGACAAGCGTGGAAAGATGTATAAGGCTGTCAAGAGTAAAGGACGCGTGGTAGAGATGGCACGTCAGGATGAGAAGACACTTTTATACTGGGTTGCAGGGAATGTAAAAAAAGAAGGATATAAGATCAAAGAACAGACGGCCAGGTATCTGTTGTCTACCACAGGGACAGATATGGAAAATCTGGAAAAAGAACTGGAAAAGCTGTTCTGTTACTGTATGGGAAAGGAAGAGATTGAAGTCCGGGATATCGAAGCAATCTGTACGACACAGATTACAAATAAAATCTTTGAGATGGTAGAAGCAGTGGCGGTACGGAATCAGAAGAAAGCACTGGATTATTATTATGATCTGTTGGCATTAAAGGAGCCGCCAATGCGCATATTATATTTGTTGACAAGGCAGTTTAAATTACTTCTGGAAGTCAAAGATCTGGCAGGAAAGCGCTATGACAAGGCTGCGATTGCAAAGACAGTCGGACTGCATCCGTTTGTTGCAGGAAAATATATGCAGCAATGCCGGACATTCGAAAAGAAAGAACTGAGAAGTATTTTGGAAGATGCAGTAGATACGGAAGAACTGGTCAAGACCGGCCGCTTAAATGATGTGATGAGCGTGGAACTTTTCATTGTAAAATACAGTGCTGCATGATAGAATTGATAAAATAAACGTGTAATAAGGAGAAGATATTAGTGTCAGGAATAGATCAGAGTAAAATTCGAAATTTTTGTATTATAGCACACATCGACCATGGTAAATCGACGCTGGCGGACCGTATCATTGAGATGACCGGTCTTCTCACCAGCCGTGAGATGCAGTCGCAGGTGTTGGACAATATGGAACTGGAAAGAGAACGTGGAATTACGATTAAAGCCCAGACAGTCAGAACGGTATACAAAGCAAAAGATGGGGAAGAATATATTTTCAACCTGATTGATACACCGGGACATGTCGACTTTAATTATGAAGTATCCAGAAGTCTGGCAGCGTGTGACGGGGCAATTCTGGTGGTAGATGCTGCGCAGGGAGTGGAAGCACAGACGCTTGCCAATGTATATCTTGCACTGGATCATGACCTGGATGTGGTTCCGGTACTGAATAAGATAGACCTTCCAAGTGCAGATCCGCAGCGTGTGATCGAAGAGATTGAGGATGTGATCGGAATTGAAGCAGAGGATGCACCTCAGATTTCAGCAAAGACCGGACTGAATGTAGATCAGGTGCTGGAAGAGATAGTGGCGAAAGTGCCTGCACCGACAGGAGATCCAAAAGCACCGCTTCAGGCTTTGATCTTTGATTCCCTGTATGATGCGTATAAAGGAGTTATTGTATTTTGCAGAATCAAAGAGGGAACCGTGAAAAAGGGAACACCGATCCTTATGATGGCAACAGGAGCGAAGGCAGAAGTTGTGGAAGTCGGTTATTTTGGAGCCGGACAGTTTATTCCGTGTGAGGAACTGAGTGCCGGAATGGTTGGATATATCACGGCCAGCCTTAAGAATGTCAAAGATACCCGTGTGGGTGATACGGTGACCGATGCAGGAAGACCATGTGCAGAACCACTTCCGGGTTATAAAAAAGTCAATCCGATGGTATATTGTGGATTATATCCGGCAGACGGGGCAAAATACCCGGATCTGAGGGATGCATTGGAGAAATTGCAGTTAAATGATGCGTCACTTCAGTTTGAACCTGAGACGTCAATTGCGCTGGGATTTGGATTCCGTTGTGGATTCCTTGGACTTCTGCATTTGGAAATCATTCAGGAACGTTTGGAAAGAGAGTATAATCTGGATCTGGTAACGACTGCCCCGGGGGTTATCTACAAAGTACACAAGACAAATGGAGATGTAATAGAGCTTACGAACCCATCGAATCTTCCGGATCCTTCTGAGATTGAATATATGGAAGAACCGATGGTCAAGGCAGAAATCATGGTGACATCAGAGTTTATTGGTGCGATCATGGATCTGTGTCAGGAACGTCGTGGTGTGTATGAGGGGATGGAATACATCGAGGAGACTCGTGCGGTATTGCATTATCAGCTTCCGCTTAATGAGATTATCTATGATTTCTTTGATGCGTTGAAATCAAGATCCAGAGGTTATGCGTCGTTTGACTATGAGATGGCGGGATATGTGAAGTCTGAACTGGTAAAACTGGATATACTGATCAACAAGGAAGAAGTCGATGCACTGTCATTTATCATTCATGCAGATACGGCTTATGAACGCGGAAGAAAAATGTGCGAGAAGCTAAAAGAAGAGATTCCGAGACAGTTGTTTGAAATTCCGATCCAGGCGGCAATCGGCAGCAAGATCATTGCACGTGAGACGGTCCGCGCGATGCGCAAAGACGTGCTTGCAAAATGTTACGGAGGAGATATCAGCCGTAAGAGAAAGCTTCTGGAAAAACAGAAAGAAGGGAAAAAACGTATGCGGCAGGTGGGCAGCGTAGAGATCCCTCAGAAAGCATTTATGAGTGTGTTGAAGCTGGACGATAAATAATGAGACCATTAGAATTATATATCCACATACCATTTTGTGTAAAAAAATGCAGATACTGTGACTTTCTGTCTGCGCCGGCAACACCTGAGGCGAGACAGGAGTATGTCATGGGATTGTGTCAGAAGATACGTTCGTATTATGATCTTGGAGGACTGTACCATGTGAGCAGTATATTTATCGGAGGAGGTACGCCGTCCATCCTTGAGGCACAGCAGATGAGGAGTATCTTCGATGCGATCCGTTCCACGTTCCCGGTTGACTCGGATGCGGAGATCACAGTAGAAGTGAATCCGGGAACGGTAGACAAGTTAAAATTGATGGCTTATTATAATATCGGAATCAATCGTCTGAGTATTGGGTTACAGTCAACGGATGATCAGGAATTGAAGATGCTTGGAAGGATTCATACATATCAGGATTTCCTGGATACATATTCCCTGGCAAGAGAAGCAGGATTTCGGAATATCAATGTGGACTTGATGTCCGGAATCCCGTTTCAGACACTGGGAGGATGGGAAGATACGATCAAAAGAGTTGCAGAACTTGCGCCGGAACATATCTCGGCATACAGTCTGATTATCGAAGAGGGAACACCATTTTATGAAAAATACGGGGAAGGCGAACGTGCGGAGGCCAGAAGAAGAAGGGAACTTCCGGATGAAGATACAGAAAGACTGATGTATCAGTTTACTAAAAATATCCTGCAGAATTATGGGTATCACAGATATGAGATATCAAATTATGCAAAAGAAGGATACGAATGCCGGCATAATCTCGGCTACTGGAACCGTACGGAATATCTAGGAATCGGAACCGGAGCAGCGTCCCTGATCAACAACCAGCGCTTCGTAGAAGGTGGTGAAATTGAAGTTCTTACTCCGCAAAACCAGATGGAAGAATATATGTTCCTGGGACTTAGACGGATAAAAGGAATATCCAAAGCAGACTTCCGCCGGACATTTGGCAGAAGTGTTGAAAATGTATATGGAAAAGTATTGATCCATATGTATCAGAAACAGTTGCTGGAAGATACAGGAGACAACATTCGCCTTACGGAAAAAGGGATAGATGTGAGTAATTATGTCATGAGTGAGTTCCTATTTTAAATTTAATTGGGATTTAATTTATTAACTGGGAAGCGGCCTCTCAGTCCTTGAAGGAAACAATAGATAAGGCTTCTTGTTCAGGTTCCATACCATAAGAAACACTAAGAGAGTCAGAATCACCTAAAAGCAAAGGAACTACGCTCAAACTCGGCGTTCGCCTCAAACACGTTCGCTTCGTTCCTTTAACGGTGCTTCTGACTCTCTAATTGTTTCTAACGGCATTCCACATTCACAATAATCCTTATCTATTGTTTCCTTCAAGTCGTGACTGGCAGCGAATGTTAATAAATAAAATGCCCGGAAGTGTAACCCGGTGGAGGCCACAACCGTTACGCAATTGCCATTTAATTCTTAAGGCATTTGATACCCACGGAATAAAAAGTAGGAAGCCGTTCCAGTGAATGTGAAGAAGGTGTTGGAAATAGTTAAGCGTCAAAATTATGCGTTGGGTTTTCGAAATTTGCCTGTTTGAGCCGAATGGCGAGTTGCAAATTTCGGAAGCCCGTTTTTAGCATAATTTTGACGCTTTAGTATTTCCCACCGACGGAACCTGAACAGGAACGGCTTCCTACTTTTTATGCAGGTCCGGGTAATCATGCCTTCCTGAATTAAATCCCAATAATATTTATAAGAGCTTCGCCATCACCGACGCATAAATCTCCTGGTTACGTTTCTGCCAGTTGTTTGCAATGGTTGCGGCTTCGGATTCTGTCGGGGCTGTTACGGTAAGGTCGATGAGGGGAAGTCCCTGTTCAATGACCTGACAGCGCACCGAATATTCCATGTTGGAATTTTCAAAATAATCTGCTTTCACAGACATTTCGTTTTTTAATTCATAATGTTTTTCTTTTAAAAATTCATCAATATCATGCTGGATCGCAGGTGAGATATCGTTGGTGAAATAGTGGATTGTCTCGGCACCATCCTCCGTAAGATGGTAAAATGTACGGTGATGTGTAGACTCTTCTCGGATAAATCCCGATTCCAGAAGTTCGGATAAAGCCTGCTGTAATTTGAAGTAGGTTGTATATCCTTTATCCAGAATGAATTCAGATATCTGGGAATTGGTGAGAGGAAAATCAACTTGATTCAACATATACAAAATGATTAATTTATATAGCGTAAATGATTTGGCCATGGTTAATACTCCTTTCCCTGCCAGATGTCATGTGTTTTAAAGTACGACTGTAACTGATTCAGTACCTGTCTTTTATTACAGGTCCATAAAGGAGCGGTCAGAAGCTCCTTTGGTCCGTCTCCGGTCAGCCTGTGGATAACAATATCAGGTCTGAGGTGGCTGATGCATGCTCCGAGAAGTTCGTAATATTCCTGCGGATCTGGAACTGGAAATGGATCGGACGCATAGATTTCTGCCAGATCGGTGTCTTTTAATATGTGCAAAAGCTGTAGCTTGATTCCCTGGATATCCTGTCTGTTCAGATACTGTATGGTCTGAAGCATGTCAGGCTTTGTCTCGCCGGGAAGGCAGAGAATCGTGTGGACGATGACATCTATTCCCCGTCTGCGAAGTTCAGATACAGCGGTCTCGAATACCGGAAGATCATAGCCTCTTCGGATATAACGGGCAGTTCTTTCGTGAATAGTCTGAAGTCCCAGCTCGACCCACACAGGTTTGATCTGATTCAGACGTTCTAGAAGATCTAAGATTTCTGTGCTCAGGCAATCCGGTCTGGTTGCGATGGACAGAATCCGGATATCAGGATGCAGGATGGCTTCCATATATAACTTTTCCAGATATGCAAGAGAAGCATAAGTATTGGTGTATGCCTGGAAATAAGCGATGTAGGATGATCCGGTATATTTTTTCGCAGATTGTTTTTTACCGGATTCAATCTGCTCTGTGACAGACAGGGTATGGCTTTCGGCAAAATCACCGGAACCTCCGCGACTGCAGAAAATGCAGCCGCGGGTTCCAAGTGTTCCATCCCGGTTTGGACAGGTCATACCGCCATCGAGAGAAATCTTATAGAGCTTTTCACCATAAGTAGTTTTCAGATAATAATCGAGAGAATAATATCTTTTTTCTCCCCAGCGTACAGTCATATCAGATCAGTTCCTTTACAGCACGACTTACAACGTCGGCAACACGTGGATCAAAAGCTTCCGGAAGAATATTATTTTCATTTAATTCTTCATCCGGAACCAGACCTGCGATAGCCTTTGCAGTGGCAAGTTTCATTTCTTCCGTGATTGCAGTTGCACGTCCTTCCAAAGCACCTTTGAAGATTCCAGGGAAAGCAACTACGTTATTTACCTGGTTCGGGAAATCGGAACGTCCGGTTCCCACAACCTTTGCTCCGGCTGTTTTGGCAATATCCGGCATGATTTCCGGTACAGGGTTTGCCATAGCAAAGAGGATGGCATCTTTGTTCATAGAAGCAACCATGTCCTGGGTGACAATATTCGGAGCAGATACACCGACAAAGTATGTCAGCACCTTTTTAAAGCATCGGCCAAGGGTATCCTGTTTTCTGCTCCAGATTTGGTTATCTTCGACCATCTTTTGCTGCATCCAGTTGAGGTTTTGAGATCCTTTTCCGAGGATTCCGCTGATGTCACACATTGTCACGTCTTTGAAACCATAGGTGAGAAGAAGCTTTGTGATAGCAACTCCGGCAGAACCGGCACCGTTTACAACAACTTTGGCAGATTCTTTGTCTTTTCCAGTTACTTTCATGGCATTGATGATACCTGCAAGGACAACGATAGCTGTTCCGTGCTGGTCATCATGAAATACCGGAATGTCAAGGAGTTCTTTCAAGCGTTCTTCAATTTCAAAACATCTGGGTGCACTGATGTCTTCCAGATTAATACCACCGAAAGCAGGAGCGATATTTACAACGGATTTGATGATTTCTTCCGTATCTTGTGTATCAAGACAGATCGGTACAGCGTTGACACCGCCGAATTCTTTGAAAAGTACTGCTTTTCCTTCCATAACCGGCATTGCAGCAAGAGCACCGATGTTACCAAGTCCGAGTACGGCACTTCCGTCGGAAACAACAGCTACAGTGTTGGATTTCATTGTATAAGTATAGGCAGCCTCCGGATCCCTGGCGATCACCTTACAAGGTTCCGCAACACCAGGAGTGTAAGCAATTGCCAGATCTTCTCTTGAGTTTACGTGGGATTTTGCACAGGTTTCAATCTTTCCGTGCCATTCTTCGTGCATTTTTAAAGCTTTTTCGCTATTTGTCATTTTATGGATACCACCTTTTTATGAGTTTTTTTAATCATATCATTCATAGAAGAGCAAGTCAATATACGCAGAAAGCATGAAAAGTGAAACAATTTATTGTGAGAGGGTGCTGTTTGTGAAAAGATGTGCCGGGATGTGCAGTGGATTACTGTGCAGTGGATTACAAAAAAGTCCTTTAAAAATGTAGAGATATATAGTATAATAATGTCATGTTTCAACTAATATCGTCATTTCTGACGTAATTTTCCAGATAACCTGCAAATTAAGAAATGCTGAATCAATGAATGATGAAGTTATGAACGGGAAACCAGATAGAGAATGAAGATATATTTTGAGGTGAAAGGGCTATATGATGAAAGAAAAGTATGAATCTCTTCCGTTGGCGACATTAAAAGACCTGGCAAAGGCAAGAGGATTAAAAGGAATTTCCACCATGAAAAAAGCTGAACTGATCGAGCGCATGCTGGAGGAAGACGAGAAAGTAAAGAATAACGCAAAAGAAACAGTAAAAGAATTATCTGCCAATACCGGAGATAAAGAAGTTCATGACATAGACAAGCTGGACAGTGGTATTACAGTGCGGGGGATTCTTGAAGTTATGCAGGATGGATATGGATTTATCCGTAGTGCGAACTATCTGCCGGGAGATAATGATGTCTATGTATCCCCATCGCAGATCCGTAGATTTAATCTTAAAACAGGAGATATTCTGGAAGGAAATACCAGAATCAAGACGCAGCAGGAAAAGTTCAGTGCACTTTTATATCTGTCAAAGGTAAATAACATTGATCCGATGAAGATCATGCACAGAAAGAATTTTGAAGATATGACGCCGGTCTTTCCGAATGAAAGACTGAGCCTGGAGTGCGGGAAGACAAGTACGGCCATGCGTATTATGGATCTGATGTCTCCAATCGGAAAAGGACAAAGAGGTATGATCGTATCGCCTCCGAAGGCCGGTAAGACAACTTTGTTAAAGCAGGTGGCTTTATCTGTGCAGAAGAATAATCCGGAAGTACATCTCCTGATTCTGCTGATCGATGAACGTCCGGAAGAAGTAACAGATATCCGCGAGTCTATTGAAGGGGAAAATGTAGAAGTTATTTATTCAACATTTGACGAACTTCCGGAACATCACAAGCGTGTATCTGAAATGGTGATCGAGCGTGCAAAACGTCTGGTAGAACACAAGAAAGACGTGATGATCCTGATCGACAGTATTACAAGACTTGCAAGAGCATACAATCTGACTGTTCCACCATCAGGAAGAACCTTGTCCGGTGGTCTCGATCCGGCTGCACTTCATATGCCGAAGCGATTCTTTGGTGCGGCAAGAAATATGAGAGAAGGCGGAAGCCTTACAATTCTTGCAACAGCACTGGTAGATACCGGAAGTAAGATGGACGATGTGGTATACGAAGAGTTCAAGGGTACCGGTAATATGGAACTGGTACTGGACCGCAAGCTTTCGGAAAAAAAGAATGTTCCCGGCAATCGACATTCTGAAATCAGGAACAAGAAGAGAAGACCTGCTGCTTTCAAAAGAAGAACAGGAAGCGGTAGAAAGTATGAGAAAAGGTCTGAATGGGCTGCGTCAGGAAGAGGCGGTAGATAATATTCTGAATATGTTCTCAAGAACAAAGAATAACGAAGAATTAATACAAATGGTAAAAAAGACAAAATTTATCTAGACAAATATTGATTCTTGTGCTACAATGAACAAGCTGTGTAAATGAAAAGAAATTTACGGCACATTTATGTGCGTGTCAAGAAAATAAAGAAGAGGTGAAAATCATGAAAGAAGGAATACATCCAAATTATTATCAGGCAACTGTAACTTGTAACTGTGGTAATACATTCGTGACAGGATCTACAAGCGAAGAAATCCATGTAGAAATCTGTTCTAAATGTCATCCATTCTACACAGGACAGCAGAAAGCAACTCAGGCTCGTGGCCGTGTTGATAAGTTCAATAAGAAATACGGAATGGACAAATAAGATTACAGGTATTGGGTTGAGGTTTTTGAATCTCAGCCCTTTTTTCTTTTAATTAATTATATAGAACTTGTAATGATACAGAATATATGAAGGAGAGTATATGAAATCATCGAATATTGGCGGGCAGGCGGTGCTGGAAGGTATCATGATGAAGAATCGGGATCGTTATGCCGTAGCTGTCAGAAAGCCGGACGGGGAGATTTTTGTCCAGACAGAGGAATTTCACAGTGTTACCGGCAGATATAAGAAACTGACGACAATTCCGTTTATCAGAGGAGTTTTTAATTTTATTGATTCTATGGTGCTGGGAATTAAGACACTGACATTTTCAGCATCATTCTATGAAGAAGAGGAAGAGAAAAATTTTTCCGAAGCTGAACAAAAGAAAAATG
>ENA-OQDC01001229-OQDC01001229.1-human-gut-metagenome-genome-assembly--contig:-NODE-1229-length-13730-cov-3.394986_pt1 | contig 13730 bp, 12 predicted proteins | sample MGYA00242770_ERZ504601 | MGnify/ENA primary metagenome ERZ504601 (study PRJEB26092, sample SAMD00036305) | human gut metagenome | host: Homo sapiens | study: EMG produced TPA metagenomics assembly of...
AATGTACCAGATAAAAATAAATGGCCTTGCTTAAGCTTCTGCAGAAAAGGTGCATCTGCAGGATATACTGCTTATTTAATTGTCCGCAGGTAAGGTAGCTGGAAGCGTAATGTTACCTGCAGTTTTGGAAGAACATGGTTTAAGTTTACTTGAAATTCAGGAGAATGTCAAGGGAAGAGTGGCGGTAAACATTATACTTACTATAATCAGCTTATAATACGGGTACTTCTATTTTAGAAATGAAGTTGTCATGCGAATCGGTTGACCAGTAATTTCGTAATGTTTTGATATAAATAATGTTATTTGTTTTTAAATTCAGTGCTTTACAAAAATTAGTTAAAAGTGGTTTGGCCGTATTAACTGCATCGGCAAAATTGGTGTTGACGCAGATTTGCAGATACAGGCCATAAGGCTTGACATAATTGTGATTGCTTTTGTTAGTTTTGCAGAATACCTTATAGGATTCTGGTGAAAAATCGGCAATTGTATCATTAAAAATAAAACCGCTGAGGTTGTATTCTTTGAGTCCGTTCTTATCGACTGCTGAATTCAGAAGAGTGGCAGCAGCTAAAAAACGTTCCTTTTGCGGTAACGAAAGCGGAATTTGCTCACTTACCAAAAAATATTCCTCTTCTCTATAGGACAAGGTAATTTCGTTCAGTTTGCAATCATTGTAGATGTTTATAGTATTTATTTTAGATTTTATATTATCACATAATTTTGTAGTGAGCTCTATTTGCTTTGTCAATTTATGTAATTGCTTATTGAGCAGAGAAAGCGTATCTTCAGGGGTGCGATGATCCAGAAAATTTTTTATATCATTAAGGTTAAAGCCCATTATTTTTAAATCCAGTATTATTCCCAAGATGAAAAACTGCTTTAGCGAATACATGCGATAACCATTCGAATCTACATAATCAGGTTTAAACAAATCTTTTTTGTCATAGAAAATTAGGGTTTGCTTGGATATGTTATATAATTGCGCCAAGTCGCTGGCATAAAAGAAATTGCGCTTATCTATCATTTGAAATTCTCTCCTATTGACATTATAGTTACTATATGGAGTATACTGTATCATCATAACATAAACAACATAATAATGCTAGAGTATAAGCATTAGGTGAGTGTATGAGTGTTTGATGAAGTTGTTAGGAGGTATTGTATTTTTATGTTGAAAATGAACAGAAAAAAAAGTTGCCGCTTTATTCATGATTTTTGGAATTTTGCCTCAAAGCGTAAGCTCTGCAGAAGAAAAGCTGGATCAATATAATTTGGACGAAATTGTTGTAACAGCTTCTCAGGAGAAAATTAAGCAGGAGATGAATACTCCCGCTACTACTGAAATTTTCACTGCGGAGGATATTAAAAACTACAACGGCAGCAACGTACAGGAAGTACTGGAATATGCAGCGGGCGCAATTGCCGCTCAACCTACCGGTGTAGGCTCTACCTTTGGTATGAGAGGTCTGACCGGTGCAAGCCGTAACCCGACTATTCTGGTTGACGGTGTTCCTTTAAATATGCAGGGCTTCGGTAACCTGGATGCTATTCCCGTTAATGCTGTTGAAAGAATCGAAATCATCCGCGGTACCGGCGCAGTTCTTTACGGCACCGATACCTTGACCGGTGTTATCAATATTGTTACCAAGCAGACTCCGCAAATTTCCGCAAGTGCAGGCTACGGCAGCAGAGGCAAGCGTCTGGCTACCTTGAATGTAAGCGAAGATAAATTCGCTATGGCATATACACATGACAGAATTGCGGAACGCAACTGGTACACTGCGAAGAAAACATCTCAAGGCAAGTGGATGGAGAAAAACAGTGTTATGTTAAAGTACAAACCTAATGATAATTTATCTATGAGATATATGCTGACTGATAATCAGAACGATTACGATAAGTTTACTGCCCTCAAAAAGACAGGCTCCAACGAAACCAATATCGTTTTCCATGATCTTAATGTAGCATACAACAACAAAGGCTTGGATGTTACCGTATTCGGTCAGAAGCGTAAATACAAAAACAATGCTTATAACGCAGCTTACGAGCTTATGCCCAAGAGTTCTATGCGCAGAACAAGCTGGAACTATGGCGTAGATGCTAAGTATAATTTTGATATCGGCAAGTTCAACATTACTGCCGGTGCGGAAGTGGCTTTGGAAGCAGATTCTCACGGTAACGTTAAAGGCACATCCTTCGACCTGGATATGATTAAACGTCACAGAAAGGCTGTATATATTCAGGCAGTTGACAATATGACCGATAAAACCACCTTATCCTTCGGCGGCCGTGAAGTAATGTATGATGATATGAAGAATGAATTCCTGCCGTCCTTACAATTACTGCACAAGCTTAACAATAAGGATACCGTATTCCTGAACGTCAACAAATCCTTCCGTATGCCTACCATCGGTGACCAATATTCCGACAGCGATTCTATGATTTTTAATGATGACCTTGGCCCCGAAACCGGCTGGAACTATGAAATCGGCTGGAAGAAGCTGTTGTCTCCGCGTGAATTCTTAAAGGTTTCTTTGTACCATCTGGATATCAGCAACAGAATCTTTACTCAGAAAATCGACGATGACCACAGCATGGTTGTCAATGCCAATAAATTCAAAAACACCGGCTTAGAGGTTTCCTATGAAGGCGTTTTGAGCGACCACTGGAGCTTCAAGACCTCTGTTGCATATTCCGATCCTAAGCAGATTGATAAACCGGGTGCCGATTTCAGAAACTGCGATGATAAGCTGCTGATTAACAGCGTTTTAGGCTATAAAAACGGCAAGCTGGCAACCAATCTGTTACATCAATATGCTGCTATGCGTTATCTGTCTTACGCACCGTATTCCGGCAATGGCATCAAGCAATATCTGAGCTTTAATGCTACCTATCAGTTCGATAAAGAAAACAGCGTGAAATTTGCTGTCAAAAACATTCTGAACAGAACCGAAGAGATGGCTGCTTCCAGAGGCTGTCTGCTGCCGTACCGTGACTGGTTCATTACTTATGAAAGAACATTTTAATAAAATGCTTTGAAGGTGAACAATGAAAAAGCTGTTTCTGGTAATAATGGCATTGTCCTTATTGTTAGTCACCGGCTGTGGCAAGGAGTCCTTGTCCTCACAGGAGCAGGGCAGCGGTTATACCGTTGTTGATGCCAGAGGCAAAAAGATAACCTTTGCATCAGCACCGAAAAGAATAGTTTGCTTGAATTACAGCGTTACAGATATTTTAACCGACCTGATAGCAACTGACAGAATAATTGCTACGGATATGTGGGCAAGAGAAGAGGATTTGTCGAACTGCTATGAGAAGCTGAAGGGCATACCTGTATGCGAAAATAATCCTGAGCAGATTATGAAATTTAACCCGGATCTTGTTATTCTGACTGAAGGCAGAGCTAATGAGCTGGCAGATACTCTTGACAGTGTGGGCGTCAAGACCTGTGTATTGCGTCAGCCGAAAACTATACAGGAAATTCCGGATTATATTAAAATTGTGGGTGAGGTAGCAGATACTAAGGCTGCTGCCGACAGCCTGGCAGAAAAGGTTGCTGCATATATCAAGGCTTCTGCCGGTGGACAGAAAATCGAAAGTGTTTTGCTGATTCATCCTAATGGCGGTATCGGTCAAAAGGGCTCGATGCCTGCCAGCATCTGCGAAGCATGTAATATTGAAAATCTGGCTGCAAAGTACGATTTTCCGCAGTCCTCCTATCTTAGCAAGGAACAGATTATTGCTATGAATCCCCAAAGAATAATAGATGTTGGACTGGTCCTTTGGCGGACAACACAAAAATGCAGAGATACGCAAGGAAGAAATTTTAAATGATCCCAGCTATCAGACTGTTTCAGCCGTGCAAACCGGCAAGGTTGTTATTGTGCCGATGAAATATATGCATTGCTCCAGTCAGTATGTAATGAAAAATCTGGAAGAATTAAAACGTATTATGCGCACAACCCTATAATAAAAAAACAAGCAGTGAACTACGAAAAATAGTTCCTGCTTGTTTTTTAGAATATGTAAATATATGGTATGGGGAAAGTTTATGTTTAAAACATTTCCCGGCTATTACAAAACATAAAAGGAGAAGGTTATGAGAAAAATTGCAATTTACGGTAAGGGCGGTATCGGCAAATCCACCACCACCTCCAATTTATCGGCAGCACTGGCCTTAAAGGGCTACAAGGTTATGCAGGTAGGCTGTGACCCGAAGAGTGACAGCACCAAAAACCTTATGGAGGGCAAACGCATTCCGACAGTATTGGAGCAATTAAAGGAAAAGGGAGAGTCCTTGAAGCTGGAAGATATTGTTTTTGAAGGCTTCGGCGGCGTACTGTGCGTAGAGGCCGGCGGACCTACTCCGGGCATCGGCTGCGCAGGCCGCGGTATTATTTCTGCCTTTGAAAAGCTGGCAGAGCTGGAAGCCTTTGAAACCTACAAGCCTGACATCGTCATCTACGACGTATTAGGCGACGTAGTCTGCGGCGGCTTTGCTATGCCCATTCGCGGAGGCTACGCACGCGAGGTATTCATCGTATCCTCCGGCGAAATGATGGCTTTGTATGCGGCGAATAATATTGCCCAGGCAATCAAAAACTTTGGCCGTCGCGGTTATGCACGCCTGAAGGGCATCATCCTCAACGCCAAAAACATTGAGAACGAGCAGGAGCTGGTAGCAAAGGCTGCGGAGGAAATCGGCACCGAGGTTGTGAAGTATGTTCCGCGCAGCGGCGATATCCAGATTGCCGAAAATCAGGGCGGTACCGTCAGTGAGTTTGTGAAGGATTCTCCTATGGTACAGGTATATAACGAACTGGCCGAACGGGTTTTGGCTATGAGTGAGGACGAAGAGGAATAGGAGAAAAATATGGATTTACAAGAAAAGGCAAGGCGCAAGCTGCAGGAAAAACTGAGCGGGCCACCGCAGGCTGTAGGCATTGATGGTAACGAGCTTTTAGGACGTCTGAATCGTTTGAGCAAGGTGCAGACGATTAAGGACATTCCACAATTGACGACGGCACTGTTTCCCGGCACTCATTGTCCGCTGATGGGTGCTGCTATGATTGCAGGCGGTATTAAGGATTGCCTGCTGGTTATCGTCGGTACGGATGAATGCAGCTATTATACTAAAAGCCTGACTCTCAGCGACCGCTACGGTGGTATTAACGGACGCTGTGTTTCTGTAGTGTTGAACAGCCACGATGTTACATTCGGCAGTGTTGAAAGCACGCACAAGGCGTTCAAAGAGATTGTAGCGGAATATCAGCCTAAATGTGTAATGCTTGTGACTACTTGCGTTATTGAGGTTATCGGTGATGATTATGATGCCATTGCCGAGGAGCTGACAAAGCAGTACAGCATTCCGGTAATGGCGGTGCATACCGAGCACTTTAAATGTGAGGATCATTTCCCCGGCTTCGAACGTGCCATTACTGCCTGCCAAAGCATTATGCAGCCACAGGAGTGCGATGGCAGCGTGAATGTTTTGGGACAGCGCTTCGGTGATTTTGCAGATACGGAGCTGTATGCGCTGCTGACAAAGTCCGGTGTGAAAATAGGTGTACAGTTGCCAAGCGGTTGCACAAGTGATGATATTCGTCATGCTCCGGCAGCAAAGGTCAATATTGTTGTCAATGATATTGCTCTGCCGTTGGCGCAGGCTATGCAGGAGCAGTATAACATTCCTTATGTTTACTTCAACCGCTTTGCCGCACCGGAAAAGATTCTGCAGGCCTGTCAGCATCTGTTTGCTTATCTGGCGCTGCCGCTGCCTGCGGAAGTCAGTGCGAAATTCGACGAATGCAAGGCGTTGGAACAGGAAACAATGCCTGTTGTGCAGGGGGTGCCGTATATTTTCGGCAATACGCAGTACGACTGCTTTGAGCTTAACAGCTATCTGTGCCGTTTAGGCCTTGTGCCGCAGCTGATTCAGAGCAACAAGCTGCGCCAAGAGCATTTTGAGGATATCAAAGGCATTCTGGCGACTACCGACCCGTATGTCTGCAAGGCGGCTAATATAGCACCGCTGCAATATGTTTATGATGTACTGCATCCGTGGATTTACATAGGACATGAATTTGGTGAACGTTTGCGCCGCAAGGGAATTGCGCAACTGCACAGCGACCCGGCAGGAAAAATGCTGGGCTTTGAATGCAACACCTTCCTGCTGAAAATTTTGCAGCAGGCTGTGGCTGATGCCAAAGTATTCAGAAAGGAGGCAGGCCTGTGAGCTTAGTTAGATTTTTACCGACACCGTCGGACAGAATGGGAATTATCTGGAGCCTTCTGGCCGTTCAGGGAGCTATTGTACTGGAATACGGCCCTGCGGGTACTACGCATTACAGCATGGGCTTATACGGCGGCTTGGGCCTGCGCTTTCAAAACCGCATGTTCACTACGCATATGAGCGAGGATGATGTTGTAATGGGTGACGTAACACGCCTGGAGAATGCCATCGTTGAATTGGATGAAAGCTATGCGCCGAAGGTTATCTTCGTCGTAGCCTCTTCCGTGACTGCCGTCATCGGAACTGACATCAAGGGCGTGTGCCGCTATATGCAAAATGAGGTCAAGGCCAAGCTGGTTGCCTTTGAACAGGGAGGCTTCCGCGGTGATTACAGTATCGGCTTGGCAGAAACATATAAGCTGCTCGTGCGCAATCTGCCAAAGAAGGATGTAGCGCAGGAGGCGGGCGTGTACAACATCATCGGCGCCTCTGCGTGGCGCTACCGCATGGCGAGCGATATTTGGGAAGTGAAAAGACTGCTGGATGAAGCGTTGGGACTGAGCTGCAATGCTTGCCTTTGCTGCGACACTAGCGTGGAGGAGCTGGAGGATATGGGCCTGGCACAGGTGAATATTGTGCTGGGCAACGAAGGTCTTGCGGCTGCCAAATATCTACAGGAAAAAATTCGGCACGCCGTATGTTTACGCTGTTCCCTTCGGTTACAACGGTACGCTGAGCTTTTTGGCGCAGGTTGGAGAAGCGGTAGGCAGGGAGCCGGATTCTATGGTACTGCTACGCCTGCAAACAAAGGAAAAGAGCCTTTCCAGACTCAGTCTTTTCACTATGATGGGTAACAACAAGCCGAAAAAAGGCTGTAGTTAAGGGCGATTATGATTTGGTACAGGGCGTGAGTGCCTTTCTGGAGCAGGGCGGCATCACTGTACTGCACAAAATGTGTGCGCACAGCCTGAAGGCGATTGCCGAGCCGGCGGCAGATGTGGAAGCCTACGCTGAAGAGAGCGATTGGCTGCAGGTAATTCGTGGACTGCAGGATACACTTATTTTGGCAGATGATGTGGCACTATTGCAGGCTGATGCAGATAATATGAAGGTGCTTATCAGCGCACCGTTTATGAACAGCGCTGTGGCTACGCACATGCCGTTTATGGGTGAAAGGGGAGCGGATTACCTGTTTGAGCGGATGCAGGCGTACTGCAGAAGATAAAAAAATAGCGCACGCTCTTAAAGTGTGCACTGAGAAGACAAAAAACCCATGTCTTGCCGATTTCGGCGGGACATGGGTTTTAGTAATTTCTTATAAACCAATCTCAGCTCTATTCTGCTTTAACCTTAAACACAATTGCATACAGCACCGGCAGCACCACCAGCGTCAGCAGCGTTGCACCGGTCAGGCCGCAGGCAATAGCCACAGCCATCGCATTCCAGAACTGGCTGGCGAACATAGGAATCAATCCCAGTACCGTAGTGAAAGCTGCCAGCATAATAGGACGGAAACGCACAATCGCCGATTCCGTAATAGCCTTGGCCGGCTCCATCCCGGCATCAAGATGCTGCTGAATCTGGTCAACCAGCACCATACTGTTACGGATAATCGTACCGGTGAGCGCCAGAATACCCAGCTCCGCCATAAAGCCCAACGCGGAATTGAACAGCAGCAGGCCGAAGATAACGCCGATTATTCCCATGGGAGCCGTCAGCATAATAACCAGCAGCTTGCGGATATCCTGCATCTGCAGCATAATCAGAACGACAATTAGCAGCATCATCAGCGGTATAGGCTTCATTAGATAATTCAGGGTATCGTTGCTGTCCTCTAGCGAACCGCCGACCTCAATGCTCATGCCGGCAGGCAGCTCCTTGCGCAACGGCTCCAGCTCCTTATACACCTGCTTGGTAACATCGTTGCCGGTAACGCCGTCAACAATACCGCCGTTGACGGTAATCGTAGGACGCAGGTTGCGGCGCCAGATGATATTGTCCTCGCTGGTGTAGTCAAGATGCGCAATTTGTGACAGCGGCACAGCGCCCTTGCTCGTAGGAATGGAAATAGTTTCCAGCTGCGAAATATCTGCACGCTGGTCAGGCTGCAGGCGGAAAACGATATCAATCTGCTGGTCTCCCTCCAGATAGGTTGCCACAGTATAACCGGATACCTGTGCCTGCAGAGCGTTGGCCACAGTCTGGCGTGTGAGCCCCATTTGCAGCAGCTTGTCATTGTCGACTTTCAGCTTAACGGCGTTGGTCTGCTCCAACCAGTCAAGACGTGTCATGTTGACATAGGGATTAGCGGCCATCACCTTGCGCACCTTCTGCGCATATTCCTTAACCTGCGCGTCGTTGTTGCCGCTGACGCGGATCATAACAGGATAGGGAGCAGGCGGACCGAGCGGAATCGAGCGGGAGTAGACGATAGCCTCTGGCAAATGCTCAGCGGCAAGCTCGCTGATGCGCTTCTCCAGCTTTTTGCGGTCCTCAACGCTCTTTGCCACAACTACAAGCTGTGCATAGTTATCACGCGGCTGTACCGGATCGATTACCAGCACAAAGCGCGGTGCGCTTTCGCCTACGTAGGTGGAAACGTGGTCTAATTCTTTATCGTCTTTAATCAGATTCGTCAGCTTGCGCGCTGCGGCATCTGTAGTTTTTATCGAACTGCCCTCAGGCATATTAAGTTCTACCAACAGCTCCGGACGTACGGAGGCGGGGAAGAATTCCTGGCTGACGAAGCGCAGCATGAACATGGAAATACCCAACATCGCCAGAGTAATGCCGATCACCGTGATGCGGTGTCCCAAGGCCCAGTGCAGCAGCTTGCGGAAGGCGCGGTAGAAGCTGTTGTCATAAGATTCCTGCTTGATAACGGTAGGACGGATCCATTCATAACCCAATACCGGTGCCAAGGTTGCGGAAACAAGCCAGGACAGCATCAGTGTTACGGTCATAACCGGGAAAAGGGCTGTAGGCAAATTCCGAAGCGCTGGCCTTGGAGAAGGCAATCGGCATGAAGCCGAGGCAGGTGATGGTGGTGCCTGTCAAAAAGCGGCCAGGCGCAGGTTTTGAAGGCATAGGAGGCTGCTTCCTTACGTGGCATGCCTTCGGACATTTTTACTTCCATTAGCTCAACAACGACGATGGCGTCATCGACCAGCATACCTAGGGAAACAACCAGTGCGCCCAGGGATACCTTATGCAAATCAATGCCCAAAGCGAACATGGCGCAGAAGGAGCCTAACAAAATCAGCGGGATGCAACAGGAAATTACATAACCGCTGCGGCGTCCGAGTGTCATCAGGCTGACTACCAGCACGATGATAATTGCCTCGTAAAGGCTTTCGGAGAATTCACTGATGGATTTTTTTACTACCTCAGGCTGGTTGGCAACCTGATTAAGCTCCAGTCCGAGCGGCAGCTCCTTTTGGATGCGGGCGATTTCCTTGGCCAGATTTTCACCAAGCTTAATGTTATCGCCGCCGTCCTCCATAGAAAGTGCGATGCCGACTGCAGGCTTGCCGTTATAGTACATCATTGTTTCCGGCGGGTCTGCATAACCGCGGGTGATGGTTGCGATATCACCCAGGCGGAAGACACGTCCGTTGGCATTGATGGGGATGGCAGCAATATTTTCTACGCTGTCGGGACTGCCGGTAATGCGTAGGTAGGAGTTGGCTGTATCGGCTTCAATCATACCGCTGGCATTGACAGAGGTCTGTGCCTTGATGGTGTTGGCGATGCTGTTGATATCCAGTCCCAGCTGTGATAGCTTAGCGGTTTGCATCTGCACGAAGATTTTCTCCGGCTGCACGCCCACCAGCTCAACCTTTTTGACATCAGGCACACTGAAGAAGTCGAGCTTAATTTTTTCGGCGTATTTACGCATATCCTCATAGGTGAAGCCGTCACCGGTAATTGCGTAGATATTGCCGTAAACGTCATCAAAACGGTCGTTATAAAACGGACCTACGGTACCCGAAGGCAAGTCCTTCTTGCCGTCATTGACGATATTGCGCAGCTCCAGCCAGCGCTGACGTACCGTGTTGCCGGCAACCTCATCCTTGAGCGCTACGGTAATAACGCAGACGCCGGGACGCGAATAGCTGGTGATTTTCTTGACCTGCGGCAGACTTTGAATCTGCTTTTCCAACGTATTGGTCAGATGCATCTCAACATCCTTGGCGCTGGCACCGGGCCAGGCTGCGGATACTACCATCTGCTTGACGGCAAAGCTGGGGTCCTCGCTGCGTCCGAGCGATTTAAAGGAAAACATACCCATAATCAGCACAAGCACAGCGAAGAAGTAAACTAACTGGCGATGGTTAATAGCCCATTCTGCCCAGTTCGCATGATGCTTTTCGTTGTTTGACATCAGATATCACCGCCTTTGGTCAGACGCACCTGTTGGTTATCGACAAGCTTGCTGAGGCCGGCGGTTATCAGAATATCACCCTTGTTTAAGCCGCCTGCCAGACGCACATTGTTGCCTACATAGCCGGCAACCTTAACGTCCTGCAGCACTGCGCGGTTGTTGCGTACCAGCCAGACCTGTGTCTTGCCGTTCACCTGATACAGCGCGGTAGCGGGGATAACAAGCTCGTCCGCTGCTGCCGCAGCGTCCTTAAAGCTTACCTTGGCAGTCATGCCGAGCTTCGCTGCTGCAGGCAGCTGCGGCACCGCAACGCGCACCTTATAGGTACGTGTAATGCTGTCGGCAATAGGCGAAATTTCGCGGACTGTTCCCTTCGCCGTAACATCTGGAAGTGCCCAGAAGCTGATTTCTGCCTGCTGGCCGACGCTCAGCTTCACATTTTCCGGCACGTTAATCTGGATTTCACGTTCACCGCTGCGCACGATGGTGACCATCGGCGTACCAGCTGCCGTTACCTGACCTGCCTCGCCGGTGATGGCTGCTATAATGCCGTCGGCATCACTTGTCAGCTGCGTGTAGCTCAGCTGGTTGCCGCTGGCGTTGGCGTTGGCCTGTGCCTGGCGCAGCGCAGCATTGGCTGCCTCCAGCTGGGTGTTGTACTGGTCACGCGTTGCTTCGCTCACAGCACCGCCGGCATATAGCTTGTTAAAGCGTGCTGCATTGTCGGCCGCCAGCTTTTGGTTGGCAATGGCGGATGCCAGCTGCGCATTGGCTGCTTCTACGCTTTGGTTTACATCCTTCGGATCAATTGTCATCAGAATCTGGCCGGCGTGTACCCGGTCGCCTACGTTGACAAGACGGGAAGCAATTCTGCCGGCAGTCTGGAAGGCCAGCTGGCTTTCGTAGCGCCCGCGCACCTCGCCGGGATATACGGTGGAGGAATCGACGATGCTTTCGCCAATCGTCATAGTCCGGACGATGGGGATATAATTTGCCTCCTGCGGCTTATGCGTAATACTGCTGTAAAGTTGCCAGCCTGCGGCTGCCAGTACGACAACGGCAGCTCCGGCAACAAGCTTCTTTTTATCAGGAAGTTTGGGAAGTTTTTCCATAATAGACTGCATGATTTAACAGCTCCCTTGCAGAATAATTTTATTGTTGTAAAATTTTTAATCGTTCAATTAAATTATAGGTTGTAATGCAGATAGCGTCAAGCAACAAAGTTGTAAACAAAAATAAAGCTGCAGGAAAGCAGCTTTATCAGATAAGTGTATTTATTTTTTGCTAAGCGATGCAAGGTAGGTGTTGAGCGCCTGCAGCAGGTAATCAAGCTCTGCGCCGTTTTTAAAATTGCCCAGCTCGCAGATGTGGCTGTGCATCAAAAAGAAGAACATGATAATACCTTCCAGCGTAAAGGCGACGTGGGTTGCTTTGATATCCGCAACGATTTCGCCGCAGGCAATCGCTTCCTCAACCAGCTCGGTCATGAACTGATGGATACGGTACAGCTTGCTGCGCACATAATTTTCGAACATGGGCTGCGGAGTCAGCAGCTCGCGGTAAATCAGATGAATGTTATAGGGGTTCTGCTGCTGCATTTCGGCAATGCCGTCTACATAGGTACGCAGCTTGGTAAGCGGTGAACCTGGCTGCTGACGGATTTTGTCCTGCAGCTTCAGAAATTTTTCTGCCTCGGTATATAAAACCTCCTGATATAAATTCTTTTTGCCGCCGAAATAATAGGAAATCAACGCGCTGTTGACGCCGCTGGCAACAGAAATCTGCTTGATGGACACAGCAGCGAAGCTGTCCATGGCAAACAGCTTGGTTGCGGCCTCAAGAATTTTATCAGCAGAATTGAGATTAGGACTTTCATCTATCATATAATGTAATACCTCTTTGGAATAAATAATGTATGGATATATTATACACGATTTGGGCGCAGATGTAAGCTGATTTTGTTAAAAAAGTGATATTATGAAAATATCTTGTTAAATATGAAAATTTTGTTCGTTAATGTGTTGGCTATGTACTGCATTTCTGCTATAATAAAAAAATAACGGAGGTCACTATAAAAGAAATGAGTACATTAGCTATAGCTTTGATGATTGTCATAGCCCTGCTGCTGGCAGGTGTGATAATATTATTGATACAGGGACGGCCCAAGGCTGATATGACAGCGCAGCGGCTGGAGCTTTTGGAGCGCAGGCTTGCGGAAAGCATGTATGACCTGCGCGGCGAGCAGAGCACACTGGCGCGGGCGGCGCGCCTGGAAAACCAGGCGGCGAGCGACAGGCTGAGCGAGCAGATTGACAAGCGTGTGGCGCGTCTGGCGGATATGACGGACCAGAACCTGGAGCGCATCCGCATGACTGTGGACGAGAGCCTTAATCAATCGCTGGAGCAGAAGTTTGCGCAGGTCAACAAGTGCTTGGGCGAGGTGCATCAGTCACTGGGACAGATGCAGAGCCTTTCCTGCGGTGTGGATGAGCTGCGGCGTGTTCTGTCGAACGTTAAGGTGCGCGGTACCTGGGGCGAAATGCAGCTTGGCAATATCCTCAAGGATATTCTTGACCGTGCCAGATATGTAGAAAACGCGGAGGTGCGTCCGCACAGCGGTCTGCGCGTGGAATATGCCTTGCGCTTACCCGGCCAACGGGAGCAGGAGGTGCTGCTGCCAATTGATGCCAAGTTTCCGTTGGAGGATTACCAGCGCCTGCAGCAGGCGCGTGAGGCCGGTGATACGCAGGCTGCGGATGTGGCGGCGAAGCAGCTGGAGCGACGCTTAAAGAGCGAAGCGAAGGATATTTGCGAAAAATATATCTGCCCGCCGTATTCAACGGATTTTGCTGTAATGTATCTGCCGAGCGAGGCCTGTTTGCGGAGGCATTGGCCTTGCCGGGACTGGCCGAGGAGCTGCAGCTGAAGTTCAGAGTGTGCGTAGCGGGGCCGACGACGCTGGCAGCGTTGGTGAACAGCCTGCAGCTGGCTTCCGTGACCTTGGCGGTTGCAGGCAGCGCTAGCTACCGAACGTCGTGGCCAGGCTGCTGAACAAGGTGAAGCAGGAGCTTGCCGGCTTGGAAGCAGCTCTTGATAAAAAACAGCCAAAAAAGC
>ENA-OQDC01001230-OQDC01001230.1-human-gut-metagenome-genome-assembly--contig:-NODE-1230-length-13726-cov-2.258769_pt1 | contig 13726 bp, 19 predicted proteins | sample MGYA00242770_ERZ504601 | MGnify/ENA primary metagenome ERZ504601 (study PRJEB26092, sample SAMD00036305) | human gut metagenome | host: Homo sapiens | study: EMG produced TPA metagenomics assembly of...
GTGGAAATTCTGCACTTCCATGCTGATATCCTTCAAATCTCAGATTCATGATCTGAAGCATCTGCGGAAACTCAAATCCCCGATAGCCAAGTGTATCAAGAAATTCGCTGTATTCTTTTTTTCCAAGGATTTCAAGAATCTCTTCTTCTCTGTAGATCAGCCATACTTTTCGGACTCCGCTGTCGCAAAGCATGCTGTATGAAATTCCCATCTCTTTCAGACTTTCCGCAACTTCCTTTTCACTTACATTTTTCAAGGTCAGAATATTGGATGGCTTTACACCGGTCAATACCGGAGCACACTGCCATGCAATTTCCATCTGAGCAGATGTCTGTACATCTTTCTGCATCCAGTTCATGTTGTTTTCCTCTTGTATGAGTTTGTTTGAATTTATTTTAGTTAGCTTTTTCTAACTATTTATAGTCTACTATATTAGTGGGATTTTGTCTATAGGAATTTTTGAGAAGTTTTCTCATTAACCCGTAATTTATGTTTTTACAACATACATTCTATCTGCCCTGGAAATATATCTTACTGTAATTTTGTAATCATTTCTGCAAAAAAAAATGTGTATCAAAGTTTTTCAACCTTGATACACTGTATTTTTACAATTAACAGTCTTCCGCAATCTTATCAATCAGTCTCACTGTATCTTCCCATCCAATACACGGATCCGTAATCGATTTACCGTATACCATATTTCCGCCGATATCCTGTCTTCCTTCTACCAAGTAGCTTTCTACCATTACACCTTTGATCAGTTTTTTCAGCTTTGAATCATAATTTCTTGTGTGCAGCACTTCGCTTACGATTCTGAGCTGTTCTTTGTACTGCTTGTTAGAATTGGAATGATTGGCATCAATGATCGCTGCAGGATTCTTCAAATTCTTCTGCTCATACATATCCAGAAGTCTCTTGCAATCCTCATAATGGTAGTTTGGAATCGTTGTGCCATATTTATCCACGCCGCCCCGCAGGATCACATGTGCCAGATCATTCCCACCTGTCGTCACATCTTGCCCACGATAAATGAAGCGGTGCGGTCCCTGTGCTGCAACAACAGAATTGAGCATTACCGATAAATCTCCACTTGTCGGATTCTTCATCCCAATCGGGATATCCATTCCGCTCGCAGTCAAACGGTGCTGCTGGTTCTCAACCGAACGCGCACCAATCGCTTCATAAGAAAGAATATCATCCAGATAACTTCTGTTCTCCGGATAAAGCATCTCATCTGCTGCTGTCAGATAAGTCTCCTGCATGGCTCTGATATGCATTTTACGGATTGCAATGATTCCGGCAAGCAGATCCGGTGCCTGCTCCGGATCCGGCTGATGCAGCATTCCCTTGTATCCCTCTCCGGTTGTACGTGGCTTGTTCGTGTAGATTCTTGGAATGATCATCAGCTTATCCGATACTCTGTCATTTAACTTTGCAAGCCTGTTCACGTACTCACATACCGAATCTTCATTGTCCGCCGAACATGGTCCGATGATCACCACGAATTTGTCTGATTTCCCTGTAAAAATATCACGGATCTCCTCATCCCGCTTCGCCTTGATAGCTTTTAATTTATCCGATAACGGATATTCGTTTTTCAGGTCTGCCGGTAATGGCAGCTCTGCGTTCACTCTCATTCCCATTGTATTATCCTCCTGCATGTATTTTTCTAGTCCTGATAATATCTTACCATATCTCTTGTAATTTCTGAAACAGAATGTGCACCGCACATCTGCATGGCATCTTTGAGTTCTGCTCCCAGCTTATCAATGTAAAGCTTCACACCTTCTTCTCCACCGCCATAGACCGCTACAACGAACGGCCGGCAGATCAGTACACCGTCAGCACCAAGTGCAAGTGCCTTGAAAATGTCTGTACCGGAGCGAATCCCTCCGTCAACCAGAATCTTCATAGAACCGTTCACTTCTTTTACAATCTCTTCCAGCACTTCTGCAGTTGCCGGACACTGATCCAGCACTCTTCCTCCGTGATTAGATACGATGATCGCATCGGCACCTGCTTCTTTTGCTTTTCTCGCGCCTTTCGCTGTCATCACGCCTTTGACGATAAATGGTCTTCCAGCCATCTTCACAATCTCGGAAAGCTCCTGTACATTCTTGCTTCCTGCCGGCGGATTCATATTTTTTCAGAAACGGAAGTCCTGCCGCATCAATATCCATCGCTACTGCAAATGCTCCTGACTTCTTCACCAGTTCCATCTTCTCCCGGACAGTATCCAGATTCCAAGGCTTTACTGTAGGTATCCCGCATCCATCATTTTCACGGATTGCCTCCGTTGCAGCCTCCATTACCTTTGCATTCACTCCATCTCCGGTAAATGCGGCAATTCCGGCATCTGCACAGGCTGATACCAGTACATTATTATAGAAACATCATCATACCTGTCACTGTAGTGCAGATTCACGGCTCCAACCGGTCCTGCAAAGAACGGCATCTTAAATTCCTTTCCAAATAAATTCACAGAAGTGTCTGCCTCTCCGCCATCACAAATCGTATCCATGTTCACGCGGATCTCCTGCCACTTTTTATAATTTCTGATCGCAGTATCACCAACACCTTTTGCGCCCGGTCCCGGTATCTGGTTTTTACATGCTCTTCCATCACAAACCGGACAGGCTTTGCAGTAAAGCCCCATAGATAATTTTGCGTTTTCCATCATTTCCTGATATGTCATATCATTCCCTGCTTTCTTTTGTTTTCCTGTATCTGACAGCTTCGACTTTCTGCCACGTTACTTAGTCAGTATGATATCACTTTTCTGTCTGTTCGACAAGAATACCTCCTTGTTTTTGACAGGATTTTCCCCTATAATAAAAACAGAACACTTGAATCATAAAGGAGACTTAACTTAGAATGAAATGCCCTGTATGCGGTCACAAAGTCCGCCCCAGCAAAAAAATTCCCGGCAAATATCTCTGTGATACCTGCCGTAAAAGATTTCCGGCATCCGCTGTGATTCCGGATGATACAGATACCCGAAGTGCCAGATCTTCTGCTCATAAGCATGAATCTGTTTCCGTAAAAAAGCGCCCGGCTGCCAGACAGCAGGCCTTTTTTCGACGATCCCCTGAACGGACCGGAGATCTACCACAGCACAGCTGCTGCCATGCGCAGCATGCGTAAAAATGTTCCGGAAGCAGAAGAAGCAGAAGCTCAGAAGAAAACCATTGCAAAAAAAAGAGACTGAAAAAGTTTCTACAGACAAACCCTTTTCCGGAAATGAATCCTCCGTACAGGAGCATGCTCCAGTTCCAGAACCAGTTATCAGCTCCGGTCAGGCAGATGAACCTGCTGCCAAACCAACGCCAGTTTCCAAAAACGATACTGCAGGCACAAAGTCCGATGCATCTTCTGATGATGTAACTTCACCAGACCAGCTAACACCCCCCAAAAAGAAACACAAAAAAGTCTGCCGTTTATCATCCTGATTCTCATCCTGATCATTATTGCGGTTATATTCTTTTTTTCCAAAATGCACACTTCTCTGACAATTCTTCCGGTACTTCAACACCGAAGAAGACAGCTGATGCCACCAAAGAGATCTATAAGCAAAATGAGACCGCCGCATACAATGGCATTGAGATCACGATGGACAGCTACGTAGAATCCGAAGGAGATGACTGGTCTGTCCCGACAGAAGGCAATGAATTTATGTTTGTCCATATGACAATTGTCAATCAGACATCTGATGATCTGGTCATCAGCAGTATGGCAAGCTTTGAAAATTATTGTGACGATACCAAACTTGACTACAGTGCAGCTGCATTTACTGCTCTTGCAACCACAAGCGACCAGCCAAAGCTCGATGGAACGATCGCTCCCGGCGAAACCCTGGAAGGATATCTTTCTCTGGAAGTCCCACTGAACTGGTCTACCATCGAAATCCGATATACCGATAAGATCTGGTCTGATGATGCCGTTCATTTTCAGATCAAGCGCCAGGAGTAAACTACTACCTGCAGATACATGGATGGCAAAAGCAAGCTTCTTCGGAATTCTCTGTCAAATAAAAAAGGATGCAGCTCTAAGACTGTATCCTTTTTTATTTCAGAATCTTAAAGATTCACTCCGCGCATTTTTTTCTTTCTTACTGCCCCTGCGATCACAATCAGAACGCCAAGACCTGTCAGTATCTTTCCTGCTGTCACTCCAGGCGCATGATACAAAATTCTGATTTTATGTTTTCCTGCTTCCAGATGAAATCCCAGAAACGCTTTATTCACTCTTTCACATTTCACCTTTACGCCATCTATCGTCATTTCAAACCCTTTATCAAACGGAATGGACGTAATAAACATTCCATCCTTCTGACTTTTGATTCTCCCCTGGATCAGATTTCCTTTCGTCTGCTTTTTATCCACCCTGAATACACTCTGATAAAGGCCGGTATCTTCATTTAATACGCCGTTATATGCACTCATATCCTTAATCGTATACTCTCCTTTTCCAAGAGATAAACGGACCGTTTTCTGCCCCTTTCCTAGTCCTACTGCATAGGTAAATACGGTATTTCTGTTATAATACACATGCTGGATTGACGAAAGTTTATTGCGCTCTCCTTCCAGGGATATTTCGATATCCTCTTTCGGTTTTTTATTTTCGATTCGAAACTGTACAAACAGAACTCCATTTTTCTCTTCCTGTTCCGGGACAGCCACTTCGAACTCCTGTTCCTTTTTCATTTTCACCTGATATCCGTTTTCAGTCGGGACAACCAGTGAAATCCCATTATTCTTTTCCGGAATCCGAAAATCACATTTCTCTATGTCTTCTGCCAGCTTTTTCTTTCACCTGTCCTGCCGATACAGTTCCGTCCTTTGTCACAGCATATCTGGTAAATACCAGCTGATTATATGGAAAATCCAGTCTGTCATATTCCGCTTCCGACATCGTCTGATCCGTCTCATAGGCAATCGGTGCTGCATTTTCATTACAGTACACATCCCCTCCCCCGGTCATCCACTTTTTCTCATATCCCGGTATATTCTGACTGGAGATCAGATATTTCACTCCCATCAGCTGTCTGAATACCGGATTCTGCGAAACCGACTGCATCAGAAAATTTCGGTACGGCTGCTCTACCTGAAAATCATTTTTACGGAAATTCTGGTAATCAGCATTATAGGAAGACGAATACAGGGATGTAATATATTGCTCACTGTTCCACACACGATTCAGATTTTCCGCATTTTCCTCTTCATTTCCAACCTGCTCGACCCGGTAGAATCCACTATCTGATGTAATTGCCTTGTCCACAGCTTTCCCGATGGACCGGCTGGTATCTTCCTCATATGCTTTCCTGCTCTCCAGATTTCCACTCTTTTCCCAGGAATAGCTTCCGGTAACAATAAGGCTCAGGATCACCGGTCCCAGAACGGCTACTGTCAGATACTTCCGAATCCATGCACTATACGCTTGTGCCACGCAGATCAACAGTGTTATGACCGCATCCAGCAAAAGTAGTTTCCAAAGGACTTCACTTTTCACATCATCCTTCTTCAGATAAATATATATGATAATTGCCAGACATGGAAGAAGCATCCAGATTCTCGCTATTTTCTGATTTTTCAGCTTCTCCAGATATTTTGCCGTAAGATAGCACAGAAGCGGCAAAAACGGGATCAGCGACTTCGGTCTGATATAAAGTGCACCATTGAGCAGATACGAAAAAAACGGAACTGTCAGCACCACCAGACAACCAAGCGACAAGATCTTCTCATAAGCCTTTTTATAAAAAAAGTCCGGTCAGCAAAAATAATCAGCATAAGACAGCTAAGTCCCGGTCCATATGCCCCATACAGAAATTTTCCAAATTGATCTGCGGTGTCAGAAGCTGCCAGATATCTGTTTTTTCTCCCTTGCTTCCGCTTCTCCCGAGAAGAGCCATCGCAGTCGGCACAAGAAGAACTCCTGCAAGCATGATTGCCGTCAGGATCCTTCCTGCAAACCGCAGTCCGTCACCTAGAAATCCTTTTACCGTAATCATCTCTTCTGCCCGCTCTTTTGTCCTTGCATACCGGTAAATTCCATATAGACCAAGCGCCAGTATTCCACCGATGCTGAAATAAAAGCTTGTCATGATCATCAGAAAGGTTCCGCCGATCAGCAGACCGGATTTTTTCTGTTCAAAATATCGGTCGATTCCCAAAAATGTCAGACAAAGAAATGGCATATAATTTACAAACATAATCTGATGCGACGACTGATAGATCATAGGTCCTGCGAAAAGAAACATCAGCGCTGTCATCCCGCTTACCGCAGCTGTAAATTCCCGGCTTTTCAGCCACCGGTACAAAATTATAACCGCTGCTGCCAGACAGACAATACTTGCCACCATCATATAATCCGACATCTTCACATTCGGCAGAAGATAACCGATCAAAACGACCGGACTAAACAATCCATAATAAGAAAAATTGTAAATATTCTGACCACCGCCAATATTTAATGCAAACTCAGGAAAAAACTGCCCTGTACGATAAAACTGCTGTCGGAAATATTCCGGGAACACACTGTGCTGACTGCTCCAGTCCACCTTTGCCCCGAAAATATTTCCTGCGCCTGTAGAGTACAGACAGGCGGCAACCGTAAGCAGGATCAGTGCCATTTCCCATAGCAGACCTTTTCTACGTTCTTTCATGCTTCTGCTCCTTATCATCGCTGGAATCCTTTAAAATAAAAATCGGACGTTTCTTCGTCTCAAGATAAGTCTTTGACAGATACTCCCCTACAATTCCGGTACAGAGAAGCTGTACTCCGCTGACCAGGAAAATAATACAGGCAAGTGACGGCCAGCCGGATACCGGATCTCCCCAGACCAGCGTCCTTACTACGATCACTGCGATCATAATAAAGGAAAGCACGCAGAACAGTACACCCACTACCGAAGCCAGTGAGAGCGGTGCCACTGAAAATCCGGTAATTCCCTCCACCGAATATTTAAACAGCTTCCACATGGACCACTTGGTTTTTCCGGCAGAGCGCTCAATATTATCGTACTGCAGCCATTTTGTACGGAATCCAACCCAGCCGAAGATTCCCTTTGAAAAACGATTATACTCGCTCATTTCCAGAACTGCCTGCACCATCTTCCGCTTCATCAGCCGGTAATCTCTCGCTCCATCTACAATCTCTGTCTTTGAAATAGCATTGACAAATTTTGTAAAAGCTTTCTGACAGGAAAGAACGGATACGTGGCTCTCCGGTTCTTGTGACCCTTTTTGTCGCTACATTGTCGTATCCATCCTCCTGCAAGATCTCATACATCTCAGGTAATAGCGTCGGTGGATCCTGAAGATCTACATCCATAAGTGCAACATAATCGCCTTCCGATGCTTTCAGTCCTGCATAAATCGCAGCTTCCTTTCCAAAGTTTCTGGAAAATGAAAGATATCTGCACCTGCTATCCTTTTCATTCAGGTCTTTCATGATACCAAGCGTCGCATCTGATGAACCATCATCTACAAAAATCAGTTCAAATACAACATCCTTCATCTCGTCCATTACACGGCACATTTCTTTATAATAAACAGGCAATGCCTCTTCTTCGTTATAACATGGTACTACTACCGAAATCTTATCCATATTCTTCACCTCGGAAGTAGAGTTTACTCTCTTTTTATTAAATATGCACATCCATTTCCCTTAATATTTTCTGAAAAATTTCTAAACAGAAAATTACACTTTGAAAAAAGTGTGCTCCGGCACTTTCCAGTCCCAGGGCACACACATTTTCCATACCTTTATTCAACAATTGTATACTGAAGTAATTCATAATGAAGGCGGCTTCCTTCCCGAATCTCTTCCGGAAGAAGTGCTCTTGCTACCATCTTTTCCTCTTCCTCTAGCAGATTGGTCCGCTTCAGCATCGCATAATCTCCATCGATTCTCTCTACAATATAATCACAAACCAGCATCTTGTTCCTCCTCTTTTTTCTTCTATCTTAGCTCGCCACCGCTCTTTTTTCAACTACAAGCTCAGGAGTTACATTCTGATGCCGGTAAATACTCAGCAAAATTCCCATCAATACTGCTGAAACCATCTGGCCACTTCGCCCATATCCGAAGAACAGACACCAGGCTCCCTGACCGAACCCGGATACCCCAATGTTCGCCATCAGTGATAGCAGGAACTGAATTGCCAGAACCATCACACAGCCAAATCCCATCATCATACCAAGCTGGTTCTTCTGCTTCAGCGCGCTTCTTAAAAACCAGCACAGCAAACCGGCAATTATTGCAATACAAAGAACCATCACAAGAATTCCACAATACCCCGCAATTCCAAGCATCATATAATCCGCGGAACTGATACGGTCCCCAGTCCAAAAGTCCTCTACTCCGGTGGCGCGTCCAACTGCCATACATTTCGACAGCAGTTCCCGTACTGCCCCAAGCGTTGTTCCTTCCATCATTTGTGACTTATTCACTGCAAACATCGCCAGGATACGGCTTTTCTGATATTCCGCACCAAAGAAGAAAAAATATGCCAGTATGCCAACCGGAACTCCAACAACACTGATACCTATTCCGGTCATCACCTTTGTAACCACAACCTGATACCATCCCTTTTCCAGTGCCAGCATCAGCATAAAGACACAGGAAAGTCCAACCGTCCCCTGCCATCACAAGATCCGGACAGGTGATCAGGATCCCTGCGATAAGCAGCATCCAGACTATGGCTTTAAGAACAGCACCATATCCTTCTCCCCGGTACCGATACAACACTGCACCATACAATGGAAGAAACAGCCAGCTCATCAGCGAAAGACTTACAATGAAGCCGCCGACTCCAATCCATCTTACTGCACCGTTAATCTGAAGGGCAAAAAAATGTCTCATCAGACCATAAACAACAGATAACTGCCTGCCAAAAGCCTTGCGTGCTTCCCGATCCAGCTGTAATCCATATAACACACCAGGATCATAACCGAAAATGCCATCGCAAGCCGGAATATCTGCCGAATTCCTGCGATATATCCATAACTTTCATTCTGTTTCAAAAAGAAAGCTGCAAACATTCCACTTAAAATTCTGCATCAGAGCGATTACAAAAATTGCTTTCCATGGCATCTTCGGTCTGTGGATCTGATCCATCTCCACTCCGACTTCCACCGGGTCACCCATCTCCTCCACAGCTGCCTTCTCAGCTTCTTCTTCCTTCATCCCTTCTGCCATAAAAACCTGCTTTTGATCTTCAATATGATCTTCTACTTCCTTTGCAATAACCGGACACATTTTCTTGCAGCGGATCTGACCGGTCATCAATTCCAGATAATCACGCCGTTCCAAAACACACACCTCCGATCACCTGTAAAATAGCCTCCGAATACTCTTTCCACTCTTTCTTTTTTGCCTGATACTGCTTTTTCCCATCTCTGGTAATCCGGTAATACTCCTCATCTTTCCGCCGGTCTCCTGCTCATATACGGTAAGCCATCCCTTTTCTTCCATAGAATGCAGTAGCGGATATAAGGTTCCCGCTTTTAGTTCAAATACATTGTTTGACTTTCCTTTCAACGTATCGATCATCTCATATCCATACATATCCTTCTCTTCCAGAAGGCTTAAGATCAAAAGAGTCGTACTCCCTGATATCAGACTTTTATCAACTGCCATTTCTTTCTCCCTCCTTATATCGATTATCTATATACTTTGTACCTTCATATTATATCGATGATCTATATATGTCAACTGTTTTGCTGAAATTTATCTCTTCTTCAGAAGTTTTTAAGATATTTCAGGATTTCTTTATCTGCCCGTCACATTCTTTCCATAATTTCCCATTATACTAAATGCATAAAGTTAAGGGACGCCGGTAATCCTATATGATATAAACTCTGTAAGATTATCAGGATGTCCACCTAAAAAAATCAGGCATATGTCTTTGACCTATACCTTTTATATATATCTTCTCTCTACTCTGCCGATACAGTTTTGTATCGGCTCTTTTTTCATCTTATGAATTTTCAGCTTTCCGACACAGATATTCCTCATTTTCTCCTTTAAGCTAAAAATTCAGCCGAAAATTTTATTTTTTTCAAAAAACACTTGTCAAAATCATATAGTTATGCTATTATAATTTTCGGTCACTGTTATAAAACAGTTCACCAAAATAGTTTTGGCTCCGTGGTCAAGCGGTTAAGACATCGCCCTTTCACGGCGGTAACACGGGTTCGATTCCCGTCGGAGTCACTTGGTTTAAGCCAATTGTATATACACAGCAATATGCCGATGTGGCTCAATTGGCAGAGCAGCTGATTTGTAATCAGCAGGTTATCGGTTCGAGTCCGATCATCGGCTTTTGTCCTTAGTGGGACGTATTTAATTTGGACCTTTAGCTCAGTTGGTTAGAGCAATCGGCTCATAACCGATCGGTCCCGGGTTCGAGTCCCTGAAGGTCCACTTTTTTTAACAATTTCATATGGCCCGATGGCTCAGTTGGTTAGAGCGCCGCCCTGTCACGGCGGAGGTCGTGGGTTCGAGTCCCATTCGGGTCGCTTAACTGATTATTCAGTTTTCGGGATCATAGCTCAGCTGGGAGAGCATCTGCCTTACAAGCAGAGGGTCATAGGTTCGAGCCCTATTGGTCCCATTTTGCGACGAGAGATTGTTGCAGAATTTTAGATAGTTTAGTCGCAAAATGTGACACGCGCTTCGCGCGATGCACACAGCTCTAACGAGTTGGCGCAGAAGCTAGAATGCCGCAGTGGCGGAACTGGCAGACGCACAGGACTTAAAATCCTGCGGGACTTATACTCCCGTACCGGTTCGATTCCGGTCGCGGCATTACTGACTTTATGAGAGAAGATGATATCGTAGAATTGTTGTAATAAACAGTTTTGCGATAATTTTTGTTTATAAGAAATGATCTTTTATATAGTAAGGATAACTTATTTTGCAACAATAAATTCCCGTCAAGGTTTTTGAGTTATGAAGATCCAGTATCTTGACAGGGATGCTCTTATCAATGTGTGTTGTTCATCTTATTTAATCGCATCTGTTTCAATGACGAATTTTACATTTCCTTCCATATCTTTTGCCTTTCCACTGAAGGTGTCATAGCTGCACTGATCAGAGGTCAGGGATTCTAATCGGTCGAGAATATTGCCTAATTCCTTTTCAACAGTATCTTTCAGTTTACGGGTACCTTGCTCATTAAATTCCTGCATTCCGTCTTTTAATGTGCGGGCGCCATCCTGGAGTTGTGTGATTCCGTCTTTACCTGCTTACTTCCATTTTGCAATATGGTTCCGCCTTTGGAAAGCTCTGTTGTTCCGGAAAGGAGTGTGGAAGCACCGTCTCGAAGTGCAGCACTGTTTGCTGCGAGTGTTCCGATCCGCTGCATAATTGGGAGCCGAGTGTGTTGAGTCCGGAAGCAAGTTCGTCTGTACCGCCCGCCAGAGTATTGATACCGGCAACGAGAGAAGGACTGTTTGCTTTCAATTTGGATGCTCCGTCGAGTAATGTCTGATTGTAGCCGTTCAGTTGTTTAAAGCCGCCGAGTAAGGTGTTAATGCCGTCTGCTGCAGTTGAGAGAGAATCTGTGGATTTGTCCAGAAGTCCCATGTTTTTGGATACGGTGGTCAGTCCTTGATCCAGAACTTTCATACCAGCATTGATTTTGTCCACATTGTCTTTTAACTGAGACATTGCGTTTTCCGGAAGTTTGATGTTAGTAGAGTTGATCCAGTTGTTTTGATTTCCGAAGCTTGTTGATAGTTTTGCAAAAGAGGTTCAATGCTTTCATAAGCAGTGGAAATCTGTGTTATTGTCTGCGTCAGTGCATTGGTATCCAGTGTTGGAAGTTGGACACTGCCTTCGTTTGTAACAGAGGCAAGAGGCTGCAGAGAGCTGCTCAAATTTCCTGCCTGAGCTTGCGCTGCTACCAGTGCTGTGATGGAAGCCTGAAGCTGAGAGGCAAGTTCTGTGTTACCGGAAGCATTTGCCTGGAATTCTGTGCCTGGCAATCCATTTGCCAGTTTTGACCAATGATATCATCCCCTATCATTTTTTCTATACTTCACATTGCAGTGCAAAATGACTAATAGTCAATAATCTGGGAACAAAAAATGAAAAAAGGTCATTTTTATTGACTTTCTAAAAAATTTGCCTGATAATTAAGGATACAGTTGCAGGGATACTGCAAAAGTCAAGAAATACCAGGGGGAATGAAAATGGGAAAGGCAGAAACCAATAAGAAACGAAAGAAGAATGCACTGTTTTCAGACGGCGTATGAATTGTTTACGGATAAAGGTTTTTGCAAAGACAACCATATCCGATATTGTAAATAAGGCAGGTCTTGCAAAAGGAACATTCTATTTATATTTCAAGGACAAGTACGATCTGCGGGACAGGCTGATTGCATATCAGGCAGGAAAGCTGTTTGAAGATGCACATAAAGAACTGGACAAGAAGGAAATCAACAGCTTTGAGGAAGAGGTTCTGTTTTTGACAGATTACATTATTGGAAGATTTGAAAAACAGCATTCGCTGATGCAATTTATTGCAAAAGAACCTGTCCTGGGGCATTTTTAAAAAACGCGTTTTCCAGCACAGAGTTTCCGGAGGCACAGGGATTTTACGAACATTATCTGGAGGCATTAAACAAATTTAATGTGAAATGTGAAGAGCCGGAGTTGTTGTTGTTTACGATTATAGAGCTGCTCGGTTCTACAAGTTATAACTGTATTCTTTATAAGCAGCCGGTCACGATGCAGGAATATCTGCCGCATCTGCACCGGATTTTACATCAGCTTTTAATTGCATTTACAGAAGAAGCATAACAGAACAACAGATATAAAGAAAGATCCTGCAGTCAGTTCAGGATCTTTTTCATATCATCGGGAAGAGGAGCAGTAAAATCCATTTTCTGCCCGGTGATGGGATGGAGAAACGTCAGACGATAGGAGTGCAGAGCCTGTCGGGTGATGTATTCCATATCAGGGTTGTACAGATAGTCTCCGACCAGAGGAAAACCGATGTATTTCATATGAATCCGGATCTGATGGGTGCGTCCGGTTCCCAGCCGGAGTGAGACAAGGCTGTGGCCGTTTTTTTCTTCCAGAAACTGATAGTAGGTGACTGCTTTTTCTCCGTGGTCAAAATCTACGGTTCGTTCAATGATGGAACTGTCTTTTCCGCCAAGCGGAGCGGTAATGACACCGGATTCCGGAGTGAGATGTCCGCGCACGATGGCACGGTACTCCCGGTGAATTTCCCGTCTTGCATTCATGGAGGACAGGATCGCGGCGCTGACTACATGTTTGGCAATGATGGTCAGTCCTGAGTATCACGGTCCAGCCGGTTCACACAGCGGAAGATAAAGGGTTTCTTCTGCTGCTCAAAATACCAGGCGAGTGCATTTGCCAGAGAATTGTAGTAGTTGTTCAAAGAGGGGTGGATCGGCATCCCGGCCTGCTTGTCGATGACGAGAATATCTTCATCCTCATAGACAATATGGATGGGATGTTCTACCGGAGGAACCCGTTCTGAAGATTGCTCTTCTACAATCCGGATCACCAGTTCATCTCCGGATGTCAGGTGGTGCGTCATGTGAACCCATATACCATTTAACAGGACACTTTCTGGTGTCTTTTTTTAAATGGGTAATGTTTTTGGCGGAATATCCGCGGTGTCTTAAGTTTTGCTCAATGGTTAAATCCGGCATCTTTGTCGGAAATCAAATATGTGATCGTTCGGTTC
>ENA-OQDC01001233-OQDC01001233.1-human-gut-metagenome-genome-assembly--contig:-NODE-1233-length-13686-cov-7.907220_pt1 | contig 13686 bp, 13 predicted proteins | sample MGYA00242770_ERZ504601 | MGnify/ENA primary metagenome ERZ504601 (study PRJEB26092, sample SAMD00036305) | human gut metagenome | host: Homo sapiens | study: EMG produced TPA metagenomics assembly of...
TGTTGTCCAGAGCAAGATCATAGGAGGTATAGGTCTCCGGTTCCAGTTTCTCACCGCTGTAGGCCCTGTTAATGTCATTCATGATAATGGCAAGGAGGTACCGTCAGCAACAATATGATGAAGGTCAAGGAACAGATAATTACCTTCACAGGTTCTGTAGATCTCAAACCGGAAAAAGCTTCTCATTAAACAGCATGTACGGACGGACCAGTGTTTCTTTATTCATTCCGTTTAGGATCTGTGTTTTGTATACAAGATCATCATTCCGTTTCTGAAGCACATTTCCATTATCGTCCATGAAAAGCTTTGTTTTCAGATAAGGATGGGCTTCCACTGTACTGTCAATGGCTGCTGCAAGTTTATCCAGATCTACCTTTTTATCAAGTTTCAGCAGATAAGGAATATTGTAGATGGTTGAACCCATATTTGCAGTACATTCAATGAAAATTCCCTCCTGTGTGTTGGTGAGAGGATAACTTTCCTGTACTTCCCTCTTTGTCTCCTTGCCTGCAGTCTTTACAAAGTCCTCCAGCATCTGGATCGTAGGATGATTCTTTACATCCGATGTTTTCACAACAATGTCAAAGGCCTTTGAGATCAGAATATTCAGCCGGATGGCTGTGATAGAGGTCAGTCCTGCCTCATAAATATCTGTGGTGATTCCAAATTCTGTATAACCCAGAACCTCTGCAATGCAGTCAAATAATTTCTGCTGCACTTCGTTTTGTGGCTTGATGATCTCTGCTGCCTTTCTCTCAGGCATTGGGAGAGCCTTCTTGTTTACCTTCTGATTCTGGTTCAGCGGGATCTTGTCAATCTGCATGGTAACAGCAGGAACCATATATGGAGGCTTTGTCTCCTTAATAAAGTTATTTAGAGCATTAATATCTACTTCGCTGTCAGATACCACATATGCAGCAATATATTTGCCGCCACCCTGCTCATCAAAGGCAACCACAGTGGCATCCTTGATACCGGGATATCTTCTGATCACTTCTTCCACTTCTGAAAGCTCAATTCGGAAGCCTCTGATCTTAACCTGGGAATCCTTTCTGCCAATGATCTGGATATTTCCGTCAGGAAGATATCTGGCCACATCACCGGAGTGGTACATTACCTCATAACCCGGAGTATCATCGTAAATATTCTTTGTGTAAACTTCCGCTGTTTTCTCTGGCTTATTAAGGTATCCTCTTGAAACCTGCCATCCGGTGATCATCAGCTCTCCGCATGCACCTGGGGGAAGCATATGTCCGAACTTGTCTGCAATATAAAGCTTGGCATTATCCAGTGCTTTTCCGATAGGAACATTAGGATAATACTTATCCACCTCAAACAAAGTAATGAAAATGGTAGTCTCTGTAGGGCCATAAGCATTTATAAAGGTATAACCCTTTGGCGGTTCACAAGGAACAAGCTTTTCTCCTCCTACGGAAAGATACTTCAGACTCTTGCATTCCATCTCAAGTGCAAACTGTCTTCCTACCTGTGTGGTCATAAAGGAATGGGTAATACCGTTCTCATCAAAATAACTCTGAAGTCCCATGAAATCCAGACGGATCTCTTCCGGAATAATATGAAGCTGTGCACCATTTGTAATGGCTCCGTAAATATCCATCATGGAAGCATCAAAGCCAAAGGATGCATAGGCTGCTATCCTGGAATCAGAATCTATACCATAATATCTTCTGTACCAGCGGCAGAATGCAGTAATATTTCCATATTCAAGCATACAGCCCTTTGGCACACCTGTGGAACCTGAGGTGTACAGAAGAATAAACAGGTCATGTAACTGAGGTTTTTTAAGCTCAGCCTTTATATCAGCAAGTCCTGGGATCTCATCTGTAAATAACACAGGTCCCTGATAGCCGTCTACCAGATGTAAAAGCTCTCTGTCTGCGATGAGAAGCCTGGCAGCAGAATCCTCCAGCATGTACATGAGACGATCCCGGGGGTAAGTGGGGTCCAGAGGCTGATAAGCTGCTCCGGCCTTGATTACGCCCATAGGTGCGATGGCCATATATTCACAGCGTGGAATCAGGATAGATACAACATCCTCAGTGCCGATGCCTTGGGATACAATATATTTTCCAAGTCTGTCGCTGATCTCATCCAGTTCTTTATAGGTATATTTTCTGTCTTTAAATACGACTGCAGTATGATCCGGAATGATCTCCACCATTTCGTCAAACATATCAGAGATAGTTTGGCTTCTGTCATATTCATGGGCGGTATGGTTAAACTCTGCGATTTTCTCTGCAGCATTTCCGGACAAAATGGAAATTTCAGAAATATATTTTGCCTTCAGCATGGAATCCATTGCTGCCTCATAGGCATCCAGAATTCCTTTTACAAACTCCTCACTATACTTATCGCTGCGATATTCTGCAGTCAGTACATATTTGTGGTCATACTCTCTTACCTGGATAAGCAAAGGCATTTTAGACATATCCAGGGAAAGGTCATGGCCTCTGGCAATGGTATCACCGATAGGATAATCGTCACTGAGCTCTGCCTGGTATGCAAAAACAAGGTCAGAACTGAAACCGTATTTTGCACAGATGTCAGAGAATGGGAAAATATCATTGGCCATGGAGGACAGAAGCTGTTCGGAGAGCTCTGTCATATAGGTCTGTATGGTAGCCTTTGGATCACAGGAGCAATAAACAGGCAGGGTCTTTACAAGCATACAAACGGTATTCTCAAGTCTGGAGTCATTTCTGCCGTTATAGATGGTGGCAAAAAGACTGTCTTCAGAATTGGAGTATCTGGTCATGAGAACGCCGAACAGACCTGTAAATAAAATATTAGGGGTAACACCAAGCTTTTCGCAGGCGGAAAGGACCACAGATTCCCGTGTGTCCATCTCTTTTGACAGATAACCTCTCTCAGGGATCTCACCGTTTCTGTCAGGAAGAGGAAGGGATTCTGTCTCGACTCCTTCAAAAATACTGTCATAGTATTTCTCTGCCTTCTTGTATTTACCCTCTTTCATCTGCTGCTCTTCATCCAGTGCAGCATCAAAGCCGGTATAGGATTCCTTTTTCAGCTTTTTACCCATATAGGCACTGTTGATATCTTCGAAAATAATATCATAGGAGTTGCCATCAGCAAGGATATGATGAAAATCTGTAAAGAGATATTTCCTGTCTTCAGTAATATAGATCGCTACCCTGAGCAGACATCCCTTTTCAAGCTTAAAGGGGCGCACAAGCTGAGCCTTCAGTTCCTCAAACTGCTCATTTGTGGTCTGGATCACCTCAGGTACAAAGATCTCATTGTAAGGTTTCTGTACCATCTCACCTCTGTCGTTCAGATACACTCTTGTGAGCAGATAAGAATGTGCACTTACTGTACTGGTGATGGCATCTGACAGCTTCTGTACATCAATGGCAGGCTCCAGATCAAAGAGGAAAGGAATATTATATACAGTGCTTTCAGGATTTTTCATACACTCTGCAAAAATTCCCTTCTGGGAACCTGTAAGAGGATAAACTTCTCTTTTTTCATAGGTTCTGATCTTAGGTGCCAGCATAATATATTTTTCCAGCTTCTCTACTGTATTGTTTTCGTGGAGATCACTGGTTTTCACTGTAACTCCGAATTCATCGGAGATGAGAATACACAGCTTCATGGCACTTATGGAAGATAGGCCTGCCTTATAAAAGCTTGTGTCAATACCAAAGAAGTCATTCTCTACAACCTTTGCAACAATCTGGAAAATCTTCTTCTGCATTACGGTCTCAGTCTCTTTCAGGTTCTTTGGCTGGGCAACAGGCTTTGGAAGTGCTTTTTTATCAATCTTACCATTCTGGGTTATGGGCATTTTTTCCAGCTGGATAAATACCTCAGGAACCATATAATGTGCCAGGGATTCTGCAGCATAATCGGAAAGCTCCTCAGGACTGATCTCACGGTCTGCAATAAAATAACAGCAGAGATATTTATTATCCACAGGTACGGTAATGCTGGTAATAATTCCCTCATAAGAATTGATCACCTCTTCAATCTCCCCAAGCTCAATTCTCAGTCCGCGAAGCTTGATCTGGTTATCCATTCTTCCGAAAAACTCAATCTCACCTTCAGGACTGATCCTTGCAAGGTCACCGGTCTTGTAGGCTCTCTCTCCGTTCAGGTCAATAAAGACAGCAGCTGTCTTTTCCGGCAGATTCATATAGCCTCTGCCTACTCCAAGACCTGCGATCACAAGCTCTCCTGTTTCGCCGTCAGGAACAACGTGGTTCTCCTTGTCCACGATATAGACCTTAACATTACCGTTAGGGACACCGATGGTAATATTTTTACTGTCAGTGATTACCTTCATAGTACAGCTGATAGTAGTTTCCGTAGGTCCATAACCGTTCATAATGTAGGCATCCGGGTTTACTCTGCGAATCTTGTCATACAGAGCCGGAGGAAAAGCCTCTGCACCTACATCAAACACCTTAATCTGCGAAACTGCTTTTTCAAGCTGGGGGCAGATCGATCATATTGGACAGGTAAGTAGGAGTTGTGGTCATAATGTCTACTTTATTTTTGAGTATCAGTTCGCCCAGCATAAGAGGGTTCAGAATTTCCTCATCAGAGGCGATCACTGCAGTCATTCCGTTGGTCAGAGGCAGAAATTCCTCCAGCACAGATACGTCAAAGGTCATGGCTGCCATAGAAAGAGACACACTTCCTCTGCTTACATAGCCATAGGTTTCTGCATTTTTCGGATCCGGATTTACAAAGTTAGAAAGGTTGATATGCTCGATCATCACACCCTTTGGTTTGCCTGTGGAACCGGAAGTATAGATACAATAACAGAGATCATGCTCTCCGATTTTTACCTGGGGGTTGTCCGTATTCTCATTCTCAAGCAGTTCCTCCAGGAGCAGTACTGTACAAGGAAGCTTTGCAAACAGTTCCTTTCGTTCCTCTGCGATCTCCTTGGTCGTGATAATAAAAGGAGCTCCTGAGTCCTCAAAAATGTACTGGATTCTGTCATCCGGATAATCCGGCGTAGCAACTGCAAAGGCTCCTCCTGCCTTCAGGATACCCTGTCGCACTGCATAGAAATCACAGCACCTCTCAAGAACAACACCTACGATGATCTCCCGTCTGACACCTTTTTCCACAAGTGCATTGGCAATCCTGTTGGCCCGTTCATTGAGCTGTGCATAGGTAAAACTCTCCTTGCCGGAGACAACTGCACATTTCTCAGGATGAAGCTTCACCTGTTCCTCGAACAATTCTGTTACCGGCCGAAACTCAAAAACAAAATTGTTCCTTTCATTAATATTTTTCATTTTCATGTACCTCCTAAAAAGATATTATGGTATTATTCATATCAATCGCACGAATATAATCCATGGATTTTGATACCTTCTTGACAAGTTCAATCCCATGTATATCAAAGTCTTCACTGTCATACTGATATTCCAGAGGGTTGAAATTTACACCGTTATCTCTGATCCTCAGTCTGCAGAGATCATCCTCCAGACAGAGGTTAATGTCGATCCAGTTGGAGGTTTTTCCCCCGAATCGTATAATATTTACAGTCATTTCCTCCGCACACACTGCGGCAAGATTTGCCTTGCTTTTAGAAACTCCCTGTTCCTGGCAGAACTCTATGATCCTCTTATGAACCGTTTGTGCTTCCTCCATGGTACTCTTAATGGAAAAATCCAGATTAATCCCCGGATTTTTGTCAGGAACAATATAAAAGCTTGTATTCTTATGCCTGATTTTTCTGAAAATGCAGGCTGCAACTGCAGTTATGATCTCAGTGGCAACAAATCCTGCTGCAATTCCGTCGATACCGATCCCGTCAATCTGTTTCCATACAAGGATTCCCACCAGGGTTGCAGGCAGAACTACCACCGCATTCTCCAGAAATGTGGCAAAGCTTGCAATGGCTGTCTCCTCAATGGACTCGTAATAGCTGATAATAAACTTATTCCACAGATAAGGTGCCACACACAAAGCAAAGATGCGCAGCGCCTGGACCATATGACTGCCCAGCTCGCCACCGCCGCTTCCGAACATGACAGTAATTTCCTCGGTAAACAGCATAATAAGGACAAAGATCACAGCCAGCAGGATGTAACTGTATTTCAACATCTTTTTACAGAGAACCCGGATTCCCACGTAGTCCTTCTCTCCAAAAAGGATTCCTGCCACATTGGGGATCACACCGATGATTCCGCCTGTAAGCATCTCGACGATCAGCAGCACATTGTCACAGACAGTAAATACTGCCATACCTTCCTCGCCCAGCTGGTTCATGATAATGGTATTCAGTCCAAGCGCCTTTACAAAATTAGCTGCCATAAAGATCAGCATTGGCACGCCTGTGATGATTGCTTCCTTTGTGATTCCAAGTTCGCCTGGCTTTAGCAGGATCAGGTGGAGGTTTCGCTTATCAGAGCGGATATAAAGCACAAAAATTCCCATTGCAAACAGGAAACCAAGAACAGTTGATAAGGATGCACCTGTAATTCCCAGCGGAGTATATCTGAGGAATATATAGTCCAGCACAAGATTGATCACATTGGCTGCGATAAGGTAGGCTGATGCCAGCTCCGGATGATTCTCCACTCCAAGGTAATTGACCATCATCAGTCCAATTCCGATCACCGGTGCCCCCAGCATACTTACACGTATGTAATCTCTGGTATAACCGGTCAGGACACCGTCACCTGATACCAGAAGTCTGGCAACAGGTTCTGCTGCAGGAAGGGCGCAGATTGAAAAAAATGATTCCCACCACAAGTGTTACTATAAATGTGGCAGAAAACAATTTCGATGCCCCTTCTTTGTCTCGTTTGCCAAGCATGTTTCCCACTGCTATGGAACCGCCAATACCAAGACAGTATCCTGTCAGCTGGACGATCGTCTCCACAGGCAGGCTCAGGGTAACTGCAGACATTGCCTCCACCCCGATCAGGTTACTTACAAATATCGTATCTACGATATTTCCCAGCTGAAGCGCCAGAGACATCATAATCCCCGGAACAATATACTTGTTCAGCTTCGCATTCAGCAGTCTGTTATTTCTCTCTTCCATCGCTTCCTCTCCTTTGTTTTCAGTTTTTTCAAAATATTGTGTCGTAAAACTGTAAGATATTTAAATTTTACCATTTAGTGCGATACATGGCAAGTTAATAAAGAATAGGAGAAAGCAAATAAATATTGCTATTTACTGTAACCTGATTCCCCATATTTTACAGTCTCTGGTGCCTACAACCGCATAGTTATCGTAGACAGCCGGGGAAGCCTCTATCACGCCCTCGCTGACAGATAATACATCTTCCTGCTTACCTGTTTTACCATCAAGAAGGCGGATATCACCTGTACTGTTGCAATAAAGAACCTTTCCTGATCCGTCTTTGTTATAAACGCACACCGGAGAAGACCAGGCATATGAGGAAGAATCCTCCCATGCTTTAGATCCGTCAGATTTTCTCAGACAGGCAAGAACTCCGGATGCATTGTCAGAGGTCTTTGCCACTGTCACATATATATAATCGGCAAGGCTGTTCTTTCCACAGGCAATCGTAGACTGAACTCCACCGGAAACACCGTCATCAGTAGTACATTCATAATCTGTATGCCACACGATCTCACCGGTTTCTGCATCAATCTTCCAGACAGGGACAGTGGCTGTGTCATAACTTCTCCATCCAAGTCGGAAGGAAGTACTTACATACAGATACAGATGTCCTTTTTCGATTTCCAGAACAGGCGTTGAATTAGAATCATCCAATGTATCCTGAACCCATACCAGCTGAAGAGTGTTCAGATCCAGACACATAAGATTTCCCCCATTATCGGTCATAAATATATAGCCTTTATAGATTACCGCACTGTCTTCCATTCCAAGCCAGAAAGACTCTGTACTGCTTCTTGTTCCATAGTAGCGCCATTTTACAGTTCTGCCCGGATCAATGGATAAAGTCCCACTGTTCAGATCATATTTTGTATTCAGCCTGATCAGATACAGGATTCCGTTCTCTCCCGGATAGATCAGGGTATCTGTCTCTGCATCCACAAGTGCTGATCCGTCAAAAAAGCTCAGACTTCCTCTGAGTGAAAACTCATCATTGTCTCCAAAAGTATACATAACACTACAATCCAGCAAGTTTACTACAAATACCTTTGCAGTTCCTTCGTTGCTGTTATATCCGGCGCCAACATACATAATCGGATATCCTCTCGGATCAAGGGCACCCGCACCCTTAAAAGTATATCCCAGATATAATGGGTCACGTGTCTTTTCTCCCGTTCTCAGATCCAGAAAATACACATAACCATCCATACAGGCATAAATCACCTCAACCAGTTCATCATCTGCCTTTGCTTTCTCTGTCATATTCATATGTGCTTTGACCTCTTTTGGCCATTTCATCATAAGCGGCTGTCCTGTCCAGCCACTTCCTGTCCAGACTGCACTGCCCGAAGAAAGAGAACCTGTATCTGCAGACCACAGTTTGTTCAGCCTGAAATCAGTCATATCTGCATAACCATGGGAAGGGGTATCGCGAAAACTGTTTCCGCGAAATGTGACGATCCCATCCACATCTGTATAATCCTGTCCTATATTAAAAGAAATATCACCATCAGCCTTATAATCTCCAATATTTTCAAGTACGTTTCCATCCACCTCAATATTAGTATAGCTGATCAGATTTTCCGGTTTTGTAGAATCCACACAATGAGGCTGAAAATTAATCTCTTTAGTCTCTTTCCTCCTAAAAAAATATATCCTGTGAACTTCATCTTCTGCCTGGCTGTATCCGGCACATCGATCAGCCCAAAGCGGTAGAACATTCCATAGATATAACTCACTCCGCGGATGTCGCCCAGAGCTTTGGGTCTGTCAACCACAGCTCCCACCTTCTTTATGTTTCTCAATGCCAGCAGCACTGAACTTAACGCCAGACTCTTACTGTTCTCCCTACGGTCGATCCACAATTCCCTTGTGTAGTCTCCATTCCGACCCTTTCTTACTTCATAAGTGAACGGAAGCCCTGTATAGGTTTTGAAACTCTCACCTGCATAAAGTAAAATAACCTCCCACAGATACTTCTCGTCCAGTGTTTCTCTCAGCTTCTCTACTGCCTGATATCCTTGTCTTTGCTGCATCTCTGATCTTTGCTGCATTTCTTCCTTTTGATCTCACTCCTACTCTTTCGATTTGCACTTACAACTTGTCAGCACGCCCCAATTTATCTTCCTGATTCGAACAGATATATTTATACTCATTTCTGTTTATACTCATTTCTGAGCAACGCAATCTCATGAGTCCATCCCTCATCGTCATTTGGTGTCTCCAGAATAAACGGAATTCCCTCTGTGGCAGGATGATTGATAACGCGGACAAGTGCCTCCAGTCCTATTTCACCTTCTCCGATTCTGGCATGGCGGTCCTTATGGCTGCCAAGGGGATTCATGCTGTCATTTAAATGGATGGCTTTTAGTCTGTCCAGACCTATTATCCGGTCAAATTCTTCAAATACGCTGTCAAGATCGTTTACAATATCATATCCACCATCCCAGACATGACAGGTATCCAGACAAACACCTAATTTATCTTTTAACTCCACCCTGTCAATGATCTGACGAAGTTCTTCGAAATTTCTTCCTACTTCTGTGCCCTTTCCTGACATAGTTTCCAGAAGTACAATCGTACTCTGATCTTTTGTCAGCACTTCATTGAGAATTTCTGCAATTTTACTGATTCCTACTTCTGCACCCTGTCCTACGTGACTGCCCGGATGAAAATTGTAATAATTTCCCGGTGTCATTTCCAGACGTCTCAGATCATCTGCCATGATTTCTCTGGCAAAATCCCTGAGGTTTTCTTTGGCAGCGCAGCAGTTCATAGTGTAAGGCGCATGAGCCACCAGCTTTCCAAAATGATTCTCCTCTGCCAGCTGCCCAAATGCCTGCACATCCTGCGGATCAATGTCTTTGGCTTTCCCTCCTCTTGGATTTCTGGTAAAAAATGCAAATGTGTTACCACCATTTGCCAGCATCTGTTTCCCCATTGCAAGATATCCCCGGGATGAGCTTGTGTGATTTCCTATATATAACATCTTTTTACTCCTCTTCTGTCGTATTTTCACAGTACCAGTTTATAGTAATCCTTTTATCATACATTATGGATTTTCTCAAGATTATCTTTTTCATATCTGCATTATAGCATTTTAACAGATTTTGTTAAACATTTTTACTGTTATAAACAATTTTACGTCAAAAAGACATTGCTGTGAACGGAGTCAATTGTTCCAAAATTTTTCAGGTTGCGCTTATGAACTATCTTCATGTCAGCGAAAACAATAAATAGGCGCACAAATGAAAGCCGCCCCTGCTGATAGCAGGGACGGTTTTCAAAATGCTTCACAAAAACTGTTAAGTTTTGAACGTGACCTTCCTGAAATCGCAATTCAAGATGACTTGTCAGTTTTTCATCTGGTCCTGCCCTTTACTTTCCATGTACCAACCTTAACATCCTATTTCCCAACAAACACCCCAGCATACATCCCAAACTATTATGAATAATATCGTCAAACTCAAACAACCCTCTGCAAAGCAGCAGCTGACTAATCTCGATAGCAGATGATACCGCAATTCCCACAAGCAATCCCATCCACCATTTCAGTTTTCTGCCTGTCAACCCCGGCAATAAAATCCCTGCCGGAAAAAGTAGCAGAATATTCAACAGATTCTCCTGCAGCAAACCATCTCCCGTAGTACTTCCCAGTCTGCCACATGTACCAATCCCCAGGATTTCCTTCCATGACCAGAATACCTCCGGCTGATACTGCCTGATCCCCGGAGTCCTCGTAAAAACAGTAGAACCAAATACAATTGCAAGAAACGTCAGAAGCAACAGTCCACAGACTGCCTGAATGATCACTATTTTATGCAGCCTTAATAATACTACTGCCAGAAAAACGGCCATCAGGAAAACCACTGCAAAAGCAATAATTTCCCTGATCGTCCAGCTTCGATTATGTGTAATAATAATCTGATAAATGTCCACTATCTATCTCTCCCCATCTCATGAATCCTGATTTTAACTGCCTGTCAATCGGATATTCGCAGTTTATCAGAAGGAGCTTACAATCCTCCTGATACAAGCAAGTTCCCACCCACTGCTTATCGCTTTTTGCAACCTCCGCAGAGGACTTACCTGATTCGGTTATATTTTCATTTACAATGAATTATACCAAAACTACCTGATTCTTACAAAGCACTTTTATCAATATCCTTCATATAAATCCCCGGGCATTTCATGGTGTCTGACCAAGAGTATTACGCAGTACCTGAAACCAGTAGTTGCGGACACGGATCGTTTCTTTATGGGCATCCGCTACCTCCGTCTGCAGTGCCTGGATCTTATGTTCATAGGCTCTGCACTCCTTTTGGTGGAGTTCGTTCAACTTAACATACCGTTCACCGGATTCCAGTTCTTTATTTTTTGTCTGTGTGGCTTTCAGCCGACATATAAGTGAGATGTGATCATACGCATCAGGCATATGTTTTCCTCCAGAACAGTTATAATCAAACGCCGCTGATAATGTCTGTGATCTTTGAAATATGGTCTTCCAGATATTCAATCAATTCTCTCTGTTTCTGTATAAATTCCTCCTGGATCTCAATCTGTTTGAGATAACCGGCAAGAAGTCCATCACGTTTTCTAAGTTCTTCTTTAAAATCAATATCCATAAGTGAACCTCTCTTTCTTGAGAAAAAGTATAACAGAAACATAGAAAAAATGCGAATCACCAGAAAGTGTCTTTTCGTCAATCTGACTGTGGATAAATAGCTGTTTTTATAATAAAAAAATGTATTCATGCAGACCTTGAAACTTCAAGAATGGGTTCCCAAAACTAGAATCTAGTGTATAACTTTTGACAAAAGAACAGCAGGAAAAACTATAAACACAGTTTTTCCTGCCGCGAATGGTTATCCACAAAATAAAAAAACTAAATTTCGTCATTTTTTACAATGACTTATGCATACCTCTGAACAGTAACCTTCCCGCTTATTATCCTAAAAATTATCTTTTGAACCCGTTGTATTTTCGGCGATTATTGAGTATACTATAAATGAGTCAATGGCTTGTCGGTCATCACGGTTAGAATATGATGAACGTGTATGTTTAGCTTCCGCAAGCGACGGGGTGCTGCAAAGCGTAGAATATCGCTTACGTGTAGGAAAGGCTTGCCGAAAGGCAGGCTCTTCTTTTTTAGGAAGGAAAACCAGTCATGAAACTCGTTACAATAAATAATGCGCTGTTGCTCAAATACACCGGTGATTCAGAGGTACTACAGAAATCAACCAGACCTTATGTTCTAGTTGTCCGTTTAAAATACAAGGATGCCTGCTATGACTTTGCTGTTCCCATTCGTTCAAACATTCCCGCATCGGCACCCAAAGATCAGTACTTTGCTCTGCCTCCTCGTCCGCAGACAAGACCCAAAAATCGTCACGAACTACATTACATAAAAATATTTCCCGTTACAAAGCAGTATCTTGTTCGTTACCGCACGGAGGGAAACAGCTTCGCAACATTGATTCACGACATTATCGAGAAAAACAGCAAACAAATCGTTGATGAATGCCAGCATTATTTATGTATATATCTTTACATATGTTTGATAATTCCTGCAATCTCTTCCGCTACTTCTATGACCGATCGGTGATCTCTTCGAATATGTTTTATATCTCGTAAAAATAAAGGAAGTTTCTTAATTTCTATATCATCGTCCATTACAATACATATTCGAATATTTTCCTGTATCATTCTGCTAATATATGCTTTCATCTCCATCTGACACCAATTTGAATTCAAGAAATTGTCTGTCACCCAGAAAATCACCATATCAGACTCTTCAATTCCCCTTTGTACCTGCTCTGTAATTGATGCACCGACAGGAATACTATATTTGTCAAACCAAACTGGTAGATCTTGTCCATTTAAATAGGGAATTATCATTTCCACATCCTTTTTATCCTTCGAAGAATGGCTGATAAAGACCTGTTTTTCTTTTCCAAATGGCTGCATATAATATCCCTTTTTCTTCAAATCTTCAATCTCCACAAAATCAAACATATTTTCAAATTTTAAGTCAATATCCTGTTCTCCCAGAAAAGCACATGAATTAAATCTTCTATCTTTCATCGAATTCATAAACATGAAAAAAGTAAGATCATTTCTCAGAACCAACCCGGCATTTTCAAATAATCCTATCATCTTTTCTACGTGTTCTTCTTTGGGGATATCATAAACTACCGCGATATAAAATTCAAAATTATATGGATTATTATTCACAAAAATTGCCAGCATTTCCAACGAAGATGAATCCTGTTCTTTTAGTAATTCTTTAAATGATGCTTTCAGGTGTGATCTTTTTCCATACTCTCCCTGCCAGATATAATTTTTTTTCCATATAACTGATTCTCACTTTCCTAACAGTTCTTTCAGATTTGCTGTTGCCTGGTCATACTTTTTCTTCGCTGCGATCACATCAGCCTCTGCTTTTTCAATCTTTTCTTCTAATGCTTCCTTACTTGTTTTTCTTGTTCTTGCCATCTTTATTTTCCTTCCTTATTCTGCTTCTTTCAGTTCCTTACTCAGCTCTGACGCAAAGTATTTTATACTATTCGCATCCAGTCCAAAGGCTTTCAATA
>ENA-OQDC01001234-OQDC01001234.1-human-gut-metagenome-genome-assembly--contig:-NODE-1234-length-13684-cov-6.043151_pt1 | contig 13684 bp, 9 predicted proteins | sample MGYA00242770_ERZ504601 | MGnify/ENA primary metagenome ERZ504601 (study PRJEB26092, sample SAMD00036305) | human gut metagenome | host: Homo sapiens | study: EMG produced TPA metagenomics assembly of...
GCAACGGCTCCACCCTGCGCCTGATTTCTGACATTGAGGGCGTGAAGTACACCGAGGGCCGTTTCCTGCCGTACTTCTTCCCCGACACCTTCCACGAGGGCGGCGACCCGGTGCGGGAAGCCAAGGAGAACTGGGTTACAGCCCGCCGCGCTATCCTGCGCAAGCCCATCGACCGCATCGGCTATGGCGGCTATCTGAAACTGGCCTTGCAGTTCCCGGAGTTCGTGGACTACGTGGAGAGCGTCTGCAACGAGTTCCGCGAACTGTACGAGAACATCAAGGACACCACACCCTACTGTGTCAAGCGAGTGGCCGTGCTGAACTGTTGGGGTAAAATGCGGGCTTGGGGCTGTCACATGGTGCATCACGCCCTCTATTACAAGCAGAACTATAGCTATGCCGGTGTCATTGAGATGCTGTCCGGTGCGCCCTTTGATGTGAAGTTTATCAGCTTTGAGGATATCAAGAATGACCCGCATCTGCTGGATTCGTTGGATGTCATTATCAATGTCGGCGATGCCGACACCGCACACACCGGCGGCATCTGGTGGGAAGACCCGGAGATCTCCTCCGCTATCCGCAAGTTCGTCTGGAACGGAGGCGGCTTTATCGGCGTGGGTGAGCCTTCCGGTCACCCGTATCAGGGCCACATTCTCCAGCTTGCCAGCGTGCTGGGCGTGGAGGAAGAAAACGGCTTCACCCTCAACTACGACAAGTACAACTGGGAAGAACACCCGGACCATTTCATTCTGCAGGACGCCGACCAACCCGTGGACTTTGGCGAGGGCAAAAAGAACATCTACGCCCTCGAGGGCACCGAGGTGCTGGTGCAGCGGAACAAGGAAGTGCAGATGGCGGCACACGACTTCGGCAAGGGGCGCGCCGTGTACATCAGCGGTGTGCCTTACAGTTTTGCCAACAGCCGTACCCTTTACCGCGCTATCCTGTGGAGTGCCCACAGCGAGGAGGAGCTGCATACATGGTTCAGCTCCAACTACAACGTGGAGGTGCACGCCTACGTCAAAAACGGCAAGTACTGCGTGGTGAACAACACCTACGAGCCGCAGGACACCACCGTTTACACCACAGACGGCAGCAGCTTTGCTCTGCATCTGGATGCCAACGAGATCAAGTGGTATGAGATCTAAGTTCTCCTTTTCATAAACGAACACAACGGGCAGCTCTGTTACCAGAGCCGCCCGTTGTGTTTGCTGTATCTGCCGATAACTCAACCTGTGTCAATCGAACGCTGCAATGGAGATGGCTGAAAACGCAGAAATTCAGTAATGGGAGCGTAGTAGACCTGCAGAAAAAGAAACTGCCCGCGCAAGTATGCGTAAGATGGTGAAGCACTTGCTGAAAAAATATAAGTATGCGCCAACGTCAAGCGGCGTAAGGGCTGCAACAAAAAGACCGTGCAGAAGGATTGGCTGGAAGATCTGGTTGTTCGGGAGACCATGAAGCTGATTCAGGACGATGCGGTGATCGACAAGATCGTTCAATTGATCATGGATGTCCAGAATCAGGAGAATACCACGATCCCGCTGCTGAAAAAGCAACTGCGAGAGGTCAACAAAAAGCTGGACAACCTGATGAAGGCTATCGAGGACGGCTTGTACACCCGGACAACGAAAGAGCATCTGGAAGCACTGGAGAACCAGAAAGATGAGCTGACTGCAAAAATTGCAGATGAAAAATTGAAGAAGCCCAGCTTCAATGAGGATTTCATCCGATTCTGGCTGATGAAATTTAGAAAGTTCGATATTTCGCAGAAAAAGCAGCGAAAAACGCTGATCGAAATTTTTGTAAATGCCATTTTCCTGTATGATGACCGGATGCTGATCACGTTCAACTACAAGGATGGCACCCAAACCGTCCGTTTTGAGGACGCTTTGACCGCTGATTGCGGAGAAAAAAGTTTGCGTTTGCGAAGCAACGAAAGCCCCAGTGGGGCTTTTGAGCAACAGAACGGTCTTGCGCAAGCAAGATGGAGGGGCCGTGCCCCGACAAGTTCGGATTTGTCCGGCTCTGCTGGACCAAAAGCTCCACAGACGAATTTGTTCGTCTGTGGAGCTTTTTTGTTTGCCCACAGCGTGGTCAGAAAATGAAAAAAGAATGCAAAATGTGGTGCGCTTGAAAAATGTCAGGACGGGATTTTTGTAAAAAATGTAGAATATCTTGCCGGAAACTGTGCATTCTCTCCAACAAAAACTGCCCAAACGTGTTGATATTGAGAAAAAAGCTTCACAAACGTTTACAAAAGGGTAACAGGTTGGTATACTTTATGGTGGTAAACGTAACAAGCCATGGAAGCTGAAAGGAGAATCTACCCGTGAATACCGCTGCACCGTCCCGTAAAAAACTGCTGAGCCTTGTGCTGACACTGGTGTTTATGCTCACCTGCCTGCCGGCGGCCTTGGCGGTTGATCTGAACGTGGACGCAGGCTTCTACTTCAAGCAGAGCCGCGGCGGCACCTGCACACTGGCATCCGCAGCCATGATGCTGCGCCGCCGTGCCTATTTTGACGGCCTGACCGACTGGTCCACTGTGACCGAGAACAGTGTCCGTTCCACAGCATGGTCCAACGGGCTTTCCCACAGCTTTACATATAAGGAGATGCAGGTGGGCTACGGCACACTGCCCTCCCGCAAACAGGAAAAAGTGCAGACCCTGATCACCCTGCTTTCGCAGCACCCGGAGGGCATCGTGCTGTATGACCGCAGCCAGCCCCATGCAGTGCTGCTCACCGACTACACCAACGGCAACTTCTATTGCTCCGATCCGGCAGGCAACATCTCTTCCGGACGCATCCCGCTGGAAAGCTCCAGCGTTTCGGTCAATAGGTCCTCCTGCTACTGGTATGTGGCATCGGATCACAACTTCATTGCTGCAGAGGCTGACGGCCTGCGTCTGGAAGGCATGAGCTACCCCATCAATGTCCGTGCGGGCAAGGGCATGGCGCTGACCGGCACTGCAAATGCTGCGCTGGGCACCACCCTGACCAATGTGCAGGTGGCAGTGCTGGACGAGAACGACCAGACGGTGTTCACTGCACAGGCAGCACCCAATACGGCGATCTTCTCCTTCAAGTCGCTGGACAGCTCCATCCGCTTTGGTGAACTGCCCGCAGGCAATTACACCTACATGGTGGTCGTGACCGATTCTCAGGGCGATAACCTCTGCTTTACCAGTGACTTCACGGTTTCGGATGGCTCGGCAAGCAGCGGCGTTTACTGGTCGGTGAAGGATACCGAGGGCACCAAGCTGCTGGACAGCATTCAGGAAGTTCAGGATGCCTTTGCAAATGCGACTGAGTCCACTCTGGGCTGGTTTGGCGGTCTATTCCAGTAAAATCATAAACGAAAAAAAGAAGTCCCGGAATACACTTCCGGGATTTCTTTTTTTGCTGTAATTTGTTGTAAAAAAAAGCTTATTTCAGGGTTCCGTCCAGTACCTGACTGTAATACCAGGGCTTTGGTGCGCGGAAGGTCTTGCCGCTGAGGAACTCGAAATCCGGCTGGTTGAAGCGGGGCATGGTGAGTTCCCATGCGCACAGGGCCTGATACTTGAGCTTCAGCTCGCGGTTGGCGGTGTTGTTGCCGTATTTGCTGTCGCCCAGAATGGGACAGCCGATGCTGGCCATGTGTGCGCGGATCTGATGGGTGCGGCCAGTGATCAGCTGCACCTTCAGCAGGGCCAGACGGCCGGAGACGGCGATGGTCTCGTACCGGGTCTCCACTTCCTTGGCACCGGGCTGCTTGTCCTCCACGATCTTCACGATGCCGCGGTCCGCGTCCTTGAGCAGATAGCCGCCCAGAGTGGCATCCGGCGGCATCGGACGGCCGAAGGTGACGCAGAGGTAGGTCTTTTTCACATCGCGGTTCTTGATGGCTGCAAGGAACAGCTCTTCGGCCTCCGGGGTCTTGGCAACGATGACAAGGCCGCTGGTGCCGGTGTCCAGCCGGTGGCACAGCGCCGGGGTGTACAGGTCGTTCTCCTTGTACTCGCCCTGCTGGTTCAGGTAGAGCAGGGTGCGGTTCAGCAGGGTGTCGTCCTCCGGACCATCCACGGCAAGACCGGCGGGCTTGTTCACAATGACGATCTGCGGGCAGTCGTAGACCACCTGTGCCGGGCCGCGGGCATTCTTCCACGCCGGGCCGTCCACACGCCTGTCCGCATCCAGAACTTCATCCAGAATGAACAGCTTGATCTCATCACCGGCCATCACGCGGGTGGAAAGCGGCTGTTTTTTGCCGTTCAGCTTGATCTTGTTCTCCCGCAGCGCCTTGTTCAGGCGGCCGGGGGTCAGGACGGGAAACTGCTGGGTCAGATAGTTGTCCAGCCGGGTAGGGGCAAGACATTTTACTTTTAAAATTTTCACGGGAAATTCCTCTCTATCTTAAAATCAGTTGCAATAGAATGGGTTCTTGATTCGTTTTTATTGTAGCGGAATAAATCTACCGCGTCAAGAAAGAAGGCATTTTTATGAACCTGAAATATAAGATTCTGGCTGTTCTGGCTGCTGGCATCGCATTGACGGCCTGCGGCGGCTCCGGTGCCCCGCCAGCGCCCCGCATCCAGTGTAGTGCCGGCCTCGTCCCATGTGGCAGAAGAAGGCGTTACGGAACCGATCAATCTGCGGACATGGACACTGGATGACCTTGATGACACGCAGACCACCACATTTGTTTCTGCCTCCATTACCTCCGGTGTGCAGAACGGTAAATTGACTGCAAAGGTGTTCGGCTACGACATTTATAAGAAAGAGGAGATTGAAAAGCTTGCTGTCGGCGATAAGATCGCCTTCCATGAAGAGGGTGCGGCGCAGGATCAATGTGTGACAACCGAGGTGAAAAGCATTGAGCGGAATGACCAGCACCATTTTGTAAGCATCAACGGCGGCATGGAGCAGCCCGGCGGGCTGGATCTGAAGCTGGAGGATGATGACACCTACCGGACGATGACCTTTGACGATTACCCGCTCTATTACGAGATGGGAGAAAAGACGATGCCGCTGGCAGAGGATGTAGTGCTGAAGGACAGTTCTGCCGACCCGCAGGCCGAAGCCGTGGAGACTACGGGTGCGGATGCGGTGGCAGCAGCGATCAATGCAGACCCCGATAACTGGACCACCTATAATACCACGCTGGTGGTGCAGGGCGGCAAGGTGCTGGAGGTGCGCCGCATCTGGGTGCCGTAAATTTTGCTCAAAACCGTTGACAAACGTTTTGCGTATGCTATAATTTAGCTGTACGCAAAGGGGCGTTGTGTCTGCTTTGCGGAATGTAAAATTATGACAGATGGCAATGATGGGGTCAGAAATGCACACCGCCGTTCAGAGAGAGCGCTTCCAGCTGCAAGGTGCTCCGGTCGGGATCATTTCGCGCCACCCCGGAGCTTCCGGCGACACAAGTCGGACGCAGCGCAGCGTTAACGCGCCGAAAGCGGCAGGGGACACATTTTATCCTTTGCAATTTGGGTGGTACCACGGAGTTTGATGCACAAGCAGCCTTCGTCCCTTTTGGGATGAGGGCTGTTTTTTGTTTTTTCACCGTGCCGCCCCTCTGCCATAACAGCATAAAAAACGGCGCCTGAGCGCCAAAGACGATTGAGGAGAGAAAGATCTATGCAATGGACCGGTTTGAATGAACTGCGCGAAAAGTACCTGAGCTTCTTTGAAAGCAAGGGTCATCTGCGTCTGGACAGCTTCCCCCTGGTACCCAAGAACGACCCCAGCCTGCTGCTGATCAACAGCGGCATGGCTCCCATGAAAAAGTGGTTCCTGGCACAGGAGGAGCCGCCCCGTCATCGCGTGACCACCTGCCAGAAGTGCATCCGCACCCCGGATATCGAGCGTGTTGGCATCACTGCCCGCCATGGCACCTTCTTTGAGATGCTGGGCAACTTCTCCTTCCAGGATTACTTCAAGGAGGAGGTCATTCCTTGGGCATGGGAGTTCCTGACTTCTGACGAGTGGATGGCCATTCCGAAGGACCGCCTGCATATCTCTGTGTACGAAGAGGACGACGAGGCTTACGATATCTGGACCAAGAAGGTGGGCATCGCCCCCGACCACATGGTGCGTCTGGGCAAGGAAGACAACTTCTGGGAGCATGGCTCCGGCCCGTGCGGCCCCTGCTCCGAAATCTACTTTGACCGCGGCCCCGAGTACGGCTGCGGCAAGCCGACCTGCGGCGTGGGCTGCGACTGCGACCGCTATATGGAGATCTGGAATCTGGTGTTCAGTCAGTTCGATGCCGACGGCAAGGGCCACTACGAGCGTCTGGCACGCCCCAACATCGATACCGGCATGGGTCTGGAGCGTCTGGCCTGTGTGATGCAGGGCGTGGGCAACCTGTTTGAGGTTGACACCGTGCAGAGCGTGCTGCACCATGTAGAGCACATTGCCAACAAGACCTACGGCGAGGACGACAAGACCGATATCTCCATCCGTGTCATCACCGACCACATCCGCAGCTGCACCTTTATGGTGTCCGACGGCATCTTGCCTTCCAACGAGGGCCGCGGCTATGTGCTGCGCCGCCTGCTGCGCCGTGCTGCCCGCCATGGCCGTATGCTGGGCATCACCCGCCCGTTCCTGGTGGAGCTGGTGGAGACTGTCATCCAGTCCAGCGAGACCGCATACCCTGAGCTGCGCGAGCACGATGCTTATATCAAGAAGGTCATCGGCACCGAGGAGGCAAACTTTGCCCGTACCATTGATGCAGGCATGAACATCCTGAACAACATGATCGACGGTCTGGAAAAGGCACATCAGCACCTGCTGAAGGGTCTGGATGTGTTCAAGCTGAACGATACCTTCGGCTTCCCGCTGGATCTGACCAAGGAGATCGCTGCAGAGCAGGGCATTGAGATCGATGAGGAAGGCTTCCACGCCGAAATGACCAAGCAGAAGGAGCGTGCCCGTGCGGAGCGCCTGAAGAAGAACATCTCCGGCTGGAGCGAGGATCTGTTCGGTGCGCTGGATGCAGAGCCCACCGTCTTTACCGGCTACGAGACCCTGAACGACACCGGCGTTGTGGTGGCCCTGAGCGACGAGGAGACCCTGACCGATGCCATTGCTACCGACGAGGAAGCAAAGGACGGCGTGCTGGTGGTTCTGGATAAGACCCCCTTCTACGCTGAGATGGGCGGTCAGGCTGCGGACCACGGCATGCTGAACAGCGCCGACTGCAGCCTGCGCGTGCTGGATGTGAAGAAGACCCCCAAGGGCTACTACGTCCACACCTGCGTGCTGGAGAGCGGCATCGTGAAGGTGGGCGACCATCTGACCGCTCAGGTGGATAAGGAATACCGCATGGCCATTGCCCGCAACCACACCGCCACCCATCTGCTGCAGGCAGCTCTGCGTGAAGTGCTGGGCGACCACGTCCATCAGGCAGGCTCCTATCAGGATGCAGAGATCACTCACTTCGACTTTACCCACTTCAGCGCTGTCACTCCCGAGGAGCTGGCCCGCGTGCAGAAGATCGTGAACGATAAGATCTACGAGTCCATGAACGTCACCGTCCGGGAAATGCCCATTGAGGAAGCCAAGAAGCTGGGTGCAATGGCTCTGTTCGGCGAAAAGTACGGCAAGGTCGTGCGTGTTGTGGACATCGAGGGTTGGTCTACCGAGTTCTGCGGCGGCACCCACGTGAAGAACACCGCCCAGATCGGCGGCTTCAAGATCGTGAGCGAGGTCTCCGTTGCTGCGGGCATCCGCCGCATCGAGGCTGTCACCGGCCGCAACCTGCTGATCCGTGCAAACCTGCAGGAGGCTATGCTGCATACCGTGGCAAACACCCTGAAGGCAAACAACGTGACCGCTCTGCCCGTCCGTGCCGAGGCCGTGATGGCTGAGAACAAGGCTCTGGCCAAGGAGCTGGAAGAGATCAAGGCACAGGTCGCCGCTTCCAAGGTGACCAGCCTGTTTGACAACGCCGAGGAGATCGGCGGCGTGAAGATCGCTTCTGCATACTTCACCGGCACCACCGGCGACACCCTGCGCGGCATGTGCGATACCATCCGCGACAAGGCTGTGAAGCCCGCTGTGGCGGTTCTGGTGGGCAAGGCTGAGGATAAGATCACCATGGCTGTCACTGTGACCAAACAGGCACAGGAAAAGGGCCTGAAGGCCGGTGCTCTGGTCAAGGAGATCGCTGCCATTGCCGGCGGCAAGGGCGGCGGCAAGCCGGACTTTGCAATGGCCGGCCTGAAGGACGAGACCAAGATCGACGAAGCTCTGGCTGCTGTCGGCACCATCGTCAAGAAGGCTCTGGGCGAATAAGAAAACGGGTTCGCCCTCTCCGTCAGCGCTGACGCGCTGCCAAAGTTTATGGTTTTGCCAAGGGCTCTCTCTTTGGGAGAGCTGGACGCAAAGCGACCTGAGAGGGCGGGGACGTTTATAAAATATCAGGAAGGAGTTGTTTCCCATGGAAGATTGTCTGTTCTGTATGATCGCGGAGGGGAAAATCCCCTCCAAGAAGCTGTACGAGGACGAGCAGGTGGTGGCGTTTTACGACATCAACCCGCAGGCCAAGGTGCACTTTCTGGTGGTGCCCAAAAAGCACATTGTCTCTGCCGCTGCGCTGACCGAAGAGGACGGCGCACTGCTGGGCCATATCTTTGCAGTGATCGCAAAGCTGGCTGCGGAGCAGGGCCTGAACAACGGCTACCGCGTCATCTCCAATGTTGGCGAGGACGCAGGCCAGACCGTGAAACATCTGCATTTCCATGTTCTGGGCGGCGAAAAGCTGCCTGTCTGATTCCAATAAAAAGGGAGCGTTGAATTATGGCTGAGACCTATACTCTGCACGTTGCAGGCCTGACCCGTGAGCTGACCATCTGCAAGGTGAATGACCACATGGACATTGCTGCTTTTATCATGCTGGGTGATGCCGAGCTGACCGTGGCTGCTGCCGCTGAACTGCTGAAGAAGTGCCCGGATTTTGATATCCTGCTGACCGCCGAGGCCAAGGGCATCCCTCTGGCACACGAGATGAGCCGCCAGAGCGGCAAGCCCTACGTCTGCGCACGCAAGGGCGAAAAGCTGTATATGACCGACCCCGTGGTGGTGGAGGATCAGTCCATTACCACCGCAGGCAAGCAGAAGCTGGTCATCGACCGCAAGGAGCTGGACAAGATGAGCGGCAAGCGCGTTCTGGTGGTGGACGATGTCATTTCCACTGGCGGTTCGCTCAAGGCTCTGGACGCGCTGGCTGAGCAGACCCAGTGCACCATTGTGGGCCAGGCCGCTGTTCTGGCCGAGGGCGATGCAGCTGAGCGCAAGGATATCATCTTCCTGGAGCCGCTGCCTCTGTTCTTCCACTAAGCTGCAATGCGACGCCCACTCTGCGTTTTCTGTGCTGGAATGCTGGGTGTGGAGTTAGTGTGCGTTTTTTTGCCGCAAACGGAACTTTTTGTGCCGTTTGCGGCATTTTTTGTTGCCGTTTGTCTGGTGCTGTGCATCTTTGATGCTGCCCGCAAAGCAGCGCTCTGCATCCTGCTGGGTGCTGCTGTGGGTATGGCATCGGTGCTGCACACGGCAAACCGGCTGGAGCGCATCCGTGTGCAATATGCAGGCCGTCCGCTGGTGCTGACCGCAGAGGTGGAAAGCACGGCGGATTCCTACGATCCCGGTATCGTGGATGCGGTTTTGCATGTAGAGAAAGTGAACGGCAGCGCGGCATCCTTCCGGGTGGAGTGCAGTGCTTTGCCGGAGTGCAAAGCCGGGGAAAGGGTGCAGGGAAGATTTATACTGTCGGCCCCGGCATCCGGAAGCCGGGTCAGCCTGTATGCGGACGGCATCGCTCTGCAGGCGGAAATGGACGAGGACGGGCCGGAGCTTACAGTTCTGGGCGAAAGCGGCAGCTTCCGCGCCCGCACCCACCGCCTGCAGCAAAGACTCAGTGCGTCGCTACGCCGCCGTATGGACGGCAAGACCGGCGGTGTGCTGGCTGCCATGACTACCGGCGACCGGAGTTATCTGTCTTCGGCCATGCGCAGCGCCTACCGGGGCGCGGGTCTTGCCCATGTGCTGGTGGTAAGCGGAATGCATGTGTCCATTTTGTGCGGTGATATCCTCAGCACACTCCTGCCCTACGAGTGGGAGCAGAGCTACCGCAGGCGCAGACACCGGGCGGTATTCCGAAGTCTGCTGGCCTTTTTGCTGATGGGCGTGACCGGCTTCACACCCTCGGTATGCCGCGCCGCAGTGGCGGTCTGGGTCGGTGCACTGGGTGTGTGGCTGTACGGCCCGCCGGATACCCTTACCTCTCTGGCGGTGGCAGGTATCGTTATGACCGCAGGCAACAGCTATGCAGTGTGCGATATCGGCTTTGAACTTTCGTTTGCGGCCGTGGTGGGCACGGTGGCAGGCGGTGTGTGCATCCGCCGCGCCCGGGATGCGTGGTACCGCCAGTTCTGGAGAAACGCGAAAAATCCGGTGAAGCGCCCATGGTATTTCAAACTGCCGGAACGTCTTTGGGGCCTTGCGGAAAGCATTTGCATCTCGTTTTGTGCTTCGGTGGCCACATTCCCGGTGCTGGTGCTGCGCGGGCTGAGTGTGAGCATTTATGCGGTGGCATCCAGTGTGGCGGTGCTGTGGCTCATCCAGCCCATGATGCTGCTGGGCCTTGGCACGGCCTTTGCCGGCCTGGTACCCGCTCTTGCTCCGCTGTATGGGGTGCTGTCCGCAGCGTCTGCGGCGTTGACCGGCCTGCTCGACCGCTGGGCCGTCTGGATCTCTGCAAAACCGGGCGCGGGCATCTACTTCGATACGGCCTATGCAGCCATCGTGTGTCTGGTGCTGATTCTGTTGTGCTGGCTGGCGTTCCACTGGCGGGTACGGCTGCGGGTGGCAGGGCCATGCATCCTGCTGGCGGCAGCTGTTTCCATCGGGCTGGGCAATGCTCTCAGCCGGGATGTGGTGCACATCGACCTTGTAGGAAGCGCCAACGCGCCGGCAGTGGTCGTCACCCAGAACGATACCGCCGTGGTGCTGTTCCGGGGCGGATCTTCTGCCCAGAACGCAGTGGAAAACCAGCTTGCCCGGCGGGGCGTGCAGACTGTGGAGCTTGTGGCAGACCTGCGCACAAACCCTAAAACGGCCTGTACACTGGAAGCAGAGCGGACACTTCCGGCAGCAGAAATGGCGGTGAACACAGCACAAAAGCTGCGGTGCACACCGGCTCTGGTGGAAATGCTGCGCACCCGGAATGGCTGTCTTGTGCGGCTGACTGTGGGCAACCGGCAGTTTGCCGTGGTCAATGGAACTGTAGAACTGGCAAAACAGGTCACAGTGCAGTGGCTGCTGGCATCCCCTGCAAAGCCGGATGCTGTGCAGTATAAAAATGTTCTGGCCCTGCGCAGCTATGACTGGATGGACAACAGAAAAGAACTGGCGGCATCCATCAGCCTGCGGCGGCACGGCGGGCTGAAAACGGAGTGATGCTTTGCAATCCGGGCAGAGTGTGGTACAATAGAACAACACCATAAGAGAAGGGAGGTGCCTGCATGGCGACCGAGACAAAACTCCGGCAGTTGGCGGACAAGGGCTGCCCGGTCTACTATTTTTATTCCAGTGAGCGGTATCTGGTGCGGCAGGCCGTGGCAGCGGCCACCCGCATCCTGACCGCAGACAGCGACGAGGATGCCACGGTTCTGGATGGAGCTGCGCCGGAGATCGAACAGCTCATCATGGCGGCGGGCACCATCTCATTTTTTGGTACCCGGCGTGTGGTGGTGCTGCCGGAGATCGACCCTGCAGCTTACAGTGACAAGGATCTGGAAGAGTTGAACAGCACCCTTTCCAGTCTGGAAAATGCTGTGGTGGTGCTGGGCAGCGTGTTTGAACTGGAGCGCAGCAAGCTCAAAACAGGCAAGCGCGCACAGAAGCTGATCGCGCAGTGCAAGGCGCTTGGCTACACCGAAGAATTGGCTAAGCCCAAGCCCTTTGAACTGAAAATGATGATGATCGATCGCGCAAAGGAGCAGAAAACCACCCTGCCGGACGGCGCAGCGGCGGCGCTGCTGGAGCGCTGCGGCGAGGATCCGTTCCTTTTGGAAAATGAGGTGGACAAGCTCTGTGCATTGTCCGGGTATCAGACGGTCACGGCAGCGATGGTGGCGGAAATGGGCACGGTCAGTCTGGAAGCAGACGTGTTCGAGATGATCCGCATGATCACGGCCAAAAACGCCACAGGTGCCTGCAAAAAGCTGCAGACTTTGCTGCGCCTGCAGCAGGAGCCCATTGCCATTACAGCGGCCATGATCGGCAGCTATGTGGATCTGTACCGGGTCAAGCTGGGGGCAGCAAAACGGAAAAATTACAGCACGGTATTCAAGGATTTTGGCTATAAGGGCAGTGATTACCGGCTCAAGCGGTCGGCCGAAACAGCCTCGCATTATACGCTGGGCCAGATCGAAAACTGTATGCAGGTGCTGCTGGAACTGGACCAGAGCCTGAAAAGCCAGCCTACCGATGACCAGATCCTGCTGGAAACAGCGCTGTGCCGGTTGGCAATGGCGGGGAGCGGACGATGAAGGAAAACGAAATGATCCATACAGGCCGGGTGCTCATTGTGGAGGGCAAGTACGATGCGGCCCGGCTCTCCCATCTGACCGATGCCATGATCCTGCTGACGGATGGCTTTGGCATTTACAGCGACAAAAAGCGCCAGCAGCTGTTCAAAGCGCTGGCGCAGAAAAACGGCCTGATCCTGCTCACGGATTCGGACGCAGCAGGCTTCCGCATCCGCACCTACATCACCAATCTGGTGGGAGAAAAGAATGTGGTTCAGGCTTACGTGCCCGCGATCCACGGCAAGGAAAAGCGCAAGGAACAGCCCGGCAAGGAGGGCCTGCTGGGGGTCGAGGGCGTGGACGATGCCATTGTTCTACAGGCGCTGCGGGATGCCCTTGGCGCTGAGGCGGGTGCCGCAGCGGCCCGCCCGGAAGGACGGCAGATCACCTATACCGACCTCTACGAGTGGGGGCTTTCCGGCAGGCCGGGCAGCGCCGAGCGCAAGGCAAAGCTTCTGAACGCGCTGGGCCTGCCGCCGCGTCTTTCCAAAAAGGAGCTGGTGGAAGCGCTGAATCGACTGTATACTTTTGAACAATTGGACGAATTGCAGTTGAAAATTCTGGATGGCTGACTGCATGGCGCAGGGGTGAGCACACCGTTCACCTCTGCGCTGTTTTTGTGCTCGGAACATCCCACCGCTGGCGCAGAAGTTCCAGCGCATGAGTTTCCAGACGGGAAACATAGCTGCGGCTGATGTCCAGCAGTTTTGCAGTTTCCAGCTGGGTCAGCGGCGGCTGGCCGGAAAGACCATACCGCAGCAGAATGATCTGTCGCTCCCTGGCGGGCAGGCCGTCCAGCAGCTGCCGCATCCGGCGGATATCGTCCTGCGTTTCGCAGGTGTCCTCCATGCAGAAGCTGTCCTGCAGCACATCGGCCAGCGTCAGCGCAGAGTCACCATCTGATTCCAGCGCTTCCTGCAGCGAGACGGTCCCGCCGGTTTTGCGGTTCCGGCGGAACTGCATCCGGATCTCATTTTCAATGCACCGGCTGGCGTAGGTGGAAAAGCGTGCCCGACGGGCAGAGTCGAAAGTATCCACCGCTTTCATCAGGCCGATGGTGCCGATGGAAATAAGGTCGTCCTGATCGCCGGGCAGGGC
>ENA-OQDC01001235-OQDC01001235.1-human-gut-metagenome-genome-assembly--contig:-NODE-1235-length-13675-cov-2.037865_pt1 | contig 13675 bp, 28 predicted proteins | sample MGYA00242770_ERZ504601 | MGnify/ENA primary metagenome ERZ504601 (study PRJEB26092, sample SAMD00036305) | human gut metagenome | host: Homo sapiens | study: EMG produced TPA metagenomics assembly of...
ACCATCACTCACAGGTCCTCCAAGATAACGCCAGACATTTCTATGATAATCTAAAGCAATACTTGAAATCAAAATTAAAATTATACTCATACATATTGTGATTAGTATGCCGAAAATCCATCGATATTTCTTAGTCATTTTCTTCACCTACTGAATACCTGAAATCCGCATGTTTTAATATTATCGGACCAATAAACAAAATGCAGACATAACACAATAAAAAGAGAGCATATGAAAACACTAAATCAAGTTTTGCCTCAAAATGCCAAAGATAGCTACTGTTTTTCAGCAATGACCACCTTGTAATCTTATATGAAACATTTAGATTCATTAAAATTATGCCACTTACATGAACAGCTGCTGCCGCGATGGTTCCTATTGCCTTGTTTATTCCAGCATTGAGTACATATAATAGCATTCCAAGCACCAGACTGTACAAAAGCATCAACAAAAATGTATGAAAAACCGATTCCCACGGAAGAACCCCTTCAATCAAAAGTTTTATCCGGTGTCAACAAGATGCCATGTTATGATTGCTTGTCCGACGGCCACAAAACTAATTGCTTCATTGCCACACTCCATTGATTTTGAATATAACCATGAGGAATCGTATAAATACAACTTGCCGTCAATGATAGTGCAAAATAGATAATTCCCTGCACTAAAACATACAAACACAGCCCATCATACCAATTTCCTCTCGAAGTGCGGTATATTGTCAAAAGTGACCTTGAATCTACAAAAGGAGCATCTGCCACAACAAGAATAAATCCAACTAACATAATTGTAATATCAGCAAGACTTCTAAAATTCATCAGCCATGGTTCAAATATTTGGATTGGATGATTCGACGCATACTCTCCATACAAATACGCCGCCTTTAATGCCGCCATTACTCCAATCAAATATCCAATCAAAACTCTTTTCGACATCAAAGCAGCTCGTAGCTGCCCTGATAAAACAAGTATTATTTGACGGAAATTTATATTCATTGCCGCCCCCTCCGCTTCATTAACACCATATTGATTAAACATAATATTACAATATACCCCATATCTACTAAATATGGTATAAATACCGGAATATCACGACCAAAAATCACTTCTGACAAGGTATACCGGATTCCATATTCCAACTGGAAATACTAACCACATTAATTCATAGGCTAAAAAGGGGTAAAACATAGGCCACATATCGATTTTTAAAATATTTGAAAATAATAAAGCTAATTCGGCCCACATTGCACCAAATAAAACAATAATATTGCTTTTAACAACAACACAAAACGACCACCCCAAATATACATGTACGGTGCCCACATCAATTGTTTAAATATATGGCCATTATCACCAGGAATGACTTTCGCCCAATTCAACAATAACTGCAAAATCATAACCCCAGGAATCATAACAGATAATCCACCTGACAATCCACTCAAAAAGCACTTTATACTTTTGCATAACTTCCTATATTAATTCTTGTCCGAATATACTTCAAATATCCACTATTACGTTCTTCTAAATAACTAAACGCATATGGCAGCCCCGGAAATATCCCTGCAAATATAATAAATGAAGAAATTGCAAAGGGAATTGTATACATAGTCAAAATATCATATGTAGTGCCCGGAGTCTTCCCATCCACTGTTATAATTCCATATTCAAATAGACTTACAAACAAGATAATAAAATTGGTAACAATAACAAACAGCATTCGGATATTTAATATTGATCTTTTTAACATTATTCTTTTCATCGTTTATTATATCCTTCTTTATCCCATATAAATAACAGCACCATTTCTTGCATCCAGAGCCAGTAATGTAATACCTTTTTCACCCAATTTACATTGAAAATACCATACTGGGAAAAAGTGCATTGCTCCATCTTCTATTTGTGTCATATATCCCATCCGTATGGATTGTATTGTATAATCAAATGCCTTTTTCTTCCATTATATATGTGTGAATATTTCCGTTCTTTACCCCATCATCAATAATCTGCATGATTTCATCAATAGATAATACGCTTGCCTCTTTAACATCCTTTGTCGTATATTGTTCTGCTACTGACAAAACATTAATCCCCGGTTCTGCTATTTGTATCGTATCACAAACAGGCTCTCCGCCTGCATCCAGCCAGGAACACCCATCTTAAAGTTTCTTTAACATTTTTTTACACTTGCAAATACTGTTTTTTTCATTTGAAACTGTTAAATCTGTATTTTGCAACTTCTGCTTCTATACCCAATTTCGAATACAAGTCTAAACTATTTTCTTTCCATTTTCTTTTACAAAATTTTGCTCTGATTCTGTCCATTCAGTCTCCTTTTACTAATTCAAACTCCTCATTACAAAATAATCATCTAACTTATAATTACAATACGTCAATGAATTATCTAATTTTGAAATTTCAAAATATATATCATAATCCAAATCATTATAAGCAGCTCCACCAATATAACGTGTATAGTCGCTTTGACTGTTCTGCTCTAAAATCATATCTGTCCCTGGACACAGCACATTTTTCCAACATGGAAATATCCCATTCTTTACTTTGTATAACGCCTTCTTTCAACGATATATCCGGAATATCCACAACAGCATTTATATCAAGCACGCCATCTTCTCCTTCATTTTGAAAATGCTTTTCTATTTTTCGGCCATTATCTTGCATAATTTCATCTGAGCTGTAAGAACCCATCATTGTTTGCTCTGTTTCAACTTCTGGTGCCGCACAGCCTGTCAGCACTAAACCTACTAATCCCAAAATTCCTATGATTTTTCTGTCATAATATTTATCCTCATCATTAAAAAAACAACCAGGTCGAAAAACGACCTGGTTGCCGACCTCTAATTATTTGATTTGAATAGAAACTAGTTAGAATTCCACGCACCCTGTGTATAGCCATAACCACTACGGAAAAGATTATCCAAACGTGCACATAAGGTATATGTTGTTCCTGCTTTTCCCTGTCCGCTTAACCATCCAGCATAATCCAAATAAGATTTTCTTTCCATCAATATACTTCAAAGCAACATTTTTAGCAATACTATATGAATCAAACGACATTTTTCAGCTATTTTTGGTCAATTTTAAAAGAACTACTGTCTTCTTGAAATCTAATGGATTATATAAAACCCATTCTGTCTTCCAATAAAACAGCAGTGCTTTAATCCGCTTCTATTAGATTATTATTTTGCACTTTCTAAGTAAAGCAAATACGCATCTTTAAATTCTTTGTATTTTCGTCTTGTCAAATAAGCAATTCTATCACCATCCAGCGAAATCAAATGGTTATCAAATTTTTGTACATACTGCATGTTCACAATAAAGCTCCGATGCGGTTGAAAAAAACACTTATCTGTTAGTTGTTCTGCCCAATATTTAATCGGCTGTACACATTCAAATTCACGTTTCAATGTATATAAAATGACCTTCCGATTGACAGCCTCCACCATCACGATCTTTTCTACTGCAACACTATACACACCTGCTTTTGTCTCTACGACTACTTTTCGGTCGGATGCCATATAAATCTTCATCGCTGCTTCAAGATTTCGATACAGTCTGGCCTTATCAAGTGGCTTTGACAAATATCTGAAGACTCTGAATGACATGGCTTCATCCAGATACTCTGGAAAAGAAGTCACAATAAAAATGAGAATTTTATCATTCTTCTTTTTCAGATACTCACCGGCATGAATACCACTGATGCCATCCATTTCCACATCCAGGAAAGCCATATCAACTACCCCTCCGGCTTTCATCATCGCTTCTCCATTGGAAAAGCAAACATATTCCGGCTGTTTCAATTTCTTCTCTTTAAAATAATCTTGAAGATACTTCAACATTTCTTTACAGAAGTTCTGATCATCATCACATACAGCAATTCTCATTTCTATTCTCCACCCCATCACTTGTTATTCGTCAGCAAAACCATCATATGAAAACATTTCGCTTCTTTATCATAATGATAACTTACTTCTCCCTGATAATGTTCGGCCGCACGCTGAATACTCTTTATTCCTACCCCGTGCAACCCTCCATCCTTCTTCTGCGAAATAAGCCTCCTGTCTCTATCGAACACCGGTGGATGCAATACCGAATTTTCTACAGATATAAATGTCTGCTTTGACTTATAATTATAATTCGCTGTCACATCTATATAAGCTTCTGACACACCTGCTGCAGCTTCTACAGCATTTTTCAGAAGATTGCCAAACAGAGCTGTTAAATCATCCACGGTTATATAATCTACACTATCCTTTCGGATGTCAACCCCAAACTGAATGCTCTTCTTCTTACAAATCTCCTGATAATGTCCCAGAATCACATTCAACACCGGCTGACTACAGTAAGTCACCGCAGGCTTCATCGCCGGCATCTCCATTAATTGCTGCACATATTCATGAATCTTCGATTCTCCACCATCTTCACTCAAACCTGCAATCGTCTGCAGATGATTCTTGATATCATGAATTAAAATCTTCTGATTCTCTGTCTGCTCCGCCAATCTGCGATAATACTCCGCTTCTGCCTGCTGCTCTTTCAGATCAGCCTGCATCATCAAATAGTTCCTCATAAATTTCTGATCAGAATCATAGGCCCAAATACAACAAAATTCATAACAAGAAGAAGCGCCATACTCGCCAATAGCATTCCACCCATTATGAAATCTATATGGCCATTCATACAAATTACTACAATTACAAGAGTAAGCCAAACAGATATCAATGGAGTGACACTCAATAAAACTGTAAAACCGCTTTTGGCTTCCAATCTCTCTTCCTTCGAGTAAAACCGCAATAATAATTCGTATAACCAATAAATAAAATATACGACTGCCAATAGATACAGTAGCATAGGAAATTGAATTCTGCGTAAAACAAGAAATCCATCTAATAATCGCATACATACCAACTCTATAATTACTTCCGTGACTACCATTGCTACAGTTAAAATCAATGCATGAAAAACAGAAGATGACATCCTTCTGGAAAATAAATAAAAACATAAAAAGCAATTAATAATCAAAAAGTCAACGGCATTAAACCAGAATATCTGAAGCCAAAACAAGCAAAACATCATTACATATGCGCTTACCATAAACATACACTCTGTCTGTTTTGAACATTTTGAACTGTAAAAACTACGAAAATATTGCCATGCAACAACCATCTCAATGATATAATTTACCCCTATATTTATAATATCAATCATCTTATGTTTCCTTTCACCCCTGCTATTCTCAAATTATATTCATTCATAATATATATGTCAACTGCAAAAGCGCTGTTCAAAATCATGTATTGCAGAAATTTTCTTTTATATTCACTTTAATTATCTATAGTTTCCTTTTTAATACGAGTTTTACATTTTTTACAACCATCCGCCATATTCTCTGGACGTCTTGTTGTCAATCACTATAATATAATAAATAAGATATTGCAATATAATAAATATTAATTTACTTAACAGAAGGGAACGAACTTTATGAAAAAAAATATCCAACACTCTTTTGCCAGTATAACTTCCAATTTTCTTAAAATAGTCATTCACACAGAAGCCCATTCAAATTCAACTGTACTAGGTTATGAACCCCCGGCTCCAGAAAGTTTAACTCAGTTCAAAAAGAATCTTTTTAAGAAGAAAAAATGATTACCACTATTTCAAATCACTTAATTGACTGGCTGATTCGCGAAGATACTCTTCAACCAGCCGATCGTGAGCTTTATGTCTATGCTGCATATTGTTTTCTATTTGCATGGACACCGCTATTTCTTTTATTTATCATTAGTGCATGTATCGGAAGGCTGCCGGAAGCTCTGCTTCTCATTCTTCCCTTTATGACTATCCGAAAATTTCAGCGGTGGCTTCCATGCTAAAACAGCACGGACATGCCTTATCATTTCCTGTACACTGCTGTCTGGCTTTATGTATCTGGCAATTCATATTTCAACTTGTCTGGCACTGTATATTGTACTGGCACTGGCATCAATTAGTCTAATGATCAACAGTCCCATCGTGTCACCTCAGCGTCCGGCAACACTTGATGAGCAGAAACATTTTCGGCATGTTGTCATTGCTGCAATGATATTGTATAACAGTATCATTCTGCTTCTTAGCTGTACAGGATTCAGTCATTGGGCGGTATGCCTTGCACTGGGACTTATTTTATCTGCTGCGCTGCAGATACCATGTATCATTAGCAAAATGAAAACATCCTGATTAGGTACAAATATCTCAGATTTGCTGCTTCTTCAGGACAAAACACAGGGAGGATATGATTCCAAATGAGTCATATCCTCCCTCTTTAATTATAGTGCTTTTATCTTCCGTAAACAGGATTCCTCTTGCCTCATACTTCAAGTAAACTGTTTACTACTTTTTTATACATTTTATTTCACTCACGTTCTGTATTTTATCTTATGTCCTCAAGTAATTCTTCTTCATTCATCAGATACTCGCACAGTATCCCTTTACAAGTTAAACTCCTTGAATAGCTGCTCCTGATAATCTCTGTCTGCAGCTGCTTTTGCGATATCTTCATTCTATTTGTTTACAACAACAAATCAACTGGCTCATTCGCTCCTGACCTTCCTGTCTGCCTTCCTGTCTGCCTTCTTCTCGCTCATCGCGCATCATCTCTTCTAACAGCATATACTTTCCCTCCCAGTCACGGTTTTGTTTTATGCGTTTTATCTGTTCCTGCAATAATCTCACATAATCATCATTCGTTTCTGCTTCATCCGTATCCTGACCAATCATATTTCAGAAAATTCACCAATTCCACCGGTACTTCCGATGGATTCGTTCCTTGTGTACTCAAGATAATTGTCTGATTACCATCCTTCAATAATTCATTTGTTTCACGAACTACATTGCGGATATTGTACCGATACAAACGACTATCAAATGGTGCAAAATCGCAGATAAAGATAACATATGTATCCGGCAATTGGTCATACGTCTCTCCCGTAAGTAATGCATCCATGTCCATCTGCGCATGATAGTATCTGCTCCGCTTTGCCAGGGCACTCTCTGTCTTCACCTGCATCTCAACATTAAATCGGCGTTTTGTTCCAGCTTCTTCTGCCATAACATCTAATCTCACACCATGATACTCCGGATGATAACTGATGGTCTTCTCAGCCACAACATGTACTTCCAGAATTTTCATTTCCAGTACCAATTCCAGCAGGTGGCGGCACTGCTCTGCATCCGACATCACTGCCGCAAACATAAAGGCATCTTTGATTGTTAAATCCTGTAGTTTCTTTCTCATCTATTTCCTCCCACACAAACTGGCAAGAGGAATCCTGTAACTCTATTATACTCTCCACGCCGACACGAAACAATAGAAATAATTGGCAAAGGCTCATTATTACTTCCTTTACAAATTCCACTTCCAGCATTTAAAAACACAAAAGACTGCTACTTTATCAAATTCTCATGATACATATATAAATGAATCCTGTTTTTCAATAAAGTAGCAGTCTTTTCATCTGTGTTGTTCAATTATTTCTACATTACGCCAATAAAATGTTCATGGCTTACTTATTTTTTATGCTGCTCAATCATATACTGCGTCATCGCTTCCACAAAACGAACTTCTTCATCTGTACACAACTTCAGATTATCTGTAATGTTCTTTGGTATATCATTGGCTTTCATTGAACCAAGCAATAAATAATCCGGTGTCACATCCAATACATCACATATCCTGATAAAAGATTCAAGACCGGGACGTTCAATTCCTCTCTCGATGGATGAAATATGATTGTTGGATATATCTATCCGTTCCGCCAACTCCATCTGTTTCATTCCCAGGCTTACCCTTCTCGCCTTGATTCTTTTTCCCATTTCTACAAATCGTTCATTCTCATTCTTCATTCGAATCACCTCTGCATTCATCATAACAAATTTCGACAGTTACGTTTACAATGCTATACAGAAGTGTTCTGCTATACATCGGTTTTGTAATATATTTTTCTTTTTTACATTATTTTCCATTTAATGCATGATTTTCTTTTTTATCATGCTTCCGCTACAGCCTCTTTCTCCTCCAGAAAAGCCACCAGTTCTTCCATACCTTCACCCGTCATCGGGCTGACTTTGAAAATCGGATCCGCTCCGGCCAACTGAAGCAATTCAACTGCATCCGCAATTTGTTTTGGTGTCGCGATGTCGATTTTTGTCACAACCCCGGCTACAGGCAATGTAAAAGCGCTGGATTGTCCCGGTGAGAAAAAGAACTGATCTCTGCTGGCGTCCTGCACAAAAACAACTTGATCTGTCTCTGTAGCTGTTACCATCAGCGACCGCAGATAACCGCGATTCTCAAGATATTCCCCCGGCGTATCAATGGTCGTGTTATAAACCTCCAGCGCCTGTGTCTTTTTGTATTTGATTTCCATGTGGTTCAGATACTGGCAAATCGTCGTTTTGCCGCAGGCCACATTGCCGATTAAAATAATTTTCTTCATATCCTCACCTGATTTACGACTTCGTAATCACTGTCGGCGCAAAATGCAGTGTATTCTCAAGAACATTTAATACATCTTTCACCGCTGCCTCCACATCAGCCACCGTTCCGTTGATAATCAGAGAACCGTTGAAACGGTCCACAAATACAACCTCCACATTGGCAGCCTTCATCGCCACATCGGCACCGATAATCGCACCTTCACTGGGTGTGATCGTCATAATGCCAAGCGCTCCGGTATAATCACCGATAACACCCAGCTTCTTATATAAACTGCTGTCAGGATTCGCAATCACATGCGCCAAAGTCACCTGTTTACCAGGCACAAACTCCTGAATAATTCTTTGTTTTTCCTGTTCCATTTTATACCTCTCTTGGACGTTGTGAGCAATGAATCTCGTATGTATTACAAACTGTAACATCCAAAACTGCTATCCGCAGACCACAACTCATTCTACCAACAGATTCTCTTTTATAAGGAGACATTCGCCGCTCAATACACCTGGATACACGGCTTATGGCACATATACTTTCTGTACATATTCTGCACTGTGGAGATGAGACCCAAATCGTGGAAGCCTTTACTGAACACGATTTTGTTCGGGGCTCATCGGAACGTCCTTGTGCAGTGATGTACAAAAAGTATATGATGCCATAAGCTGTGTTCTCAGCCTCCTGAGCGGCCATGGTCCCCTATAAAAGCGAATCGAAAATTTCTTTGCGTGGGTTTGGAATCACCACGTGTGATACTTCCATTCCTTCTGCGTTCTCCGTATGAATACCGCATTCGATGGCTTCTCGAACTGCCGCGACTTCTCCCGTCAGTACGACGAAGGATTTCCCGCCGATACCTGTTCCCAACCGGACATCGATTAAGTCCACATCAGCTGCTTTGACTGCCGCATCTGCCGCATAAACAGAAGCTGTCACGCTGAAAAATTCCATAACGCCGATAGCTCCCGGCGTTCCCGGTTCTGCTGCCAGATTAATGGCTTTGATGACCTGGGGATGTACCCTCGGAATGACACAGCTGTCTACAGTATGATTACCGCCGATAGCCGCACCTGCATCCAGTGATGCTTTGACTGCTGCCACTTCCCCGGTAAAAAGAATGTAGTATTTACCCGGGCATCCGGCTTTGGCAAAATCAAATCTACCTCAGCTGTTTTCAAAATGAGGTCGGCAGCTTCTACGCCTTTAGCGATACTATTCAATTCCAAAAATCCTATTGTTTCTAACATCTGCCTACACCTCTGTTATTGTAATGGCATTTCCCGTCAAATGCGCAGTTCCTGAAATACTGGCATGGAGATTTGCACCTAATTTGCCCTCCGGACAGGCTGCAATGAGCTGCCCTTTTTCAACATGTACACCGTCTGAAATCACAGGTTCTGCCGGTACACCGATGTTCATCTTCAACGGAAGTACAACTTTTGAAGCCGTTTCTCCCTTATATGTATGTCCATCAATATGATAATAAGCACCAACACCGGCTCTGGCCGCAATCCGCTTCGTCGGCACCTTACGGTATGGCCGGTTAGCATCTGCCTCCCAGGTATCGCCCTCTCTGCTGTAGCGGATCCCTGCCTGCGCCAGCTCACCTTTGATCAGACTGTTGACCACTCTCGGCTGAAGCCCCATCGGACAGGCATAAACTTCACAGACACCACACTCACTGCAGATGGCTGCCTGCCGGATATCCTTGTCCTCCAGAAGTTCCGGCAAAATCCAGTGGTCTTTTGCCGTCTCATTATTATCCTGATGCGGCATGTTCATAGCCATTTTCCGCATAATGCGGTGCGGCTGCAGCGGATGTCCCAACATATGTCTCGGACAGAGCTGCGTACAGAATGTGCACTGAATGCAGGCAGCTTTCGCCCGGTTCAGCATATGATTCAGCTGTGTTTTCCTGCGTCGGTCAATAGCGCCATCCTCCGGAAGAACCAGAATGCCGGAAGTTGTCTTTGTCACAGACGCATTCATGGCTGCTTCCCAGGACATCGGTGCCCCCATCATCGGACCGCCGGAAACAACCATCACTTTGTCCGATGTCGTTCCGCCTGCCATCTCAATACACTGGGCAAAGGAAGTTCCCACCGGCACTTTCAGAACCGACGGCTCCCTGACTTCTCCTGTCACAGTAAGATATTTCTCCGTAAAAGGTATACCACTCACTGCATCAGCTACGGCAATAATAGTTGCCACGTTATCAACAATAGCACCCACATCCAGCGGAATTCCTGCAGGAGGAACCACCTTGCCAGTTACTTCATAAACAACCACCTGCTCATCACCCGCCGGATAAAAACTATCCATCAGATGCAGCTGCACCTTCGAATGCAGCTTCTCAATAGCTGCTGTCAGTGCTTCGATTTCTTTGGTATATGTCTTTTTCAAGGCAATCCTGCCTTCAGGTATCGACAATTCACGACAGATCAGGTCCACTCCTGACACCAGCTTCTCAGCCTCATGAATCATCAGATATCGGTCTGTTTCTCAGCAGCGGTTCACATTCCGCTCCATTGATAATCAGGATTTCCGGTGATGCCTTCAGTTTCACATGGGTTGGAAAACCTGCACCGCCGCATCCCACAACACCGCTGTCAAATATTTGTTTTATCAGATCCACTTATGCATGCACCTCTATTCACTGCCCCTGGCAGCTTCCCGATTCACTTCAACAGTATCGATAATGGCCACAATCGCAGCATCCACCGGCACTGTATCTCTTCCAAAAGCCTTTCGTGCCGTACTGCCGCTGACAGTCAGCACCTGTTCTCCGATACCGGCACCGACTACATCTGCAGCCACAAAAGTATTGCCTTTCTTTCTTCCGGTACCGTCGATTTCCTGTACGACCATCAGTTTCAGGCCCTCTAAGCCCTCTTCCTTCTTCGTCGCCCATACATGACCGACAACTTTACATATCAGCATTCCGTGCTCCCCTTTTCAAACGGTGCAGCTGCTCAGGCTGCACCCTGTCTAAAAATCAATACTTCTAAAACAATCCTGTTCAGACTACTTTCTAATAACTTCAATACCTTTCTGCTTAAACAAATCCCAGGCAGACGGTGTAACGATGGCATTGGCTGCCAGACAGATTGCCGTATTCCCGCCGTCAATTAAAGAACGGGCAACATCCTCTGTAATCAGACGATCTGTTGTCGTATGGCCGGTGCCCTTTGGTACTTCGATCGGCGGTGCCTGATACTTCGGAGGCTTCGCCGGTATTAGAGGTACTCCAACTTTGCATTCTTTCAACAGCTTAATGCCAAAGGACTGCAACATCCGCGCATTATTCTCAATGACTTCATACAGACGGCTGCTGCTCTTTCCTGCATATTTCCTATGTGGAAAAGCCGCTTCTGCCATGCACACATCTAAACCATTCAGAAGTCCACGAATCACTGCACAAGCCTCCGGCGAACCGTCTCTCCCCTGAGCAATATCGGACATCTGCACCAATGTCAGGCTGGTGATCAGGATCTTCTGATAACGATGAATATTCTTGTTCTGAATATAGTCGTCAATCAGGAAAATCTGGTACTTCTCAGCCATATCCGCAGGCACTGCCTGCAGATCACCGATCACTAGAAGCTTGTCCAGCCCTTCCGTGCATGCCGAAGCATTCGACCGCTGTGCCATCAATTCCTGCATGACAGCCTCCACAATCTGCTTCATTAACTTTTCATCCATTTCTCAAAAACCTCCCCTAAAGCGGGTGTTTCATCTATAGATATCCAAAGACATTCTCCTGAAACAACGCCTCTGAATTTTCCTAATTCTTCTTGATAATATAGCCCATGTCACCCTTCTTGTAGGAGCAGGCATTGGCTTCATCATAATCCATATGCATCGCCAACGAGAATTTCTCACTGACACGGATAATCACATCATCAATCGTCACCGGACGCTCTGTCTCCAATCGTACAGCCACACTGTCCCCATCTTCAACACCGTATAATCTGGCATCCTCCGGTGTCATATGAATATGTGCCTTGGATGCAATGACGGAACCCACAGCATTGTAAATACCCTTCGGTCCCACAAGTATCACGTCTGCGGCCCCTTTAGATCACCGGAAAGATTCCACAGGTATCGTGATACCGAGGATTCTGGCATCTGTCAGAGACATCTCCACCTGAACAGCACCTCTCGCGGTCCCGAACAACCACATTGTCAATCACCCCTTTAGCTGTCACCAGACGGACACGTTCTTCGGATGCATACTGTCCCGGCTGGCTGAGGGGACTCTTCTCATGCAGATTCTCCCCGAAAAGCACATCAATCGCCTGCTGCGTCAGATGCACATGACGCCCGGATGCTTCCACAAGAAATCCCGGAAGATCTTTCATCTCTGACGGCTCCTGCTGACCGGGCCACCTGCCCGTCAGCTGCCTGCAGAACAGAATATAAATGACACTGCTGAGCCGATTCATGGCTTCCACAATATCCGGCCGTGTACATGTATCCCGGACTGGAAAGCTCTGGCCGCCGCCAATTCTGTCTCTCTGACAAAAGTTCTAAGCTCATTCAGACCGATACATATCCGACCCATTCTGTATTCCGGCATCGGATGCGGAATACCATAAATCTCCTTGATATGATGGGACTCATAACGCAGTCCCGCACTGTCCAAACCAAGCAGATGGATCTCTCCGAGTTCCTTGTCCAAAACTTCTGCACTGAGAATCTGGCGTACATATGCCAGCACTTCATCCAGTGCATCTGTCAGTCGATGCAATCCATTCTCAGAAGCCACCACCTGCAAAGACATAATCTTCGCTTCCAGGCTGTCCAGCATCCCGCGAAAAGCAATTTGCGGATGGGTCTTCGGTACAAGAACATTGCCATGAAGATGGGTCATATTCTCAGGCTTCACGCTGAGAACTTCTCCTGTCTCTCCATTGACATACTGCGGCTTATGGTCGGCTCCCTGCGGAACAGCCGCCATGGGCATGGCCTTATACGGCTCACCAACAGATTCCGCCGCATCCGGCAGCTGATTCACTGCCTTAACTGATTCCGGTACAGAGGAAACTTCAACTTCCGGCTGTCCTTCCAACGCTGAATCTTCATATATAAGCGTGATTCCGTGTTCTCTGATAAAATCTCTCGCTGCAGGCGTCAGCATCGTATCCTTTGATACATGGTACGCTTTCTCATGGCTGCGGAACCAGTGGGCCCG
>ENA-OQDC01001237-OQDC01001237.1-human-gut-metagenome-genome-assembly--contig:-NODE-1237-length-13650-cov-3.810767_pt1 | contig 13650 bp, 18 predicted proteins | sample MGYA00242770_ERZ504601 | MGnify/ENA primary metagenome ERZ504601 (study PRJEB26092, sample SAMD00036305) | human gut metagenome | host: Homo sapiens | study: EMG produced TPA metagenomics assembly of...
GATGGGTGTCTGGATGAGGCCGCAGCAGCCTTGTATGGGGTCCTGTTCAGTATTGTCTGGGGATTTGCTTTGCTGGAGTTACTTTACTTTTATATCGTTATAAAGATTGTTCTGAGAGCTTTTTATTTTTGATGGGAACATTTCTTGGAGGTGCTTATGAATATTTGTGCAGTGTTCTAAGTGAAATTGTCTTCGGAAAGGTGTTCTGGGATTACAGTAAGATGCCTTTTAATCTGAATGGAAGAATCAATCTTCTTTATTGTTTCTTCTGGGGAATTGCAACGGTTGCCTGGTTTAAAAAGATCTATCCATTACTATCCGGACTGATTGAAAAACTTCCAATCGCTTTTGGAACTGTTTTTACATGGTTTGTCGTTGTTTTTATGACACTTAATATGCTGATGTCTTTATCTGCCTTGATCCGTTATGATCAGAGAGACAAACAGGTTCCTGCTTCCAATGGTTTCGAAAGATTTCTTGATACTCATTATAATGACCAGAAAATGAAAAAAATATATCCAAAAGCGGAAAAAGTTCATTCCTAATATTGTTTAACATCAAATTTTCCTATAAAAAAGAATGGTTTCTTACACAAGGTATCTGAAACCATTCTTTTTTATTCAAAATAATTATTTTCTTTACAATATGTATAAATTCCATCCTCTGATACATGCCCGCAGATTACATCAGCTGCTTCTTTTAACTCTTTGGATGCATTTTCCATTGCCACTGCAAGTCCAACGGTCTTTAGCATTTCAAGATCATTGTTACCATCTCCAAATGCCATTGCCTCCTCTTTGCTCAAATGGTAGTACTCTAAAACCTTTTCAACTGCAACGCCTTTTCCTCCATCTGACGGAATGATATCGACAGCTTTCGGCCACCATACTGCCACTGCTGCTCTTTTTGTATCTTTAAGCATCGCTTTATATTCATCCTTACCGCCTGCCATCATGATCTGAAATACTTCATCTTTTGAAAGCTCCTCAAAATCTGTTGCAAGCTTGATCCTCTGATTTGCAATGGAAAAATATTCAACGAGGTCTTCTTCTAATCCATTTGCTTCTGTCCTGTCCTTTGTCGCTAATACCACAAGATGTCCCATTTCTTCTCCATTTTGGATGATCTGTTTTACATCTTCTTTATCTAGCGGATTTTCAAAGATCGTTTCGGTTTCATTAAAACTATAAGAACCATTAAACGTCAAAAATGCATCAAAATCTATTCCTTCACTTTTGAAATCTGGAACTTTTTCTGGCGGTCTTCCTGTTGCAATACAGATCTTAACTCCATTTTCCTTAAGCTTTAATAATGCTTTTTTGGTATTGTCTGTTATTCTTTTCTTCTCTGGATCGATCAATGTCCCGTCAATATCAAAAAATGCAATCTTTATCTTACTCATGTTATCTCTCCTGCCATAAAGAAAGACAATAAACACACTGTCTTAATGGCGAATGTATCTATTGTCTTTAAACTCTTATCTCTTATCCAATGACATCACTCATATCATACATACCAGCTTCTTTTCCTGCTAAGTAAAGGGCTGCACTGACTGCTCCCTTTCCAAAGATAGCTCTTGAATATGCTGTATGTTTTAATTCGATGACTTCATCCTGTCCTGCAAAGATGATCTCATGTTCTCCAACAATTGTTCCACCTCTGACTGCTGAGATTCCGATCTCTTTCTTTGGACGCTGTTCTCGTCTCTGACTTCTGTCATAAACAAACTCATATTCGTTGTTTAATGGCTCATTCACAGCTTCTGCAAGTGCGATTGCTGTTCCAGATGGTGCGTCTAATTTTCTTCTGTGATGCTTCTCTACGATATCAATATCAAATCCTGCATCTGCTAATAATTTTGTCATGGATTTTAATACTTTAAATAATGTATTCACTCCTAATGACATATTTGCTGAACGAAGAACTGCTGTCTTTTTGCTTGCTTCATGAACTTTCTCTAACTGTTCATCACTTAATCCTGTTGTACATAATACAACTGGAATCTGTCGCTCAACTGCAAAATCTAATAATCCATCAACTGCTGGTGCGGCTGAAAAATCAATGATCGCATCAACTTCCACATCACATGCGTTAATATCTGTAAATACTGGATAATCATTGTGTCCGTCATCCACACGATCTACACCACATGCCATAACGGCTCCTTCTGTCTCTTCTATGATCTTACTGATCACCTGTCCCATGACTCCATTGCAGCCATGCATCATAATCTTAACCATCTTTTGTAACTCCTTAAAGAATTCCTGCTTCTTTCATTGCGTTAATTAATACCTGTGCGTGATCTTCTTCCATCTCTGTCAATGGACGTCTTACGATATTTCTGCAATATCCCATCTCTGAAACTGCACGTTTTGCAGGGATTGGATTTACTTCACTAAATAAGTTATGGATCACATCCATGTATTTTAACTGGATATCTAAACTTCCTTTAACATCCCCCATCTAAAACTTCATAACCATGTCATGAGTTTCCATTGGTGCTACGTTAGATAATACAGAGATAACACCCTTTCCACCTAATGCAAGAAGAGGTACTACCTGATCGTCATTTCCTGAATAGATATCTAAACATCCATCTGCTAATGCTGCAAGTGTTGCCACCTGTCCGATATCTCCGCTTGCTTCTTTGATCGCTACGATGTTATCAACACTCTTGGCAATCTTCACTGCTGTTGCTGGCTGGATGTTTGTTCCTGTTCTTCCTGGTACATTGTACATGATGATTGGAATGTCTACAGAATTACCAACTGTTGTATAATATTCTTCAAGACCTTTCTGTGTTGCTTTGTTATAATATGGTGTTACAACTAACAGTCCGTCCGCTCCTGCTTTCTCTGATCTCTTGGCAAGATTCAGTGCTTCATCTGTACAGTTAGCTCCTGCTCCTGCGATAACTGGGATTCTTCCATTGACATGAGAAACGCATGCGCTGACTACCTCGATCTGCTCATCATGAGACATTGTAGAAGCTTCTCCTGAAGTTCCACAGATAATGATACTGTCTGTTCCATTATCGATCTGAAAATCAATAAATTTCTCTAACTGATCATAATCCACCGATAAATCTTCTTTAAATGGTGTTACTAATGCAACACCTGCACCTGTAAAAATTGACATTTTTCTTTCCTCCTATCATCCTGTGTAGCATCAACATTGAGATTCTTTGACCGTACTGATGCAGTATACCGCATCTGTATATGGTATCAATTCATCTGGAATCTGTCTTCCCGTCATGATGATCAGCTGATCGTCACTTCGGTTTTCTAACATCTCCACTAGTTCTTCGGTCTTTAAAAGTCCAAGATCCAAAAGTCCCAGCACCTCATCTAAAACGACAACGTCACACTGTCTTGTGTCTATGACTTTATGTGCGTATTTTAAACCGTTATAAATAAAATGATCCTGTTCTTTCTTCTCTTCATCGCTTAGCTCTTCGTATGATCTTTCATATTTTTCAAAACGAAACAACTGTACTTCTGGTTCTAAACGTTTGAAAAAAGCTTAATTCTTCTGTTTCTTTCCCTTTAAGGAACTGAACCATGATGATCTGCTTTTCCTGCCCGGCTGCTTTCACACACTGACCAATCGCACAGGATGTCTTTCCTCTGCCCTGGCCACAGTATACTTCCACTCGTCCTTCCATCTTTTCACCTCAAAGAATCTTCCTTTTGTAGTAATATATTTGGTTTAGGATATTATATCATTTCTGATACTATAAATACAACTTATTCTTTATCCTTTTCATGAAACTCCAGTTTATTTACAGACACTTCATATGCTACCCGTTTGATCAGCTGATTTTCTGAAATCCTTTTCTGGTATTCCCTGCTCTGGATTCTTCCGATCAACTGAATTCTTGAACCAATTTCAAGATTTCCTGCAAATCTTGCATTCCTTCCCCAGCAAATGCATGGTATGTAATCAGATTTGCCATAAGAACGATTCACCGCAAGCAAGATGTCACAAATCTCTCTTCCAAGCGGTGTCATCCTATACACTGGCTGTTTACAGATAAATCCATCTAAAATGATCTGATTTGGTCTGTATCCTTCCATGTTGTCAATGAATTCCAGATCTCTGACAAATACGGATAAGATCAGATGATTACGGTTCTCCTCATGCTTATTAAAGGAACGAAACTGTCCGCATGCCCTTACAAGCATCCCTGTGTAATCTTTACTGACATCTATCAGTCTGTCTGATACAAGTAATGGTATCTCGTCTGTTGCTTCACTTAATCTGTTTACTAAAAGTTTGACTGTATAAAATCCTTCTCCGAAAATCTCATGGCTATATTCAAATGCTGAATTGATACGTCCGCAAACCTCCACTTGATTATGATTGATTCCCTGCTCTGTCATACTCTTTCTCCCTTCTTGTGTCCTATTAGTATACTTTAAATCCTATTCCAATTTGGCCACAATTAGAAGAAAAACCATTCGACAAAGTTAGCCCCACTTTTTCGACATTTTATAACTAACCGTAAATTATTTTGTTATTTTATGAGAATTTTGCACGTTTTCTCATTGTTGGATCTAAGATCTTCTTACGGATACGGATGTTTTCTGGTGTAATTTCCAGTAATTCATCGGTATCAATAAATTCTAATGCTTGCTCTAAGCTTAAGATCTTTGGAGGAGATAATTTTAATGCATCATCTGATCCTGAAGCTCGTGTATTTGTAAGCTTTTTGCTTCGGCATACGTTAATCTCAATATCTTCTGTCTTTCCTGTCTGTCCAATGACCATTCCTCCGTATACTTTCTCACCAGGTCCTACGAATAATGTACCTCTCTCCTGTGCATTAAACAGACCATATGTGATCGTTTCTCCTGCTTCGTATGCGATCAATGATCCCTGTTTACGATACTGGATATCTCCTTTGTATGGTCCATATCCATCAAACAGTGTATTTAAGATACCATTTCCTTTTGTATCTGTCATGAATTCTCCACGATATCCGATCAGTCCTCTGGATGGGATAGAGAATTCAAGTCTTGAATATCCTCCATTGGCGGCTGTCATATTCTGAAGTTCACCTTTTCTCTGGCTTAACTTCTCAATAACTGCTCCTGTAAATTCTTCTGGAACATCAATGACTGCGATCTCCATTGGTTCTAATTTTTTTCCATTCTCATCGTAATGGTATAATACTTCTGCCTTGCTGACTGCAAATTCATATCCTTCACGGCGCATGTTCTCGATCAGTACGGATAAATGTAATTCTCCACGTCCGGATACTTTGTAGCTGTCCTGATTCTCACTTTCCTCTACACGAAGGCTGACATCCGTATTTAATTCTCTGAATAATCTATCTCTAATGTGTCTTGATGTAACATATTTACCTTCCTGTCCGGCAAGAGGGCTGTCATTTACCATAAACTGCATGGAAATTGTTGGCTCTGAAATCTTCTGGAATGGAATTGCCTCTGCTCCATCCACATCACAGATCGTATCTCCGATAGACAGATCTGAAATTCCTGAGATTGCTACGATAGATCCTACCTGTGCACTCTTCACATCTACTTTATCAAGTCCTTCAAATTCATATAATTTGGTAATACGGACTTTTTCTTTACGTTCTGGGTCATGAGCATTCACTACGATACATTCTTTATTGACTGCGATCTCACCATTATCCACTTTACCGATTCCGATACGTCCAACATATTCATTGTAATCAATTGTACTGATCAGTACCTGCAATGGTTTCTCTGGATCTCCTTCTGGTGCTTCGATATGGTCGATAATTGTCTCGAATAATGGTTTCATATCTTTCTTTTCACCATCAAGGTCTAATGTTGCAAATCCTTCTTTGGCTGATGCAAATACGAATGGACAGTCAAGCTGTTTGTCTCCTGCATCTAATTCCATTAATAATTCTAATGTCTCATCGACAACTTCATCTGGTCTTGCTTCTGGACGGTCTACTTTATTGATACATACGATCACAGACAGATCAAGCTCTAAGGCTTTCTTTAATACGAACTTTGTCTGTGGCATTGGACCTTCGAATGCATCAACTACTAATACAACACCATTTACCATCTTAAGTACACGTTCTACTTCTCCACCAAAATCCGCATGGCCCGGTGTATCGATGATATTGATCTTGATTCCATTATACATAACTCCTGTATTCTTAGACAGGATCGTGATTCCTCTTTCTTTCTCGATGTCGTTTGAGTCCATGACTCTTTCTGCGACTTCCTGATTATCACGGAAGATTCCGCTCTGTTTTAACATCTCGTCTACTAAAGTCGTTTTTCCATGGTCGACATGGGCAATGATTGCAATATTTCTCACATCTTCGCGCTTCATTTATATCCTTCTTTCTAGCATCTTTCTCTATCAGTTTCCATGGCATTTACAAAGCATGCCAAGATTAACTTTCTTATTCTATCACAATCAATGAAAAGTTGCAATTTTATTATTTAGTACCAAAACTTTGATCATTGATACCATTGCTTTTTCCATTCGTGTCTCGATTTTTCCTGAAATTTAAGAACATTTTCCTTTATTCTATCATATTTCTTTGGTCTTTTCCTCTATTATATGTTATATTTCTTATAGACAAAAAAGGAGTTTGATATTATGAATTTACACGAATTAATCGATCGTTTACATAAAGAACATACACTGACAAGAGGTGAATTTATCACTCTCATTAAAGAACGTGATGAAGAAAATGCATCTTATCTAGCTTCCCTTGCCAGAGAAGAAGCTGTAAAAATCTATGGAAATGGTGTTTTTCCACGCGGATTAGTTGAGTTTACCAATTACTGTAAAAACAACTGCTATTACTGTGGTATTCAAGGAAGTAATCAGCATGCAAACCGTTATCGTCTGTCAAAAGATGAAATCCTTTCTGCCTGTGAAAATGGTTATCAGCTTGGTTATCGAAGCTTTGTCCTTCAGGGCGGGGAAGATCCTCATTATAGTGATGATGTAATGGTTCCGATCGTTTCTGAGATCAGGAAACGTTATCAAGATTGTGCGATCACCCTTTCTCTTGGGGAACGTTCCAAAGAAAGCTATCAGAAGTTATACGATGCTGGAGCCGACCGATATCTGCTTCGCCATGAAGCTGCTACTCCAGAACTTTATCAGAAATTGCACCCTGAAAGTCTATCTTTAGAAAACAGGATTCAATGTCTATGGAATCTAAAAGAGATTGGGTATGCGGTTGGTACTGGATTTATGGTTGGTGCACCTTATCAGACTGTTGAGAATCTTGTGGATGACCTTTTATTTATTCAAAAACTTGATCCTCAAATGGTTGGAATCGGACCTTTTGTACCTCATCATGATACAAAATTTAAAGATTATCCTTCTGGAACTGTGGAGCTCACCACTTATCTAACAAGTATCCTGCGTCTTATGAATCCACATCTTTTGCTTCCTGCCACAACGGCACTTGGAACCATTGATCCCCGTGGACGAGAAAAAGGCATTCTTGCAGGAGCGAATGTTGTAATGCCGAATCTTTCTCCTGTTGCGGTAAGAAAAGATTATTCTTTGTATGATAATAAAATCTGTACCGGAGAAGAAGCGGCAGAATGTGCCGGATGTCTTGGAAGAAGACTTGCAAGTATTGATTATGAACTTGTTTTCACTCGTGGAGATTATATCGAATAATTAAGAAAAAAAGCGTGTAGAACTTTCAAAATTCTACACGCTTTCGTTTTATCTTTTATCTGTCAAAGAAATTATCTTCTTCTGCTCTTTAATAAGAACTCTGGAATGTTGATCTTTGTGCTTTCATGCTCAATCTCTTCCATCTCTGCTTCTGAAACATAGCTTGTCTGCTGTGATGTTTCTTCTGGCTGCTCTTCCATCACCTTTCCATTATGGATTGGCTGCCCTGAAAATGCTGGTGCCTGTTGCTGTGGAGCTGGTTTTGCTTTCTTTGTTGCTGCAAATCCAGTTCTTGCATTTCCTGTGATATCTCCTGATTTGATACCTGTTGCGATAATCGTTGCACTGATCTGGTCTCCAAAATCAGCATTAACTGTACCAAAGATCACGTTGACATCATCTCCAGCCTCATCCTTTAAGTATTCTACAGCCTGCTGCGCTTCTAACATTCCAACAGCACCTGCGAAGTTAACGATAACATCTGTCGCACCTGCAACCGTTGTTTCAAGCAATGGACTTTCCATCGCTGTCTTGATTGCTTCGAGTTCTTCGTCTGCAACACCCATACCGATATGCGCGATACCTTTGTCTCTCATAACTGTCTGGATATCTGCAAAATCGACATTGATCAGTCCTGGGTTATAGATCATATCTGTAATTCCCTGTACACCCTGCTGTAATACTTCATCTGCTTTCTTCAGAGCATCTGGAATCGTTGTTCTCTTATCACAGATCTGTAATAACTTATCGTTTGGAATGACGATCATTGTATCTACCTGATCCTGAAGACGGGCAATTCCTGACATTGCATTATTCATACGAGGTTTTCCTTCAAATGTAAATGGCTTTGTCACAACTCCGACTGTTAAGATTCCAAGACCTTTGGAAATCTCGGCAATGATCGGTGCTGCACCTGTACCAGTACCTCCACCCATTCCACATGTTACAAATACCATATCAGATCCCTGAACCAGTTCTGTGATCTCTTCACGATTCTCTTCAACTGCCGCTTCCCCGATCTCAGGCTTTGCTCCTGCTCCAAGTCCCTTTGTCAGTTTCTCTCCGATCTGAATCTTTGTTTCTGCTTTACATAAAGATAAAGCCTGTCTATCTGTATTCACACCCACGAGTTCTACACCCTGGACATTCTCATCAACCATTCGGTTTACTGCATTGTTACCGGCTCCACCGACTCCTATTACTAAAATCCTTGCTTGTGTGTTCTCAACACTAGGCATAATCTCAACCACGTTGTTCCTCCTTCACGCCATCATCTATATATAATGACTTCCCTTAAATTCTGTACACTAATCTAATGATACCTTTTTTACTAAGTTTTTTCAACTATTTTTTTCATTGTTTTCTTATAAAAATAAAGAATAATCCATTCCAATCGCGTTTTAATACGATCTGTATCTCCTCTTTTGGGTTGATCGGCTTCACAAGGATGTTGCGGATACCCACTCTTTTGGCTCCCCAGACATCCGTAAATAACTGATCTCCGATAAACACACTGTTTGTCTCATCAGTCCCCATAATCTCCATAGCCTTCCGGTAATTCTTTGTTGATGGCTTGTGCGCATTGTACACATAATCTACTTGAATCGGCTCATTGAACATCTTTACACGCGGCTCCTGATTATTGGAAATGAGACAACATTTAAATCCAATCTTTTTTAATCTGTCAAAGAGTGCGATTGCCCTCGCATCAGCCGGTGCTCCATGCGGTACAAGTGTATTGTCAATATCAAAGATCAGGCCACGATATCCTTCTTCATATAATTTTTCAAAATCAATCACATATGTGGAAGCCACATATCTATCCGGAAAAAATCTGTCAAACATTACTCTCCATCCATTTCTGTCAGTCTCTGTACTAACTCTTCACACACCTGAAGAACAGTCTTGTGATCCGTATTGACAATAATATCGGCTGCTGCCTCATATTTTTCACGACGTGCCTCCATCAATTCTGCAATACCTTTTACATTCTTTCGTCCTGCGAGAACCGGTCTGTCGTCAGAATCTTTCACGCGCTCATAAACTTCCTCCGGACTGGCAGTCAGAAGAACGACTCTTCCATTCTTCTTCATCTGTTCTACATTGCATTCTCGAAGTACGACTCCGCCTCCGCAGGAAATGAGTACATTTTTGCGGCTCTGCATTTTCTTCAGGAGTTCTGTCTCACAGTTACGGAAATATTCTTCGCCATAAGTTGCAAAAATGTCCGGAATACTCATTCCTTCCTCTTTCACAATTTTCTGATCCATCTCTACAACTTCCATAGCAAACATGGTACTTAAATACTCTGCCACTGTTGATTTTCCAGCTCCCATAAATCCGATCATTACAATATTGTAATCGAATAGCTTTCTTGCCTGGATCTTCTTGCTGTTCATACGGATACATTCAAAGATATCCATAATCTCTTCTCTGTACTTATTATCATTCAGCTTTTCTTCCAGTCTCAAGGCCTGTTTTGCCTCCTGCTGCGGCTGTAAAATCGGCATACCATATTCCTCTTTATATGCCATGATTTTTTCTACAATTTTACTTCTTTCAACAAGTGCGTCAATAATCTTATCATCACAAAGCGCCAGACTCTCTCTGTACATTTCCAAATCATTCATCGTATATTACTCCTGTGTCAAATGTGGCCTCTTTATCCACTTCTTTTCTGTCTTATCGGGTGTATTATACCAACAATTATCTTATTTCGCAACTGCCTTATTTTTTCTATTCATTCCTATTCCGGATTCTTGTTCATCGCCATAGCTGACTTTACATCTTTCCGGAACTGATCCCATGCGCCTTCATTTTCCACAAAATATTTCGGACAGATTTTCCCAGTCACATCATAGTGGCGGATCACATCTTCTTCTGTCAGGTTGAACTTCAGACAAAGCCACGCTGTCAGTTGGACCATAGAACGATAAGTCGCATCATTAAACTTTCCAGTCGCATCCGGATGGCAACATTCGATGGATACTGTATCATAATTCCGGTCATTCGATGCATACGCCACTTCCCAGGTCGGAATACACTGCACGATCTCTCCGTTCAGTCCCACCACGAAATTACTGCTGGCTTTCGTCTCGTGACTGTCTTTTAACCCTTCAAAATAATTCCGGTTACCTATAGCCGTTGCTCCAGGATTAGCTGTATAGTGGATAACAATCCCTGTAATCTTGTCTGTTTTCTCCTGCGATCTGGAATATGGATTCGGTGTCAGAAGCTCCACGTCAATATCAGGCTTTGATGCATCCACTGCTTTCGTATCCACCTCATAATACTTATTGGAAAAAAAGTCCCGGATTATTTATTTTTATAATCAACATGACCACTAGCACAATTCCAAGAATAAGAAAACCCAGCCGGATATTCCGCTGGGTCTTTCTTTTCTTCTTTGTCGTGCTTAGAGTTCTTCTTTTTCTGTTCCTCTTCATCTGCACGTTCTTTGCCCCGCCTTTTTCTGATCCAAGAATGCCCCGGCATTCTTGCTGCCCGCCACCTATAGAGGTGGAGTCATCACTCATCTGATATATATTCTACATATTCCAGCGAAACATTTTATGAATGAATTCTTATTAATTTATGAATTTTATTATCTGCTGTTCACTCAGCCACAAATTCTATCTTTCAATGCAAAAGCAGCTCACCAGTGAATTACTGATCTTACTCATCTACACTGTAGTTCGGAGCCTCTTTTTGTGATGTGGATATCATGTGGGTGACTCTCTTTTAATGATGCAGAAGAAATCTTGACAAATCTTCCTTTTTCCTTCAGATCTTCAATTGTCGGTGCTCCACAGTAACCCTATACCGGAACGAAGACCTCCCATTAACTGGAATACAGTATCTTCTACGCTTCCCTTGTAAGCGACACGTCCTTCGACACCTTCCGGTACCAGTTTCTTGGCATCTGTCTGGAAGTAACGGTCTTTACTTCCGTTCTCCATAGCGGAGATAGATCCCATACCACGGTAAACCTTGTATTTTCTTCCCTGATATAACTCAAATGTTCCAGGGCTCTCGTCACAACCTGCAAAGATACTTCCCATCATACATACATTTGCTCCGGCTGCAATTGCCTTTGTCATATCTCCTGAGTACTTGATTCCTCCATCAGCAATAATCGGAATTCCATATTTATCTGCTGCTTCATAGCAATCCATAACTGCTGAAATCTGAGGCACACCAATACCTGCGATGATACGTGTTGTACAGATGGATCCAGGTCCGATACCAACCTTAACTGCATCAGCTCCTGCTTTGATCAGATCCTCTGTAGCAGCTCCTGTTGCAACGTTACCAGCAATAACCTGAGATCCGGGAATTTAGACTTGATCATATCCACTGTGCGGATAACATTTGCTGAATGTCCGTGTGCAGAATCAAGAACAACAACATCAACCTTTGCATTGACAAGCTCCTGAGCTCTCTCAATACAGTTTGCTGTAATACCAATAGCAGCACCACAAAGAAGACGTCCCTGTGAATCCTTTGCTGCAAGAGGGTATTTGATCTGTTTTTCAATATCTTTAATTGTAATAAGTCCTTTTAAGTGAAAATCCTTATCTACAATTGGAAGTTTCTCTTTTCTTGCTTTTGCAAGGATCCGTTTTGCTTCCTCCAGTGTAATTCCTTCCGGTGCTGTGATGAGCCCCTCAGAAGTCATAGACTCTTTGATCTTCTTTGAGAAATCTTCCTCAAATTTCAGATCGCGGTTCGTGATAATACCGACCAGCTTTCCGTTCTCTGTGATCGGCACACCTGAAATGCGGAATTTAGCCATTAATTCATTAGCATCTGCCAGTGTATGATCCGGTGAAAGATAAAATGGATCTGTAATAACACCATTCTCAGAACGCTTTACTCTGTCTACCTCTTCAGCCTGAGCCTCAATAGACATATTCTTATGAATGATACCGATTCCTCCCTGACGAGCCATAGCAATTGCCATACGATGCTCTGTAACCGTATCCATACCTGCACTCATCATCGGTATGTTAAGGTGGATCTTCTTTGTCAGATATGTTGACAGATCAACCTGATTCGGAATTACTTCTGAATAAGCTGGTACTAAAAGTACGTCATCAAATGTAATACCTTCTCCAATAATCTTTCCCATGATTATTATCCTCACTTTCCTTTGTAATATTTAAAAGCTATGATACAAAAAACAGTCGGCATTTGTCAACCATTTTCTCTATTTTACCACAAATTGTATTAAAAAGAAAACTCCCTAAAGGGGGAGTTTTCATAATACTAATCTATGATTATTAGAATTGCTAATACACTATTCTTACATCATTCCCATGCCTGCTCCGCCGCCTGCTGGCATTGCCGGAGTATCTTCTTTGATGTTCGCTACACAAGACTCTGTTGTCAGAAGCGTAGATGCTACACTTGTTGCGTTCTGAAGAGCACTTCTTGTTACTTTAGCCGGATCAAGGATTCCTGCCTCTACCATATCTACATACTCTTCTGTCAATGCGTTAAATCCTACGCCTGGTTCAGACTCAGATACTTTATTGATAATAACAGAGCCTTCCAGTCCTGCATTTGCAGCAATGTGGAATAATGGAGCCTCCAGTGCTTTGAGAACTACATTAGCTCCTGTCTTTTCATCACCTTCCAGTGTTGCAGCATATTTTGCTACTTCTTTTGCTGCATGGATATATGCAGAACCGCCACCAGAGATAATTCCTTCTTCTACTGCTGCTCTTGTTGCTGCCAGAGCATCTTCCATACGAAGTTTTGCTTCTTTCATCTCAACTTCTGTTGCTTGCTCCGACACGGATTACTGCAACTCCGCCTGCCAGTTTTGCAAGTCTCTCCTGAAGTTTTTCTTTATCGAATTCAGATGTTGTATCCTTCAATCTGAGCTTTGATCTGAGTCAACTCTTGCCTTGGATGGAATCTTTTGTCTCCACAGCCATCTACGATCACTGTATTCTCTTTCTGTACTTTGACTGATTTTGCACGTCC
>ENA-OQDC01001238-OQDC01001238.1-human-gut-metagenome-genome-assembly--contig:-NODE-1238-length-13648-cov-2.809851_pt1 | contig 13648 bp, 17 predicted proteins | sample MGYA00242770_ERZ504601 | MGnify/ENA primary metagenome ERZ504601 (study PRJEB26092, sample SAMD00036305) | human gut metagenome | host: Homo sapiens | study: EMG produced TPA metagenomics assembly of...
TGATCCATATTCCTCATGGCAAAAGGGTGCTATTGAGAATGCAAACGGACTCGTTAGGCAGTACATTCCTAAGTCTGCTGCGTTTTCAAACTTCAGTCAGCAGAAAATAACAAAGTTTACGGCAAAAATTAATGAGAGACCAAGAAAGAAATTGAATTTCTCAACACCAAAGGAGTGCTTTTACAAAAACATTTCGTAATTTTGCACTTGCTTGTTGAATTCGCGAAGAATGAAAAAAGCCCCGAAACATTTAAAAAACTAAAAAAATCGCTATATAATAAGGTATAAGCAAAAAGTTTATTTACTTTTGCAGACCAAAAGAAATTGTGTAGAAGCGTATGCAAGAAAATTTAGTAATCGTCGAGAGCCCTGCAAAGGCCAAGAAAATCGAAGAGTTTTTAGGTAAAGACTTTAAAGTAATGTCTTCTTACGGTCATATCCGTGACCTGAAGAAGAAGGAACTCAGTATAGACGAGAAGTCCATGGAACCTTGTTATGAGATTCCAGAGGAGAAGAAAAAATCTCGTCACAGAATTAAAAGCTACAGCGAAGCAAAGCCAAGAAGATTTGGTTAGCATCCGATGAGGACCGCGAGGGAGAAGCCATCAGCTGGCACCTTTGCGAAGTTCTCGGATTGGATGAGGAGAAAACGAGCCGTATCGTCTTCCATGAAATTACCAAACCTGCCATCTTGGACGCTATTGAGCACCCACGACATCTGGACATGAACCTGGTGAATGCCCAGCAGGCTCGCCGTGTACTCGACCGTCTGGTAGGTTTCAAGCTTTCGCCTGTATTGTGGAGAAAGGTGAAGCCTGCACTCTCTGCCGGCCGTGTACAAAGCGTTGCCGTACGTCTGATAGTAGAACGTGAGCGTGAGATTCAGAAGTTCAAGAGCGAACCATACTACCGTGTCAACGCCATCTTCGCTCTCATCAATGAGAATGGTGGTGCTACAGAGGTAAAGGCAGAACTTGACCAACGTTTCAAAACCCATGAAGAAGTAGAAGCCTTCCTGGAGAAGTGTAAGGACGCCAACTTCTCTGTAGAAACAGTGAGCAAGAAGCCACTGAAGCGTACACCGGCGCCACCTTTTACCACATCAACCTTGCAGCAGGAAGCTGCCCGCAAGCTCGGCTTCACCGTAAGCCAGACCATGATGGTAGCACAGCGCCTATACGAGAGTGGACGAATCACCTACATGCGTACCGATAGCGTAAACCTCTCTTCCCTCTGCACCAATGCAAGCAAGGATGAGATCATCAAGGTTTATGGCAACGACTACAGCAAGCCACGCACCTATCATACCAGCTCTAAGGGAGCACAGGAGGCTCACGAGGCTATCCGCCCTACATACATGAACGAGACAAGCATCGATGGAACCAGTCAGGAAAAAACGTCTCTATGAACTGATCTGGAAGCGCACACTCGCTTCACAGATGGCTGATGCCTTGATTGAGAAGACAACAATTACCATCAATATCGACAATGCAAGCGAAAAGTTCATTGCCAATGGCGAAGTTGTTTCTTTCGATGGTTTCCTCAAGGTTTATCGTGAATCTACTGATGAGGATGAAAATACAGAAGATGCAACTCATCTCCTGACCTGCCATGAAAGAAGGCGATGCTTTGCAGCGTCGTGAGATTATTGCTACAGAGAAATTCTCTCTGGCTCCTGCAAGATATACAGAGGCCAGCCTCGTCAAGAAACTGGAAGATTTAGGCATCGGCCGTCCATCAACCTATGCTCCAACCATCAGTACCATCCAGCAGCGTGAATACGTGGTGAAGGGAGGACAAGCAGGGCGTGGAACGTTCATTTACTGTAGATTCCCTGAAGGGTATCAAGGTTACCCAGAAAACCAAGAAGGAAATGGCTGGTTCGGAGAAGGGCAAGCTCCTCCCTACAGATATCGGCATCGTGGTAAATGACTTCCTGATTGCCAACTTCCCTAGCATCATGGACTATAACTTTACAGCAAACGTAGAGCAGAAGTTTGATGATATTGCCGCAGGAAAGACTGAATGGAACAAATGGATGAAAGACTTCGACAAGAGTTTTGAGCCAGAAGTGAAAGAAGTCATGAATGCACGCAGCGAGCACAAAGCCGGCGAACGCGAACTGGGCAAGGATCCTAAGACAGGACGTCCTGTATACGTAAAGATAGGCCGTTTCGGTCCTGTGGCACAAATTGGAAGTGCAGACGATAAAGACAAGCCTCTGTTTGCCCAATTGCCTTCCGACAAGAGTATCGAGACCATTACGCTGGACGAGGCGCTGGAGCTCTTTAAGTTACCAAGAGAAGTTGGCGAGTTTGAAGGCACTACCGTTACCATCGGTGCCGGCCGTTTCGGTCCATACGTGCTCCACAACCGCAAGTATGTAGCCATTCCTAAGGAAGATGATCCACTGACCATTACTTTGGAAAGAGCTATCGAACTCATCCAGGAAAAGCGCTCCAACGAGGAAAAGCGTCATATCAAGACCTTCGAGGAAGACGACAAGCTGGAACTCCTGAATGGCCGTTACGGTCCATACATTGCCTATGATGGAAAGAACTATCGCATTCCTAAGGCAAAGCAGGAAAACGTTGAAGCGCTCAGCTATGATGAATGCATGACCATCATCAAGGAAGCTCCTGAGCCAAAAACCAGAGGTCGTAAGAAATAAGAGAATCTGCCATCGCCCCCAAAAAGAGCGATGGCAAGAAATAAACTGAAGAAATGAAGTCAATCATCATTATTGGATATATGGGTGCCGGCAAGACTACAGTCGGGAAAGCCCTCGCTAAAGAACTTGGCGTAATGTTCTATGATCTCGACTGGTATATCGAGAGTAGAATGAGAAAAACCGTGAAGCAGATTTTCGATGAAATAGGCGAAGAAGGGTTCCGCAAAATTGAACGCAACATGCTCCACGAGGTAGCTGAGTTTGAAAACGTAGTAGTGAGCTGCGGTGGAGGAACACCATGTTTCTTTGACAACATGGACTACATGAATCAATTAGGTGAAACCATCTATCTGAAAGCATCACCAGAGACACTCCATACCCACTTGAAGATGGGCAAGGGAGTGAGACCTCTCCTGCTCAATAAAACACCCGAAGAGGTTGAAATCTTCATCCGTGAGCAACTGAAGCTACGTGAACCATTCTACAACAAGGCAAAACACATCATAGACATCAATGTGATGGACGACTTCGACAAAATCAACGGGATGGTTCAGCAGATACGGAAAATGCTGAACGTATAATCGTGGCTATCATAATAAGGTAATATCATAAATAAACAAACAGATTTCTAGCAAGACAAGAACAGAAATGAAGAAATGGACTATTGAAGACTCGAAGGAGCTCTACAACATCGGTGGCTGGGGCACTTCTTACTTTGGCATCAACGACAAGGGTGATGTCTATGTAACTCCATGCAAGGATAACACGCAGATTGATTTGCGCGACATCATGGACGAGTTGGCATTACGCGACATCAACGCTCCCGTACTGCTCCGTTTCCCAGACATCCTCGACAACCGCATCGAGAAGACAGCCAGCTGTTTTCAAAAGGCAAAGGAAGAGTATGGATACAAGGGAGAAAACTTTGTCATCTATCCTATTAAAGTGAACCAGATGCAACCAGTCGCTTGAGGAGATTATTTCTCACGGCAAGAAATTCAACCTCGGTCTGGAAGCAGGCTCCAAGCCTGAACTCCACGCCGTTATCGCCGTACAGGCTCAGAGCGATTCGCTCATCATCTGCAACGGCTACAAGGATGAGAGCTATATCGAACTTGCCTTGCTGGCACAGAAGATGGGTAAGCGCATCTTCATCGTGGTAGAAAAGCTCAATGAGCTCGACATCATCGCCAAGGTGGCAAGCAAGCTCAACGTGAAGCCAAACATCGGCATCCGTATCAAGCTCGCTTCTTCCGGCTCAGGAAAATGGGCTGAAAGCGGTGGCGATGCATCGAAGTTCGGTTTGACAAGCGCCGAACTGCTCACCGCCCTCAACAAGATTGAGGAGATGGGATTCCACGACTGCCTGCGCCTCATCCACTTCCACATCGGAAGCCAGATTACCAAGATCCGCCGCATCCAGACGGCTCTCCGAGAGGCTGCACAGTTCTACATCAATCTCCACAAGATGGGCTACGATGTAGATTTCGTTGATTGTGGCGGTGGTCTTGGCGTGGATTACGACGGCACCCGCTCTTCCAGCAGCGAGAGCTCCGTGAACTATTCTATCCAGGAGTATGTAAACGACTGTGTCTACACCTTCGTTGATGCAGCCAACAAGAACAATATCGAGCATCCTAACCTCATCACCGAGAGTGGCCGTTCGCTCTCTGCCCACCACTCCGTATTGGTGATTGATGTCTTGGAGACTGCTTCCCTGCCGGAAATGCCAGAGGAGTTTGAGGCAAAAGAAACTGACCACCAGCTGGTGAAGGACCTTTATGAGATATGGGACAACCTGAATCCACGCAACATGCTGGAGGACTGGCACGATGCTGAGCAGATTCGCGACGAGGCTTTACAGCTCTTCTCTCACGGCATCGTAGACTTGAAGACCCGTGCCGAGATTGAGGCGATGTACTGGAGCGTGTGCCACGAGATCAACAGTCTTGCCAAGCACATGAAGCACGTGCCTGAGGAGCTCAGAGGATTGGATAAGATTCTTGCCGACAAGTATTTCTGTAACTTCTCACTGTTCCAGAGCCTGCCAGACAGTTGGGCCATCGACCAGCTCTTCCCTATCATGCCTATCCAGCGCCTGGACGAGCGCCCTACCCGCAACGCTACCTTGCAGGACATCACCTGCGACAGCGACGGAAAGATAGCCAACTTCGTAACCGACGGTCATATCGGCAACGTTCTCCCACTTCATCCATTGAAGAAGAACGAACCATACTATCTCGGTGTGTTCCTCGTAGGTGCCTATCAGGAGATTCTGGGCGATATGCACAATCTCTTCGGCGACACCAATGCAGCCCACATCTCTGTAAAGGATGGCAAGTACTGCATCGACCAGATATTCGATGGCGAGACCGTGGAGGAGGTTTTGGATTACGTACAGTACAATCCTAAGAAGCTCGTCCGCCAGTTGGAGCAGTGGGTAACCAAGAGTGTGAAGGAAGGCAAGATTTCTCTCGATGAGGGTAAGGAATTCCTGGGCACCTATCGCAATGGTCTCTTTGGATACACATATCTTCAGTAAGTGAAGAACGAAGAGTGAAGAGTGAAGAATTCAATTGCTTTACTAATCATAAAGTTCAATGTTCAAAGCTCAAAGTTCAATGTTCAAAGTTCAAAGTTCAAAGTAACAATATGGAAAAAGTAACAGTAGTAAAGGTTGGCGGTGCCATCGTTGAAGACAGCGAGCAGCTGGCACGGCTCCTGAAGGATTTTGCAGCCATTCCCGGCAAGAAAGTATTGGTACATGGCGGTGGACGCCGTGCCACCAAGGTAGCCGCAGCCCTCGGCATTGAGAGCAAGATGGTAAACGGCCGTCGCATCACCGATGCAGATATGCTGGAGGTGGTAACCATGGTTTATGGCGGTTTGGTCAACAAGAACCTGGTTGCCAAGCTTCAGGCTAACGGCGTGAATGCCCTCGGCCTGACAGGTGCTGATATGGACGTAATCCACAGTCATAAGCGCCCGTTGAAGGACGGCATTGACTTCGGATTCGTAGGCGACGTGGAGCGTGCCAACGGCAAGATGCTCCAGACCCTGATTAACGAAGGCATTACCCCCGTGATGGCTCCATTGACCCACGACGGAAAGGGCAATATCCTCAATACCAATGCCGACACCATCGCAAGCGAGACAGCCAAGGCTCTGGCTCCTTACTACGACGTGACATTGATATACAGTTTTGAAAAGAAAGGCGTACTCAGCAATCCTGAGGATGACGACAGCGTGATTCCAGTGATTACCCATGCCGATTTTGAGAGATACAAAGCAGACGGTACCGTGGCAGGCGGCATGATTCCGAAACTGGAGAATGCCCTTGCAGCCATCGACGCAGGTGTGAAAGAGGTGATTATCACCCTCGCTACCGCCATCGACGGGAAGCACGGAACTGTTATTAAGTGAAAAGTGAAGAACGAAGAGTGAAAAATTCATCACTCTTCTTTTTTACTCTTTCACATGTGGTTCAAGTACGGGCTAAGGCCCAAAAGCTCTTAGCCCAGGGTAGCCCCCTGGGGTTAGGAATGTGGGCTGCTATCGCCCTGTAAGGGCAAAAGCTTTCCACGCCAAATTTGTTAGAGATTGTTAAATAATAACTTTTTTAGTACTGGCCTGTAACTTTCTTACAGGTAAGTCGTCATTAATTATAGAGGGATGAAAAAAACTCAGTTTCCAAAACGATGTTTTGCCACTGAAGAATAAACTCTTCAGGCTGGCCCTTTGCATTACTCTCAACCGGGAGGAAGCGGAAGACGTTGTGCAGGATACGATGATTAAAGTCTGGAATGCCCGCGAAAGATGGCAGGAGCTTGACTCAATCGAGGCCTACAGCCTCACCATCGCCCGCAACCTCTCGATTGACCGCATCAAGAAGATGGATAATCAGAACGATTCACTGGAAGAGCAGACCACGGAAAGGCTCGATGAGACATCATCCACTCCTTCCGAACGCATGATTCAGAAAGACAAGCTGGACATCGTAAGGAACATCATTAATGAACTGCCCGAGAAGCAGCGCAGCTGTCTGCAACTTCGAGACATCGAAGGAAAATCCTATAAGGAAATAGCAGACATCCTCAGCATCACCGAAGACCAGGTCAAGGTGAATATCTACAGGGCTCGACAAACAGTTAAACAAAGATTTCAACAATTCGACAGTTATGGATTATAAGTACATCAACCAACTTTTGGACCGCTATTGGAAGGCAGAGACTTCTCTCGAAGAGGAGGAGATTCTCCGCGCATTCTTCAGCCAGGACGAGTTGCCTGCCGAGCTGAAGCCATATAAAGCCCTCTTCTCTTACGAAATGGGTGAGGCTAAGCATGAGACATTGGGTGATGACTTCGACCAGAAGATGATGGCGATGATTGAGGATGAATACACCAAGGAGCCAAACAAGGCGAAGGTGGTTTCATTGACAGAGCGCCTGAAGCCGCTCTTCAAGGCTGCTGCCGTAGTAGCTATCGTCCTGACCTTGGGCAATGCTGCTCAGGTTCCTTTCCAGAACGATGTCGATAATCAGATTGAAAACGTAGGATATACAAAGAGCGGAAAGGGTGTTTCCGTAGCCATGGGCGATTCTGCTGCCGTTGATTCCATGCAGCGCACGGGCATCGACCAGGTGAGCACCACCAATGCAACTCCTACGATATTGAAGTAGTTATTTCTATGCTTTCTCTATATAAAAATCATGTTTAGTAAAACAATTATGAAACTGTGAAGTTTCAATTCTCTCAAATTTTTCATAACATACTAACGTATTAGGGCTGCCAGGATGTACTGGCAGCCCTTGCTATATGGTAAGAGGCAGCCCTCACGGGTTGCCTTTTATCGGATAATACGCACCAAATGGACTTATTACTTAAAAGAATGATAAATGAAAATATTTTCCTCATTCATGCGAGAGTTTAGAAAAAAGTTTGTATTTTAGCAGTGGGTCCGTAATAAGGCGTCTTACAAGATGAAATCACGTAACCGAGAAGTCATCTTCAAGGGCATCGAGCTGTCGTACTATTACGAAGGGTATGAAAGAGTGAAATGAAGGACATAAATATTATAACAATGAAGACAACATCTGAAATACTAAACCTTTTGAAGTCGTACAAGAGTATCGCTACTTCAAAATATGGATTGACAAAGATTGGCATCTTTGGCTCAGTAGCTCGTGGTGAACAGATTGACGAGAGTGATGTTGACGTTTGTTACGAAGGCAAGGCTCCTTCTTTCTTGACATTAGACTTGATACAAACCGACTTGGAAAAGTTGTTTGGAGCCATGGTCGATATGGTTAGGGTAAGAGACAGGATGAATGGCTTGCTTAAACAAAGAATCATGAAGGAGGGGATTTATGCCTAAAGTTCTTCTATACATAACAGCCAAAATCATTTGGAAACTTCTGTTCTATAACACAAATTTCCATGAGAACAGAGCTCATGTTCATGTAGGTAAGCGAGGAACAGAAGAACTCTGTAAGATTTGGTTGGAGCCAGAAGTAGAAATGGCAAAACAAGGAGACCTCACTGACAAACAAGCCAAAGAGGTTCATTGATATAGCAAAGAGATAACCAAACTAAACAGCTTTACCAATGGAAGCAATTCAAGGAAGGTAAAACTATAAGAATAATAAAAATCAAAAAAGGTCTGTAAAGAAAAAAACTTCATGGTGTACTGGGAGAGGTTAAACGGTATGTTTGGTTATACATGGGGCAGACACTATGAAATATCTTGATTTACGCTCTCTTTTGATCCACTTTTACACTGAATATTGCCTCATTATCATTTCCATAAGCAGCTGTCAAGGCATCATTTCGTTTGATAGAAAACAGCCTTGACTTGTGAAAAATCTATACCCAAGGAGGAATCCCAAATGACAAACTTAAATTCCCTTTTCCTGTCCCAGGCCTACAAGGACTGCTGGGACGATTATAACAGATCTTTAAAACTCCGTAGCTTCCCACGTTGGGACTACGTGATCCTGACTGCTTCCAATGAGCAGCAGGCAGAAGGTTTCCGTAAACAGATTGCGGACAGGCAGAATTTCCTGCCGAGAGGCACGAAGTTTATTGCCATCCCGGACCGTGATGGCAGGCGTGTCGGATCCGGCGGGGCTACGCTGGAGGTTCTGAGATATCTTCATGAACAGGAAGGATCTTTTGACAGCCTTCGTGTGCTGGTGATTCATTCAGGCGGGGACAGTAAGCGTGTTCCTCAGTATTCTGCGCTGGGTAAGCTTTTTTTCGCCGGTGCCTCATGAATTACCCAATGGACGTAGTTCCACTTTATTTGATGAATTCATGATATGCATGAGTTCTGTTCCTTCGCGGATCCGTGAAGGGATGGTGCTGCTGTCGGGAGATGTACTGCTTTTATTTAATCCTCTTCAGATTGACTACAACAATGTGGGTGCAGCTGCCATATCCTTTAAGGAAAACGTAGAGACCGGCAAGAACCATGGTGTTTATCTGAATGGACCGGACGGAAATGTGAAGTGCTGTCTGCAGAAGAAATCTGTGGAGGTCCTGCGGGAAGCAGGAGCAGTCAATGAATCCGGTTGTGTGGATATTGATACCGGGGCACTGATCTTTAGTACTGACATTATGAAATCTTTATATTCACTGATTGAAACAGACGCGGACTATGACAGAAATGTCAATGAGAGAACGCGTCTTTCTCTTTACGCTGATTTTCTTTATCCTCTGGCTTCGGATTCTACGCTGGAGGATTTTTACAGGGAGAAGCCGGAGGGTGAATTCTGTCCAGAACTGACGGCTGCCAGAACCCGTGTGTGGGAGGTGCTGCGTCCCTACAGGATGAAGCTTCTGCGTCTGGCACCTGCGAAGTTTATTCATTTTGGAACGACCAGGGAGATACTGGAGTTGATGAACGGAGGTGTGGATGAGTACCATTATCTGGGATGGAGCCGGAAAGTGGGCAGCAGTATCCGCAGTGATGTGTCCGGCTATGAACAGTGTACTGAGCAGCAGGGCATCTGTTGGGAAGGACTGTTATCTGGAGGTTTCTTATGTGCATGGAATTCCAGGATTGGCAGCCACAGTGTGCTCTCTTACATAGATGTGCAGGATCAGGTTATTCCTGATAATGTTGTTCTCCATGGGCTGAAGCAGAGAAACGGAAAATTTATTGTCCGTATTTTTGGCGTAAATGATAATCCTAAGGAGAACCGACTGTTTGGCAGGGATCTGGATGAACTGGAAGATACACTTGGAGTGAGATTCTGGGAGGAGAACGGACAGGCACATACCTTGTGGTCTGCTGCGCTGTATCAGGAGGCAGATACGATCCGGGAGGCAACAGATGCGGCACTGGAACTTTATGAGATTGTCACAGGAGGGAAAGATTTTGACAGATCTTTATGGACTGCAGCTTCCCACAAGTCTCTCTGCGCCGGATTTAATGAGGCGGATCCGGATGCTATCATAGCATGGAATAAGCGGATGGCAGATCTGGTAACTATGGACGGGATTGCAAAGGCAATCAGAGATCAGGTTCCGGCAGGAAGTATAAGAAAGCTGCAGTCTTTGACAAGATTCAGAAGGAATGGCTGGAGAAGCGTCTGAGAAAGCAGATTTCGGTGAAAAATGCGTCTGCATTATTATCTGGGAGTGATCCTTGAGGATGAGAATGAGGTGCAGGAATGTTTCCGCATTATTCAGTCGGAAGTTCTGGAAGCGACGATCAAAGCCTTGCTTATAATGAGCAGGCAAGGATTGTTACAGATCATCATACAGTCAGGCTGCCGCTTCGTGTGAACTGGGGAGGTGGCTGGAGTGATACGCCGCCCTATTGTAATGAAAAGGGCGGGACTGTATTAAATGCAGCTATTCTTCTGAACGGGGAGAAGCCGGTAGAGGTGACATTGGAGAGGATTCCTGAGCAGAAGGTGGTTTTTGACAGCCGGGATATGGATGTTCATGGAGAGTTTGACACGATTGAGCCTTTGCAGGCGACAGGTGACCCTTATGATCCTTTTGCCCTGCAGAAGGCTTGTCTTCTTGCCTGTGGGATCATTCCCAGGGAAGGACATACTCTGGGTGAAATACTGGAACGTCTTGGCAGTGGTTTTGTTATGCATTCTGAGGTAACAAATGTTCCCAAAGGTTCCGGTCTTGGCACCTCATCTATTCTTTCGGCAGCCTGTGTGAAGGCAGTGTTTGAATTTATGGGAATCGCATATACAGAAGAAGATTTATATGCCCATGTACTGGCAATGGAGCAGATCATGTCTACAGGAGGCGGATGGCAGGATCAGGTCGGAGGTATTACATCTGGTCTTAAATATATTACCTCCATGCCTGGGCTTCAACAGCAGCTTCAGGTAGCACACATAGAGCTTTCACCGCAGACAAAGAAGGAACTGGATGAGAGATTTGTCCTGATCTATACAGGGCAGAGGCGTCTGGCGAGAAATCTTCTCCGTGATGTGGTGGGGCGCTATGTGGGCAATGAACCGGACAGTCTGTTTGCGTTGGAGGAGATCCAGAAAACAGCAGCACTGATGCGCTTTGAACTGGAGCGTGGAAACGTAGACGGTTTTGCAAAGCTTCTGGATTATCACTGGGAACTGAGTAAGAAAATAGATGCCGGAAGCAGTAACACTTTGATTGAGCAGATTTTCAGCAGTATTGAGGAGCTGGTGGACGGAAAGCTGGTATGTGGTGCCGGTGGCGGCGGTTTCCTTCAGGTGATTCTGAAAAAGGGTGTGACAAGGCAGATGGTAGAAGAACGTCTGAAAGAAGTATTTATGGACAGCCTTGTTGGCGTAGCTGACTGTAAGCTTGTATGGGAATAGAAATTCCGAAGGAAAAGATCAGATGAAAGATTTATTTGTTAATACACAATTACCGGTTGTCACCTCTGACAGGATTTTATATACACCGTCAAATTTTGCCAGGACTTCTTTACTGTATCTGCAGGAGATTGGCTCTCTGCAGGTACATAAGCCTCACAGCACAGGGCGCAGTAACCTGTCCTCTTATTTGTTTTTTACAGTGACAGATGGCGAGGGTGAGCTCATCTGTGAAGGCAGAACTTATTCTCTTCGTACAGGAGACTGTGTGTTTATTGACTGCAGGAAACAGTATGCACACAGTAGTTCGGAGAAGTTGTGGAGTTTATCCTGGATACATTTCTATGGGCCGAATATGACAGCAATTTATGACAAGTATTTAGAGCGGGGTGGAAGAGCAGTCTTCCACCCCGTTTCTGTTTCCGGGTTTCTGGAAATCTGTCACAGGATTTATGAGCTGGCAGATTCCGATGATTACATTCGGGATATGAAGATCAACAGTGAGCTGAATTATCTGCTGACGCTTCTGATGAATGAGTCCTGGCACCCGGGAGAAAAACACAGGGATGCAGATCTGAAAAAACAGAATGTACTTCCTGTAAAGCAGTACCTGGATGAGCATTATCAGGAGAAAATAAGCCTGGATTTTCTGGCAGAGCATTTTTTTATCAGTAAATACTATCTGACCCGCGTGTTCAGGGAGCAGTTTGGTGTCAGTATCAGCAGCTACCTGATGAACAGGAGAGTCACGAAGGCAAAATATATGCTCCGCTTTTCCGACGAAAAGATAAAGATCATCGGCTATAAATGCGGTCTGGGGGAGCCTCATTATTTCAGCCGGGTTTTCAGACATATGGAAGGCATGAGTCCTTTAGAGTACAGAGAGAAGTGGGAGAAGTGAGAAAAAAGAGCAAGATAATGTAAGAAAACAGGGAGAAAGGGCAATATCGTGAATTCAGGCTTTCCGGATTTTTTACTAAAAATAAATGCAGTAACTGTGGAGGTATTGAACAGTTGCTATTGATCAACAGAAAGTAAATCAAAAGGAAAGTTGAGGTTAATATATGTCTAAGGTTGCATTGATTACCGGTATTACCGGTCAGGATGGTTCCTATCTGGCTGAATTTTTACTGGAGAAAGGTTACGAGGTTCACGGTATTGTACGTCGTGCTTCCATTTCAAATACTGCCCGTATCGATCATCTGATCGAAAAAAAGTGTGATTAAACTTCATGACGGAGATCTGTCTGATTCTTCAGGGCTGATCCGTCTGGTGGGAGAGATCAGACCGGATGAAATTTATAATCTGGCTGCCCAGAGCCATGTGCAGGTATCATTTGATGCGCCGGAATATTCCGGTGATGTGGATGCACTGGGTGTCCTGCGTGTGCTGGAAGCTGTCCGTGTCTGTGGTCTGACAAAGACCTGTAAGGTATATCAGGCATCTACTTCTGAACTGTATGGCAAGGTAGAAGAGGTTCCACAGAAAGAAACCACACCGTTTCATCCATATTCCCCTTACGCTGTGGCAAAGCAGTATGGCTTCTGGATGGTGAAGGAATACCGTGATGCTTATGGAATGTTCGCTGTTAACGGCATTCTATTCAATCATGAGTCTGAGCGTCGTGGTGAAAATTTTGTTACCCGTAAGATCACACTGGCTGCAGGACGCATTGCAGAAGGTCTGCAGGATCATCTGGAACTGGGCAATATGGATTCCCTGCGTGACTGGGGCTATGCCAAAGATTATGTTGAGTGCATGTGGCTGATCATGCAGCAGGAGAAGCCAGAGGATTTTGTCATTGCGACAGGTGTACAGCACACGGTCCGCGACTTCACTGAGAAGGCGTTTGCAGCTAACGGTATGACCATCCGCTGGGAAGGTACCGGCATTGATGAGAAGGGTTACGATGCAGCTACCGGCAAGATGTTGGTATGCGTAAATCCCCAGTGGTTCCGGCCGACTGATGTGGACAATCTGTGGGGCGATCCGACTAAGGCGAAGACGGTTTTGGGATGGAATCCGCAGAAGACGAGCTATGAAGAACTGGTGGAGATTATGGCAAAGAATGACCGTGAGCTTGCAAAGCGCGAGAAGGCCATGAAGGCTGTTATGTAAGAAAGAAGGCATACGATTATGATGGCAAAAAAAT
>ENA-OQDC01001240-OQDC01001240.1-human-gut-metagenome-genome-assembly--contig:-NODE-1240-length-13619-cov-3.183590_pt1 | contig 13619 bp, 12 predicted proteins | sample MGYA00242770_ERZ504601 | MGnify/ENA primary metagenome ERZ504601 (study PRJEB26092, sample SAMD00036305) | human gut metagenome | host: Homo sapiens | study: EMG produced TPA metagenomics assembly of...
TGAACAGGTATACCACGCCAGCAGCCACCCAGACGCGCCGCCAGTGCCAGCACGGCCAGCGTGGTGCTGACCCTGGCCGCGGCAGAGATCAGAAAGGGGCAGAGCAGGGCACCGCAGGCGTAGCAGGCGTGCATGGTGTTCATGCCCCGGGTGCGGTCTGCAGAGTTGCCGCTGACAAGAATGGTGCAGGTGTTCAGGACACTGCCCTTGGCAATGCCCACAATGAAGAAGGCCAGCGCCAGCAGAATGGGCAGGCCGGTCAGGCCCATCAGGCCGTAGCCCACCGCATAGCCGATGGTCAGAAGCAGGACGCTGGGCTTCATGCCCATTTTTCCCACCAGCGCACCGGCCAGCAGGCCCGCCAGCAGGTTGCCGATGCTCAGCAGGCTGAGCAGGGTGCCGGTCATGCCGTAGGCAAAGCCGTATTCCTCCTGCAGCAGGCTGACCACCACACCGCTGGAAATGGTGCAGATGCCGCTGAAAAAGAAGGTGACGAAGCCCGCGTTCCGCAGGCGGGTGTTCCGTTGTTCCATGGGATTCTCCTTGCAGTATTCGGGGGCGCAGCGCCCATAGTTGCTTTTATTAAAGCATATTCTGGTCAGAAAGCAAGGGCTGTTGAGCCAGCAAAAGCAAAATCAGCGCCCAGTGGAAGCGCCCTGCCGTTCGGTGGGGCGCTTCTGTATTTTATTTTGCGTCTTCTATTGACAAAGATCGAATCGTGCGTTATGATATTGTACGGCATCAAACAGTTTTAAAGAAAACAATCCTGTCACAAACAATTCAAAAGGGAAACCATTATGCACGATGAAAGCAACAAACAGCCCTGCTGCATTCCTCCATGGGAGCCGCCGCAGGTCATCCCGGCACAAGTGCGCCGGGTGAACAACCTGATCTTCCGCAAGATCAACCAGTTCCACCGGGAGAACAACGTGGACAACGTGACCCCCATGCACGACTGGATCATGAGCTACCTCTACTGGCACAAAAATGAGGCCGTATACCAGCGCGATATCGAGCGGGAGTTTTCCATCACACGCTCGACCGTGACGAACATCCTGCAGCTGATGGAGCGCAAGGGCTACATCGAACGCCAGAGCGTGCCGCAGGATGCCCGACTCAAGCGGCTGATCCTGACGGAAGAGGGGGGCCGCGTCCATGAAAAGACGATACTCTCCCTGCACCAGACCGATGAGTTTGTGGCCGGATTGCTGACGGAAGAGGAAAACGCAGAGCTTCTGCGGTTATTGAACAAGCTGCGCAAGGGGCTGGAATGACCCCTGCAAATAAACTTCAGGAGGATTACAACAGATGATCAAAAAACTTGTGTCACATCTGGGCGAGTACAAGCGCGCCGCGATCCTGACACCGATCCTATCTGCTCTGGAAGCCATCATGGATGTGCTGCTGCCTACCATTATGGCCTTTATCATTGACCAGGGCATTGAAAAGGGCGATATGAACGCCGTTGTCAAGTACGGCCTGCTCACCTTCCTGGTGGCGGCCATTGCCCTGCTGCTGGGCGTGCTGGCCGGCAGGTTTGCCGCCACGGCATCCACCGGCTTTGCGGGCAACCTGCGCGATGCGATGTATGAGAATATCCAGCATTTCTCGTTCTCCAACATCGACAAGTACTCCACGGCCGGTCTGGTCACCCGCATGACCACCGACGTGACCAACCTGCAGAACGCGTTCCAGATGATCGAGCGCATGTGCGTGCGTGCCCCCGTCCATCTGGTTTTCGCGCTCATCATGGCCTCCATGATCAGCCGCTCGCTGACCATGGTGTTCCTGGTGGCGATCGTGTTCCTGGTGGCAGTGCTGGCAGGCATTATGGTCCCCACCTTCGACATCTTTGATAAGGTGTTCAAGAACTACGATAACCTGAACGCCTCCGTGCAGGAAAATGTTTCGGCCATCCGCGTGGTCAAGAGCTTTGTCCGGGAGCACTTTGAGAACGAGAAGTACACCAAGGCCTGCGAGAGCCTGTACAAGCAGTTCGTTCACGCCGAAAGCCGCCTGAGCTTCAACAATCCCGCCATGCTGGTCTCTGTGTACGGCTGCAACATCGCCCTGAGCTGGTTCGGCGCACATTACGTCCTGAACGGTGCGATCACCACCGGCCAGCTGAACGCTCTGTTCGGCTACATCATGAACATCCTCATGGCCCTGATGATGCTGAGCATGGCCCTTTGTGATGATCGCCATGTCCGCTGCTTCCGCCCGCCGTATCGTGGATGTGCTGGACGAGACCACCGACCTGCCCGCCCCAAGGCACCGGTGCAGCAGGTCAGGGATGGCGGCATCGAGTTCGAGCATGTTACCTTTAAGTATAAGCACGGCAGCGGTCAGCCGGTGCTGAACGATATCACCTTTACCATCCGGCCGGGCGAGACGCTGGGCATCATCGGCGGCACCGGCAGTGCAAAATCCAGCCTGGTGCAGCTGATCCCCCCGCCTGTATGATGCCGAGACCGGCTCTGTCAAGGTGGGCGGCGTGGACGTTAAGGATTACAGCCTGGATGTCCTCCGCCGGGAGGTCTCCATGGTGCTGCAAAAGAACGTTCTGTTCAGCGGCACCATCCTCGACAACCTGCGCTGGGGCGATGAGAACGCCAGCGAGGAAGAGTGCATCCGGGTGGCCAAGCTGGCCTGCGCCGATGAGTTCATCGAGCGCTTCCCTGACAAGTACAATACCTGGATCGAGCAGGGCGGCTCCAACGTGTCCGGCGGCCAGAAGCAGCGCCTGACCATCGCCCGCGCCCTGCTGCGCAAGCCCAAGGTGCTGATCCTGGACGACAGCACCAGCGCCGTGGATACCGCCACCGATGCCAAGATCCGCAAGGCCTTCCGGGAGGAGATCCCCGGTACCACCAAGATCATCATTGCACAGCGCATCTCCTCCGTGCAGGATGCAGACCGCATCCTGGTGCTGGACAACGGCCAGATCAACGGCCTGGGCACCCATGAGGAGCTGCTCAAGACAAACAAGATCTATCAGGAAGTTTACAACAGCCAGACCCAGGGCGGCGGCGATTTTGACAAGCAGGGAGGTGAGCAGTAATGGCACAGGTGAAAGAAGTGAAGGGCCCCGGCCCCCGTAGGATGGGCGGCCCCAAGCCGAAGGTTGAGAATCCGGGCAAGCTGCTCAAGCGGATCATGGATGAGGTGTTCAAGCACTATCTGCCCCACTGCATCCTTGTGCTGGTCTGCATCATCGTCAGCGCACTGGCAAACGTGCAGGCAAGCCTCTTCCTCAAGACCCTGATCGATGATTACATCGTCCCCATGACCAAGCAGGCCACACCGGACTTCGGCCCGCTGGCAGGCGCACTGGTGCGCATCGGCTGCATCTACGCTATCGGCGTGCTGGCCGCATGGCTCAACGCCCGCATTATGGTCAACGTGACGCAGGGCACCCTGCGCAACCTGCGCGTCCAGCTTTTCACCCACATGGAAAGCCTGCCCATCCGGTATTTTGACTCCCACCCCCACGGCGATATCATGTCGGTGTACACCAACGATGTGGACACCCTGCGCCAGATGATCAGCCAGAGCATCCCCCAGCTGGTGTCCAGCGCCATCACCATCGTGTCCGTGTTCACCAGCATGTGCCTGATGAGCTGGCAGCTCACCGTTGTCACCATGCTGATGGTGGCTCTGATGCTGTTCTGCTCCAAGAAGATCACTGCCATGAGCGGCAAGTACTTTGTGGCCCAGCAGAAGGATCTGGGCAAGGTGAACGGCTACATCGAAGAGATGATGGAGGGCCAGAAGGTCGTCAAGGTGTTCACCCACGAGCAGAAGGCTCTGGACGGCTTCCGGCAGCTGAACGATAAGCTGAAGGAAAGCGCCAAGCAGGCCAACAGCTACGCCAACATCATCATGCCCGTTACCGCACAGCTGGGCAATATCAGCTATGCAGTCTGTGCTCTGGCAGGCGCGGCCATGGCTGTTGGAAATGTCGGCGGCATGACCCTGGGCACCGTGATGGCCTTCCTGAGCCTGAACAAGAGCTTCAATATGCCCATCAGCCAGGTGTCCATGCAGGCCAACAGCGTAATCATGGCACTGGCCGGTGCGGAGCGTATCTTCAAGATGATGGACGAGACCAGCGAGACCGACGAAGGCTATGTCACCCTGGTCAACGTCAAGTATGGCAAGGATGACGAGCTGATGGAGACCACCGAGCGCACCGGCATCTGGGCCTGGAAGCATCCCCACCACGACGGCACCACCACCTACCACAAGCTGGCAGGCGACATCACCTTTACCGATGTCGATTTTGGCTATGTGCCGGAAAAGACCGTTCTGCACGGGATCAACCTCTATGGCCGCCCGGGCCAGAAGATCGCCTTTGTCGGCTCCACCGGTGCCGGCAAAACGACCATCACCAACCTGATCAACCGCTTCTACGATATCGCAGACGGCAAGATCCGGTATGATGGCATCAACATCCGCAAGATCAAAAAGGACGATCTGCGCCGCTCTCTGGGCATCGTTCTGCAGGATACCCACCTGTTCACCGGCACGGTCATGGAGAACATCCGCTATGGCCGCCTGGATGCCACCGATGAGGAGTGCATTGCCGCCGCAAGGCTGGCCAATGCCGATGGCTTTGTCAAGCGTCTGCCCGATGGCTACAACACCATGCTGACCAACGACGGCGCAAACCTGTCGCAGGGGCAGCGCCAGCTGCTGGCCATTGCCCGCGCCGCGGTTGCCGATCCCCCGGTGCTGATCCTGGACGAGGCGACCTCCTCCATTGATACCCGCACTGAGGCGCTGGTCCAGCGGGGCATGGACGGCCTGATGTATGGCCGCACCAGCTTTGTCATTGCCCACCGTCTGTCTACCGTCCGCAATGCAGACTGCATCGTGGTTCTGGAGCAGGGCCGCATCATCGAGCGCGGCAGCCACGACGAGCTGATCGCCAAGAAGGGCAAGTATTACCAGCTCTACACCGGTAATCTGGCTGAAAATTAAAGAAACGACGTAAAAAACGGAGCCGCTGTACAAAATGATGTGCAGCGGCTCCGTTTATTTTCAATTTGTTCAAATTCCTCACAAAGAAACTCCATTTTTATCCTGTACAATAAGGGTGCAGTCAGGGAGGAACAGAAAAACATCCTCCCAAGATGCCATGCAGGCAATGAAAACCGCGCATCTCCGGCAGAAACCGGGCGGCGCGGCCCCTTTAAAAAACACTGTCCCCTGCTGATGCGAGGCAATAGCCAAGGCGGCGGACAGACTACCAACCATCTCCTGACAGCCGCAAATGTTTGGGAGTTCTCATACACAGCCAGCGCCGCTTTCTCCTCCTTTCCACGGCGCTGGCTGTTTTTGTTTGGCTAAGAGTTAAACCTCTCAGTCTCGTTTCGCTCGCCAGCGTCCGGGTTGCGGCTCCCAGCATCTGCATCGTTACCTAGTAACTGTTCCAGTACATTCTCCCTTAACTGTGGCAGATCTATTACATGGATCCCCATTTGTTCCATCCGATACAAGACCAGAGCGGGGCTCTGGTCTTTTTTTGCGGCAGAAGCCATAACATTGCGTGTAAAGGCGAAGATCCTGTCCTTTTTGTAGAAAAAGATCAGCTGCACATGGCCGGAGAACAGAGCAAACAGGGCTGTGCGCAGCTCCCGGGAGCCGAAGAGGAGGAGCAGGTCGCTCTCCTCTAAAAAGAGAACGTCTGCCCGGTCAAGAAACTGCAGGGCGGTCTGGCACAGGGCCTCCCGCTGCGGCCAGTAGGGCGCGGCCTGCGCCAGCCGGGGAAGATAGCAGCAGAGCGCCCCGGCATCCCGGGCGGCGGCAAGGGCCTTGAGGTGGGCCAGCCGCAGGGGGCTGTCCACCAGCCCGGCGGAGGAAAAGCAGAAGGCAGAGGCTCCCCGGAACGGGGCGGCCTCCAGCTGTTCCGGCCCAAGGGCCAGCCCGGCGGTGTGGGCACGGTAGGGCAGAGCGGTATCCGCTCCGGTAAACACCACCGGCGTGGGGAAGGCATCCGTGAAGCAGAGCAGGGAGCGATCCACACCATCCCGGGCAAGCCGGGCCGCCAGCTTGCGGCCAAAGGGGTCGGCTCCCAGCTGGGCCAGCAGAGCCGCCTGCCCGCCCAATGCGGCGTACTGGCGGCAGAAGCCTGCGCCCCAGCCGCCGGTCTGCGCCTGGAATGTCTCCGTCAGCTCCGGAGCCGTGGCGGCGTTCAGCTCCAGCCAGACTTCGCCCAGACACAAAACGGACATGTGCACCCCTCCCTCCGCAAATAAAAATCGGGTTACAGTATACACGATTTGCCCACCGGATGCAACCGATCCGGGGCGAATCCTGACGGAGTGGAAGGGCCCGCGGGCAGGAACAATCCGATTTTACAAAGACCACCTGCTTTTTTTACCAATGCCTGTTCTTCTTTGCCCAGGGTTTACCTAAGATTTGCCTTACCATGGTTTCTCCTCTTTCTCTGAACGGGTACAATAGAACCGTTCCCAAGAAACATTGCAACAGGGCCCGGGAGGGCTCAGGATAAGAGAGGAATTAGCGTATGAAAGAACATAAAAATGTCCCGCCGCAACTTCCTGAAAGTGGGTGCTGTGGCATCTGCCGCCGGTCTGATGACTGCTGCCCCTGTGGCTGCAAACGCTGCCGCTCCGGCTGCTTCCACCACAGCTGACGAGGAGAACTGCTTTGGCCTGTTCCAGAATAAGCCCAAGTACATCTTCCTGTTCATCGGCGATGGCATGGGCACTGCCCAGATCCAGTCTGCCCGGTTCTATCAGGGCACTGTCACCAACAACGGTGCCATCACCGAGGCTGAGCTGAGCTTTACCCAGTTCCCGGAAGTGGGCAGTGTGACCACCTACGACAGCACCTCCTTCTGCCCGGACTCCGCTTCCACCGCTACCTCCATCGCTTCCGGCAAAAAGACCGAGAGCGGTGTCATCAATATGTGGCCCCTGGACCCGTGATGTGCCCTATGAGACCATTGCAGAGAAGCTCCATAAGCAGAAGGGCTACAAGGTTGGCATCGTTTCCACGGTGAATATTGACCACGCCACCCCTGCTGCCTTCTATGCACATCAGAAGACCCGCAAGAACTACTATCAGATCGGCGTGGAGCTGGCAAACTCCGGCTTTGAGTATTTCGCAGGCGGCGAGTTCCAGAAGGTGAACGGCGATGGCACCGGCCCCAACAACCACGAGGTGGCTGCACAGGCCGGTTACAACGTTGTCACCACCCAGGCCGGTGCAGTTGCCCTGAAGGCCGGGGCCGGCAAGACCCTGATCATTGCCGAGAACCTGGCCGACGGCAAGTCCATGAACTACGCCATGGATGCCGCTCCGGGAGAGTGGCAGCTGACCGACTATGTCCGCAAGGGCATTGAGCTGCTGGACAACAGCAACGGCTTCTTTATGATGGTGGAGTCCGGCAAGATTGACTGGGCCTGCCACGCCAACGATGCCGCTGCCTCCATCCATGATGTGATCGAGATGCACAACGCGGTGCAGGCCGCTGTGGAGTTCTACGCCCAGCATCCCGATGATACCCTGATCCTGGTGACTGCTGACCACGAGACCGGCGGCCTGGGCATTGGCTACAAGACCACCAACTACGATACCTTCCTGACCAACCTGGCCCACCAGAAGATGTCCTACGCAAAGTTCGATTCCACCTATGTGAACAACTACGTGAAGAATCAGACTCCCTTTGAGACCGCTATGCAGGACGTGAAGGCAAACTTCGGCCTGACCCTGCCCACCGACCCCGATGCCGCCAACGCAGGCAAGCTGCTGCTGACCGACTACGAGGTGGAGAGCCTGCGCACCGCTTACGAGCGCACCCTCAAGGTCGGCTCTTCCAGCCAGAGCAAGATGAGCCAGCAGGATTACGAGCTGTATGGCACCTACATCCCCTTCAGCATGGCCATCTGCCATACCATCAACCACAAGTCCGGTGTGGATCACACCACCTACGCCCACACCGGTGCCATGGTGAACCTCTACGCCCGTGGTCAGGGTGCAGACAAGTTCCGCGGCGTGTATGACAACACCGAGATCTTCCACAAGCTGGCTGAGCTGACCGATGTGCAGTAATTGACCAGACCCTTTGTACCCCAAAGCCTCCGGACGAGACGCACCGGAGGGGCCTTTTTCGTGTAGGCCGGAATTGTGCACCCCGCCAAAAAGTCTGCCCCGCGAATTGGGAAAGATGATGGAGTTGTGGTTGCAATGGGCCGGAAAAAGGCATATAATAAGACCATCAACAGAGTAAGGCCATGCGCGTTAAGTGCCGCATCAACGGGGAGTTGTGCTGCGGACGAAGGTAAGACCCGCGGTGCATGGCCTGCATCCCGCTGCTGCATGGACTTGGGTGCAGATGGGGCCGTCTGCGGCCCCGTCTGGATGTGAACCGTTGAATCACGCCCTCCTTTGTGCGGTTTGTCACAGGGGAGGGCGTTTTGCATTGCCCGCCCCGCGGTTCCCGAAACAGGGGAGGACAATTGATATGAACCATTCCAGAAATTCCGTCCGCAAGCTCACCATGCTGGCCCTGCTCACTGCCATGAGCATCGTGTTTGCCCGGGTGCTGAGCATTTCCACCGGCTTTGTCCGGTTCAACCTGGGCAGCCTGCCCACCCTGCTGGCCGCTGTGCTGTTCGGGCCGGTGGAGGGCTTTGCCGTGGGTGCAGTGGCCGATATGATCGGCGGCACCCTTTCCGGCTACGCCATCAATCCGCTGATCACGCTGGGGGCAGGCTCCATCGGCCTGACGGCGGGCCTTCTCTGGCGCGCCCTGCCCAATCTGCGGCTGGGCCTGCGCACCCAGATCAGCGTGTTTGCCGGCCATGCGGTGGGCTCCATTGTCATCAACTCGCTGGCACTCCACCTTTTCTATAACTATCCGTGGAGCGTGCTGGTGACCCGCATTCCCAACGCGCTGGTCCTGGCGGCGGTGAACACCGTGCTGGTGCGCCTGCTGCTGGAAAACAAAACGATCCGAGGCATTGCACAATGAACTACGAAGAAGCGCTGAACTATATCCACGCCGTCCAGTGGGCGGGGCACAAGCCGGGCCTGACCCGCACCCGGACCCTGCTGGCCGCACTGGGAGATCCGCACAAGCAACTGAGATTCATCCATGTAGCGGGCACCAACGGCAAGGGCAGCACGGCGGCCATGCTGGCCTCCTGCCTGCAGGCGGCGGGTTACCGGGTGGGCCTGTATACCTCGCCCTTTATCAACCGGTTCAACGAGCGCATTCAGGTAAACGGCCAACAGATCCCGGACGAGGCGCTGGTGCGGCTGGTGGAGCGTGTGAAGCCCGCTGCCGATGCCATGACCGATATCCCCACCGAGTTCGAGATCATCACGGCGTTGGGGATGCTCTGGTTCGCTGAGACGAAATGCGACATCGTGGTGCTGGAGGTGGGCCTGGGCGGCACGCTGGATTCCACCAACGTCATTGACCCGCCGGAGTGCGCGGTCATCACGGCGCTGGGCATGGATCATGTAAAGGAGCTGGGCCCCACCCTGGCCGATATCGCATCGGCCAAGGCGGGCATCATCAAGCCGGGCAGTCCGGTGGTGAGCTATGGCGGTGTGCCCGAGGCCGATGCCGTCATCGCCCGTACGGCGGCAGAGCGGCACGCGCCGCTGACCGTGGTGGATCTCAGCAGGCTGACCATCGAGGACGGAGATCTGGATGCTGTCACCTTTGATTTTGACGGCCTGAACGGCATCCGCCTGCCCCTGATCGGCAGCTATCAGCCCCGGAACGCCGCCACGGCCATTACGGCCCTGCGGGTGCTGCGCAGCCGGGGCTGGAACATCCCGGACAGCGCCATCCGTGCCGGTCTGGAACAGGTGCGCTGGCCGGGCCGGTTCGAGCTGCTGCGGCATTCGCCCGTCTTTTTGCTGGATGGCAGCCACAACGCCCACGGAATGCGGGCCACCGTGCAGAGCCTGCGGGACCGCTTTCCGGGCAGAAGTTCGTGTTCCTGCTCAGCATCATGGCGGACAAGGATGTGGACGAGATGCTGGCACTGCTCCTGCCGCTGGCCGGGCAGTTCGTCACCGTGGCGGCCCATACCCCCCGCGCCATGCCCGCCGAGACGCTGGCCGAACAGATCCGCGCCCGGGGCGGCAGAGCTGAGCCTGCCTCCACCATTGAAGCCGGTGTAGCCCGGGCGGTCGCCCTTGGGGGCACCGGCCCCGTGTGCGCGCTGGGCACGCTCTACTTCTCCGGCGATGTGCGGAAAAGCGTTTGCAAAATTGAACCAGTAAAGAAGAGGGGCTGCGGCACACGGGAAAAACCGGTGCAGTAGCCCCCTTTTTGCGGATTGGCTTACAAAAAAATGCCCCGCTGTTTTGTGATGCACAGAACAGCGGGGCAATATCATTTATGGGGCGGGAATGTGCTCAGGAGATGCGCTTCTGCTCAAGCCTTGCCTGCGCAGCCGAACAGCTCGATCTTCTCCTTGCACTTGTCAACGATGGCCTGAGCGCCGGGAGCCAGCAGCTTGCGGGGGTCGAAGCCCTTGCCCTGCTGATCCTTGCCAGCTTCGATGTACTTGCGGGTGGCCTCAGCAAAGACCAGCTGGCACTCGGTGTTGATGTTGATCTTGGAAACGCCCAGGCTGATGGCCTTCTGGATCATCTCGTCGGGGATGCCGGTGCCGCCGTGCAGGACCAGAGGAATGTTGTTGGTGGCCTTGTGGATGCGGTCCAGAGCCTCAAAGTCCAGGCCCTTCCAGTTGGCGGGGTAAACGCCATGGATGTTGCCGATGCCGGCAGCCAGGAAGTCGATGCCCAGATCGGTGATCTTTGCGCACTCAGCGGGGTCTGCGATCTCGCCAGCGCCCACAACGCCGTCCTCAACGCCGCCGATGGAGCCGACCTCGGCCTCGATGCTCAGGCCCTTGGAGTGTGCCAGCGCGACCAGCTCCTTGGTCTTTTCCACGTTCTCCTCGATGGAGTAGTGGCTGCCGTCGAACATGATGGAGGAGAAGCCGGCCTCAACGCAGGCCTTGCAGCCCTCGTAGGTGCCGTGGTCCAGGTGCAGGGCAACGGGAACAGTGATGCCCATGGTCTCCACCATGGAGCTGACCATGGCGGCAACGGTCTTGAAGCCGGTCATGTATTTGCCTGCGCCCTCAGAGACACCCAGGATAACGGGGCTCTTCATTTCCTCGCAGGCGGTCAGGACTGCCTTGGTCCACTCCAGATTGTTGATGTTGAACTGGGGCACACCGTAGTGGCCATCGCGTGCCTTGATCAGCATTTCGGTTGCATTTACCAACATTATTCATTACCTCCGCAAAATCATTTTGGGGTGAAAAAGCCGTTTTGGATACAAGATTGCGCATCCTTTAACGAACCTAAGGGTAGTATACCCCAATTACAGGATAAAATCAAGGCGGTTCCCGCGGCGTTTTCAACACAAATTCACATTGGGCATTTTGATGTTGGAGATTCTGGCAAAAACCACTGGATCTCCCTTCAAAAAATTGTCATAATTCCGACTTGAATTTTACAAAAAGTACGGTGAAAAGTTTGCGTGTCGAACCCGGGAAGTTGAAAACTTGGTGGAAACTGTGGAATTCCACCTAGAAAGTAGGCGTACAAACTTGATTTTTGAACATTTTCCACCGGGTTTTCAACATGTGGAAAAATTTGAGCCGAATTACCGATTGTATAGCCTGCTGAATGTGGAAAACTTTTGCCTTCGGCAAACATTGCGAAGAATGCCGGGGTATGCTATACTTTAGAATGTATCAGTGTCAGAATATAGTAAAACTGAAACAGAGCGAAACCATGGCGCGGCTCAAACGGCCCGCCTTGCCATAGAATGGAAGGAGAACACATCAATGGACGAACAGAAAATGCCGCGCCGCCCCCGCCGCAGCAGCACGGAGGAGCAGCCCAAGAATGAGAGCCTGGTCTACGGCAAAAACCCCGTGACCGAGCTGCTCAAGAGCGGTTCCGGCGTGGATACCGTGCTGATCGCGGAGGGCATGGCCCCCGCCGTGGCAGCTTACTATACCGCCATGGCCAAGGAGGCCGGGGCCACGGTCAAGCGGGTGCATCCCAACAAGCTGCGCCTGATGACCGGCACCGAGAGCCATCAGGGCGTGGCTGCCTTTGCCAGCGAGATCGAATATGTGACCGTGGAGGACCTGCTGAACGTTGCCAGAGAGAAGGGGGAGCCGCCTTTCCTGGTGCTGAGTGACGGCATCGAGGACCCCCATAATCTGGGCGCGGTGATGCGCTCTGCTCTGCTGTGCGGAGCCCACGGCATTGTCATCCCCAAGCGGGGCGGCGCGTCCGTGACCCCCACCGTTATCAAGTCCAGCGCCGGTGCGGCCGAGCGCCTGCCTGTGGCCCGCGTGGCCAACATCGGCGAGACCATCCGCCGCCTGAAGGATCAGGGGGTGTTTGTCTACTGTGCCGATATGGACGGTGTGCCCCTGCGCAAGAACAACCTGACCGGCCCCATTGCACTGGTGCTGGGCAGCGAGGGCAGCGGTGTATCCCAGCTGGTGAAAAAGCTCTGCGATGGTGTGGTGCGGCTGGATATGGCCGCTCAGGGCACCGGTGTGGACAGCTTCAATGTCTCGGTGGCGGCTGGCATCATCCTGTACGAGATCCAGAGCCAGCGCGCCGCAGAGTAAGAAACAGCGGCCAGACCGCCGTGACCAGAACAGGGAGGGACTAGGATGCCAAAGGATGATAAGCGCAAAGAGCTGACACAGGAAGAGATCGATGCGCAGAACGAGAAGTTCCGCACGTTTTTCAGCACCAGCGTGGCACAGGTGCCCGAAGAGATGAAGCGCCGCGATGAGGAAAAGGAGAGCACTGGCAGCCTGCTGGGCAAGCTCTTTCACCGCGAAAAGGACAAAGAGGAGCCAGCCGCCGCCCCGGCTGTGCAGAATGAGCTGCCGCCCACGGGTGAGATCGTGCTGGGCCATGAGGAAGAAGCCGAGGCCGGCCTGGAGCTGGCATTGGAGCCCGGAGAGCTGGAGGAAGCAGAGCCTGTGGCTCTGCCCACCGCGCCGGAAGCCCCCGCAGCGCCGAAGCCGGAACCCCGGCCCGCACCCCAGCCCGAGAAAAAGCCGGAGCCGCCCCGCCGCCGGGAACCCCTGACCCCGCAGGAGCAGCAGGAGGATGCAGAGATGGCCGAACTCAAGGCCATGCTCTATGGCACCCCCAAGCCCGCCCCGGTGGAGGAGGTGCAGGATGCCCCCGAAGAGGTGCTGGCCGTGGAGCCGGAAGCTCCCGCAGCGCCTGAGGGCCCGGCCATCCCCATGGTGTTTGCCGAGGATCAGTCGGTAAAGCAGGCAAAGTCTGCCCCGGAAGCCGCGCCAGAGGTTGAGCCGGACCGGAAAAGGCTTTCCAGTCTTTGGCAAGGGCGCGGACGAGAACGAGCCGCAGGCCCCTACCCGCACCGAGGCCCCCAGCAAGGACGACAGCATGAGCCTGCCGCTGATGGGGCTGGAAGAGGACGAAGCACCCGCCCGGCCTGCCGCCCCGGCAGAGGAGGCCCCGGTCCAGCCTGCTGAGGAAGCGGCCCCTGCCGCGCCGGAGGCTGAGGAAAAGCCTGAAGAGGAAGCCGAGCCGGAAACGCCCGAGCA
>ENA-OQDC01001243-OQDC01001243.1-human-gut-metagenome-genome-assembly--contig:-NODE-1243-length-13595-cov-3.309252_pt1 | contig 13595 bp, 13 predicted proteins | sample MGYA00242770_ERZ504601 | MGnify/ENA primary metagenome ERZ504601 (study PRJEB26092, sample SAMD00036305) | human gut metagenome | host: Homo sapiens | study: EMG produced TPA metagenomics assembly of...
TGCGTGGTGCAGATGACACTTACAACTTATGATGATGATTTGTGCCACATATTAGAGCCAAATGTATGTATCACAAAGCGCCGTATTGAAGTACTAGAAGAAATGCGTAAGAATGGTATTCCAACGATTGTATGGCTTACGCCAATTTACCGTTTATCAATGATACAGAAGATAATATCACAGCAATTCTGAATGAGTGTGCAAGAGTTGGTGTGAAGGGCATCATCAATTTTGGTATGGGCTTGACGCTTCGAGAAGGAGACCGTGAATACTATTACGCTGCGCTTGACAGGCAGTTTTCCAGGGATGAAAGAGCAATACATTAAACAGTATGGGAATGCGTATGATTTGCCAAGTCCGAATGCAAAAGAATTAATGGGGATATTCCAGAGAATATGTAAGGAAAAGGGGATGCTGTCAACTCCGGATGAATGTTCAGATTTATGCATAAACTGCCAGATAAGTATCGTCAGATGAGTATATTTGATATGTAAAGCGAGGATGATAGTTAGATGATCTCAATTAATACAAAGAGACTTCATCTGCGGAATTTGGCACAAAATGATGCGGATGTAATCGGAGATAATTTTAAATTAAAAACCGACAGAATATGCCTGCCAGAAATTTAAGACAGAATATGTATTTCATGATAGCCGTCTTGAAGGGGTAGACATTGAACTGGAAACTGCTGCAGCAATAGTAACGGATTTAAGGCTTTATAAACAAGAAAGTGAGTATTGCAAAGAAGAGAATCAGAATATTATTGAGGTGGCGGGTCTGACTTTTGCATATGATTATGTGTTTAGAGAATCAGAAACAGCGCTCAGTATATACGATGCAAAGCATCTGAATGAAATGTTGTTTTGCACTGCTCCGTGTCCAGAATATGGAGGTCGATATAGAGAGTCAAATACATTAGTTCTGGGTGCGAAGTTTGAAACGGTTGATTATCAAAAAATTCCAGAAGAAATGTATTTTTTGGATAAGGATATTAAGAAATTAATGGATGAATGTGATGGATTATCGTTGAGTGAATACATTGAAAGGGTAATCCAGATTCATCATCGAATGACAGTGATACATGCTTTTCGAGACGGAAACGGCAGAACTACGAGAGCTTTTGCTAATATGATGTTGCTGAAAAGACATGTATCCCCGGTATTTTTTAAGAATCAGGAGAAAAATGAATATAAAGAAGCATTGAAGATTGCTGATACTACCGGTTTATATGAATTGTTGTATGAAAGATTTTTTAAGTCCATATTAAATTCATTTGCTGAGTTATCAGATTTTACAATGTAGTATAAGGAAGAATACTTGTGTTTTATTGAGAGAAAAGAAACACAAGTATTTTTTTGGAATTATTTCAGAGCAGGTTAAAATCTGCTCTTTTTTTTCGACTGTGACTTGAAAGGAAGACTGTTCATCCACGATTTATTGAAAGCAGATGGTATCATGCCGCTTGTGGAACAGAAAGTTGAACCAGCGGGACAGGTAAAATGGCTTTTTTATTGTCCCTACTGGCTCTCCTAATTTAACTTTACGATTCGTCTACTGTAATCGAAGTGGATTGTTTTCGCTGAATCTGGTCAAAGGAATTGATGACCGAAATGGCGGATACGACAATACACAAGGTCGTGTATTGAAAAGCGTAGATTCTGATGGTACAATAAGTAAAAAGTAGAAGGAGAGACACTATGATAAAGCCAATTATGAAAGATATATTTTTCCTTGGACAAAAATCAGAGGAAGCGACAAGGAATGACTTGCAGGTGGGAAAAGATCTGGAAGATACGCTTGAGGCAAACCGCGAGGGCTGTGTAGGCATGGCAGCGAATATGATTGGTGTCAAAAAGAGAGTTATCATTGTCAACATGGGTTTGGTGGATCTTGTCATGTTCAATCCAGTTTTGTTAAAGGCAGATACGCCGTATGAGGCAGAGGAAGGATGTTTGTCACTTGTCGGTGTGAGAAAAACAACGCGCTATCAGAATATTGAGGTTGAGTATACTGACAAAAACTGGAATAAGAAGAGGATAAATCTCAGTGGCTGGTATGCGCAGATATGTCAGCATGAGCTGGATCATTTGGAAAGAAATTATTATTTGAACCAGCGGGACAGTAAAAAATGCCATCTTACCAGTCATCATTGGCTACCAGGAGATAAGAAAGGAAATGGTTATGGGAGAATTGACATCTTATAACGAGCAGTTTGAAAAAAATAGTGAATATTATTGATCTGCTAAAGAACGAGCATACCGTAAAGTGAATGAAGAACTTATTTTAATGTACCGGGATGTAGGCGAATACATTAGCAAACAGTCAGAAAGAACTGAGTATGGTGATGCATTTGTGCAGAAATTGGCTGATTTCATTTGAGGAGAATTATCCGGATTTAAAAGGATTTAATCGGCGTGGACTATATAGAATGAAGCAGTTTTATGAGCTTTACAAGGATAATGAAAAAGTGTCAACGCTGTTTGACACCAATTGGAAGTTGGTCAAACCAATTTGAAGATAATGTCAGCTTGCAAGAATATGGAAGAACGTATATTTTACATGAATATGTGCATAAAGGAAAAATATAGTGCAAGGGAATTGGCGAGACAGATTGACAGTGGATATTATGAACGCTATATGCATTTCGCAAAGGCCGCTTACACATGCTATAGATGAATCAAAACAAGCAACAGGAAACATCTTTCTTGACAATTATGTGCTTGATTTTCTGAATCTTCCTGCTGAGGTCTCAGAACACGATTTGCAAAAATCCATCATACAGAATCTCAAAGATTTCATTCTTGAGATTGGCAAGGATTTTACTTTTATCGGTGAGGAATATCGTGTACAGGTCGGTAATCACGATTATTATATAGACTTGCTGTTTTACCACAGAGGTCTTTCATGTCTCGTAGCATTTGAACTGAAAATTGGAGAATTCAAGCCAGAATATGTTGGCAAGATAAATCTTTATCTTGAAGTACTTGATCGAGAAGTAAAGAAGGAAAATGAAAATCCGAGCGTTGGTGTCATACTTTGTGCAAGCAAGGATGATGAGGTTGTAGAATTTGCTCTCAGCCGCAGCTTATCACCGACAATGGTTTCTGAATATAACCTGAAATTGATTGATAAGAAACTCCTGCAGAGAAAACTGAAGGAATATATCGAATTAGCTGGAAATGTTTCTGATGAGGAATAAAGCGGTGCTTACTAATTAAATCAAGGAGTAAAAAGAACCAGCGGGACAGTAAAAAAGCCATTTTACCTGTCCCCAATGTATACACATATAACTGTTGTCAAAGAGGCAGAGCCGGTAACCAGCCAGCTATGAGCTGCGATTACCCGATTAAGGGAACGCCGCAGGGCGGCATCCTATCCAATATCGTACTGAATGAATTGGACTGGTGGGTGGCCTCCCAATGGGAGAACATGCCCACTCACTACGAGTACAAAACCAGACAGAATTTCTCATGTGCCATAAAGTAACACAAAAAACAACAGACAGCCGCCACAATTCCGTAATGATTGATGCTTGACAGTCTCCTTCAAGTTCGCTATAATAATAAACGCAAAATTTTAGTGGACTTTTCCGGATTCGGTCATCTTTTTGCCACACAGCTATCTTGTGATAGTTGTGTGGCTTTTTTGTTGCCTGTATCTCGGAAGTATTAGCAGAATGGAGGACTATATCTGTATGGAAAAAAAATTTTTTGTCTCTTATCAAGACGCGCCGTAGTGTACGGGCTTATAAATCGGAACCTGTCCCTTCCAAGGCTTTGGACGCTGTACTGGAAGCAGGGACTTACGCTCCTACCGGCGGAGGACATCAATCTCCAACCATCATTGCAATTACAGACCCCAAATATAGGCGGGAGATTGCAAAACTAAACGCAGAAGTGATGGGGAGCAACACAGACCCTTATTATGGCGCACCTGTCGTGATTTTGGTTCTGGCAGATGGCTCCGCAAGCACCTTTGTCGAGGATGGAAGCTGCGTCCTTGAAAATATGATGCTCGCTGCCCATGCCCTTGGCCTGGGAACCGTATGGGTACATCGGGAACGTGAGATTTTTGACAGTGAAAGCGGCAAGGCTCTCCTGCGGGAGTGGAAGCTACCGGAAACCTTGCGTGGCGTCGGGGCGATTGCATTGGGTTATCCAGCCCAGGGAAGCCGGCCAACCGCAGCACGCAAACAAAACTATATTGTTCGGATTTAATGTCCTGCTGTCCGGCACAGTTTTCCTGCGCCGGACAATTTATGGAAAGGAGGTAGAGTATGCAGACGAATAACAAAATGGCGGTTGCTCCTGTCGGAAAGCTCATCTGGCAAATGTCGCTGCCACCGCTGATCTCCATGTTTCTGCAATATTCCTATAATCTGATAGACAGCGCGTTTGTAGCGCGTCTGAGTGAGAATGCGTTGACGGCTGTTTCTCTGTCATTCCCGATTACAACCCTGATGAACGCAGCGTCCATCTGGATCGGTGTCGGTGTGAATGTATTGATTGCAGGGTATCTTGGGGAGAGAAAGCAAGATGAAGCAAATATCACCGTTACACACGGATTGTTACTGGCCTTTGGAATTGGGGCTTTGCTCAATCTTCTGTCATTGCTGATTATGAAACCCTACTTTCGGGCATTTACCAATAATGAAGAAATCTATCAGTTGAGCATTGCCTATATGAGCGTATGTTCGTTCATGCAAATCCCCAATATGGTGCATATCGCCATCCAGAAGATGATACAGGGCACCGGAAATATGGTCGCTCCCATGTGGTTCCAGATTGCAGGAGTAGTCGTTAATTTTGTATTCGACCCACTCCTAATTTTTGGTATTGGTGTTTTTCCGGCTATGGGAATCCGTGGCGCTGCGGTGGCTACTGTTGCGGGCTATTTGTTATCCATGATTTTGGCATTTGCCTTGCTGCTGGGCAAAAAGCAGAAAGTGCGGATAAAGATCAAAGGATTTCATTTGCAAAAGTGGCTGATTGGCCGTATTTTCACCCTTGGACTGCCGTCTTTTATTATGAATGCCCTTAGTTCTTTTATGGTGACTTTTGTAAACTTTTTTCTGGTCGCCTATTCCGATACGGCAATCGCTTTCTTCGGTGCGTATTTTAAGGTGCAGCAGTTGATTGTCATGACGGTCAACGGGCTGATCCAGGGCTGTCTTCCTATTATGCGGTTTAACTACGGTGCGGGAAACAGAGATAGGCTGCACTCTGCTTTCCGCTACGGAACCGCTTTGGCCTCCGGTATGATGATACTGGGAACATTGACCGTCATCCTCTTTCCGGCGCAGCTTTTGGGATTATTTACGGCGTCGGAAGCCATGCGCTCCTTTGGAATATCCGCTATGCGGATTATGGCGGTCAGCTACCTGTTCTGCGGATGGTCTACCATGATCTCCACCTATCTTCAGGCAACAGAACAGGTCTTTCCAAGTATGCTGATCCAGCTACTGCGTCAGTTTCTGCTGCTCATTTCATTCATGTGGGGTCTGGAAAAACTCCTGAAGATTACAGGGATCTGGCTGTCCTTCCCTGTCACAGAAACGGCAACATTCGTTCTGGCGCTTCTGATCTTCCGAGCAGGCAGAAAAACAGAAACGCTTTGCAGCGGTACAAAAACACAGTAAGAACAGGAAAAGGAGAGACGATATGGAAATACATATTAAAAAAGGGCTAGATGCTCTGCAAACAGAAACCGTACTTCGCCTTCTATCTGGGCGCTGAAGATAACAGGAAAGCGGATCAGGCTGCAACGCAGGGACTTGTGCTTGCCGTGATTCATGGCGTTGTCATGACAGTCTGCTGTATCGCAATGATGCCGGCTTTTTTAGGAATGTTCACTTCATCCGAGACAGTGATTGAACTTGGCGTCCGCTATTCTGTTGTTGCATTCGCTTTTACATTGATTATCATTGTTGGTGTAACATTCGAGAAAATATTCCAGGCAGTAGGAAACATGAAAACAACCATGATAAGCCTGATGTGCGGGTGCATCACAAACATTGTCTTAGACCCCGTTCTGATTTTTGGCTATGGCTTATTCCCGGCAATGGGAATCGAAGGCGATGCGCTGGCAACCGGTATCGGGCAAACTCTGACGCTGGCAATTTATCTGGTCGTTTATTTTGTGCGGCCAATCCGCGTACATATTCGCAGGCAGTACATTCTGCCCGGCAAAGGAATGGTATTGAAGCTATATTCAATCGGCATTCCTGCCACCTTGAATCTTGCACTTCCGTCTCTTTTGATTTCGGCGCTCAATGCTATTTTAGTAGCATTTTCCGAAGTGTATATTTTGGTTTTGGGAATCTATTACAAATTACAGACTTTCATCTATCTGCCGGTGAATGGCATTGTGCAGGGGATGCGCCCCCTGATCGGCTATAACTACGGCGCGGGCGAGAACAAAAGGGTCAGTCAGATTTATAAGATTGTCTTGTGCATGAGCGGTATCATTATGGTACTTGGAACAGTGATATGCCTTCTGATCCCCGGACAGTTGATGGGGCTGTTTACCCACACAAAAGCGACGATTCAGGCCGGGGAAACCGCCTTACGCATCATCGGGGCCGGGTTTATCGTCTCGGCGGTTTCTGTTACATCTTCCGGCGCATTGGAGGGACTTGGGAAAGGAACTCCCTCCTTACTGATTTCCCTTTGCCGGTATGTAGTGGTCATCATCCCGGCTGCGTTTTTACTCAGCAGGTTTTTCGGAGCGGTTGGCGTCTGGAATGCGTTTTGGATCACGGAAGCGATTACAGCAATCATTTCTATTTGTATTTACTACAAGGCAATAGCAAAGCCAGCCGAGCCAGTCAACGGTCAAGATGAACGGCGCCATACGCGCCGCCGTTGACAGCCCCGCCCGCCTTTGCAGATTGACATCATTTACTGCTGTTTTGTCTTTGAACTGCTTGCTTAAATGCTCTATTTTCAGTTCCATGCTTACACTCCTTTCTTTTGCTTCGGCTGAACAATAAAAAGCCCTTGTTCGATAATCATTGTACCGAACAAAGGCTTTTCAATCTCAAAAATCACACGCTTAAATTCCTAAGTAATTCCTAAGATCACATTCTTATTTTCCTAAGCGGAAAGGGGTAATGTAATCACAAAGTCTATAGTTTCGTTTTGACTGGATGCAGTAATCTTTCCACCATGTAAATGTATAATTTCTTCCGCAATAGAAAGACCAAGCCCCGCACCACCTGTATTAGAAAGCCGAGCATCATCCAAGCGATTGAATTTTTCAAATATACTGTTAAGCTGTTTCTGTGGAATTGTTTTTCCACGATTTTCAAAAGTGATCTGTATATCATGCTCTAACCGTTTGGTGGATATAGTGATTTCTGTCTGCGGGTAACTGTATGACGCAGCATTTCGTAAAAGGTTACTGAAAACTCTCGCCAGCTTTTCGGGATCAGCGTTCACAGATAAGTTGTCCTCCGCAGTAAATACAGCCGTATTGCCATTTGCAGAGAGTGTCGGGTATATTTCATCTATTACCTGCGCAATCAAACAATGTAAATCTACATTTTCTTTTTTGATAATGACCGTATGTGCATTGTACTTGGTAATTTCAAAAAGCTCATTGATAAGTCTTTCAAGGCGCTCTGCTTTGTCCAACGCCACCTTCACATACTTTTCCTTTTGCTGTTCAGGCATGTCAGGTGCTTCATGGAGCAGGCTCAAATAGCCGATTACCGTTGTGAGAGGGGTGCGTATATCATGTGCCAGATACATAACAATTTCATTTTTCTTTTCTTCTGCCTGCTTGCTCAACAGAACAGACATTTTAATCTGATTGAGCTGTTCCTCCAGTTCTTTCAGTGGCTCAGACAACGATACTGTATGATTGTTCTGCTCATAGACCGTTTGGGTTGCGTCAATTACTTCATCCAGATAGCCCCACGGCTTTTTCTAATAGTAATTGAAGATACATATAAAGCCAAGCATCAGATACAAAATAAAAAGCAGATCAAGCCGCCAGTAGAGCCATGCAAAAATACCGATGTCAAATTTTGAAAAGATGTAGTCCAAGATAAGGGTCAAACCATATCCAACAACGGTATAAACCAGCAATGATAGGTATAAGCGCGCTTTAAGGCGCTTTTCTGTTGATTTATAGGAAAGTTCGCCTTTGGCTCTTTTCCAAAAGAAAAATAGCCCACATAAAAGTGGGCAGAGCAAACAGATGATCATGGTTTTAGAAAATATAAAAACCTTCTTCACCAAAATCATCACCAAACACATCTTCATTTAGGAAATAATCCATATCCAGCAGGTCTGGGATGAAGAGTATATTTAATTTCTTCAGTGCTTTGTTGGAGATACTCTTTTATACAGTTATATAAAGCTTCAATATTATAAACAGTATCCATTTCGTCTTCTGCCCAAACATCAAGCCGTACTTGTCTTTTCAAGGGAGAGGTTCTGCTCTCATGCTCAGATTGTGGCCGGTTTTTGACTGAAATATTTGATGCTGATAACAGATAAAAGAAGAGACTCAAACATACTGTAAAATATTTACATGGAATATATTAACAAAAATAATTATAAATATTAATTGATAGAAAGAACGAAAACTCGGGGGGTTTTCTTTTGTTAATTAACGAGTTACAATAGAAACAATATCTAAAATCAAATAAGGAGAGCGTTAAAACAATGAAAACAAATAAAAACATTTTGGTTGTTATGCCAGTAGAAGATGAACATAAAAAAACATTAGAGAAACATGCCAAAGGAAGTCATTTTGTATATAGTTCCTACGACAAGGTAACACCAGAGATGATAAAAGAAGCCAACATTATCATCGGAAATGTAGCTCCATTTTATTTAAAGGAAGCCAAAAATCTAGAATGGTTGCAGTTAAATTCAGCAGGAGCAGACCCATATGTAAAAAAGGGTGTATTACCGGAGAATGTAATCTTAACAAATGCAACAGGAGCTTATGGCCCTGGTGTTGCAGAACACATGTTAGCAGTGCTGTTTTCACTTCAGAAGAAGTTACATCTGTATAGAGATAATCAGAACCAATGCCAATGGCATGATGAAGGGGCTGTTATGTCATTACGAGGTGGTACATTACTGATCGTTGGACTTGGGGATATTGGATTATACTTTGCAAGATTGATGAAAAATTTTGGTTATCACATTATCGGAATCAAAAGAAGACTTGGACAGGTACCACAAGATGTTGATGAACTTCATACAATGGATGATCTAGATAAATTATTGCCAGAAGCAGATGTAGTATTTTCTGTATTACCAGATTCAAAAGCTACAAGAAACATTTACAATAAACAGCGATTCAAAGAAATGAAAAATACAGCAATTCTCTTAAATGCAGGAAGAGGAAGCGCTGTCAATACAGAAGATCTATGTGAAGCACTGATTCAGGGAGAAATCTACGGGGCAGGTTTAGATGTAACAGATCCAGAACCGCTTCAGACACAGCATAAATTATGGAATATCGAAAATGTGATCATCACACCACATATTTCAGGAGATTTTCATCATCCGGCAACATTATATCGAATTGTGGATATTGCTGCGGGAAATCTGCAGAGATATATGGCGGGAGATGGACTGATGAATGTGGTGGATATGGAGACAGGATATAAATCCTGATTTGCGACGGTAGGATTTCCGTCACATAAAACTAAAGTCTATCGAAACCACTATACAGAGTGTATGTTATAGGGTATTGGCTGATAAGTTTTGTATTCGTTAACAGAAGATTCAAGAGACTTATGAATACTGATTTAATGAGATGTTTGAGCTACATTCAAACTTCATATCATCTGTCTGAGAAAACCTTAATTCATATCCAATACCATTCTCCACACACATCCCCTTAAAATTCCACCGCATCGTGTTCAGTTGCTTATTTATTTTTTATCATATACTCGAAATATACAGTTGGCCAACTATAAATTAAAATTATTCAATTTCTACAAAAAAAGACCGCTCATAACGAGCGGCTACTTTTCTGAAAAGAGAGGATTAAAAATATATATGAAAAACTATGTCTTAAGTATATCAAAATCCTCAACTCATTCAATATATAAAGTATGAACAATTCTAAAGAATTTATAAACACTTCTAAACTAAATATGTTAACAGATGATAAAAATGCATTATTTGTTCATATAATAATATTTTGCATAAAGTCCACCAAAGGTGATCAATTCTTCATGTGTTCCGCGTTCTTTGATTGTTTGTCCGTCGATAACAAGAATTTCATCTGCGTTCTGAATGGTTGATAAACGGTGTGCAATTGTGATGGTTGTACGATTTTTGGAAAGTGCGTCCAGACTTTTCTGGATATGTTGTTCACTTTCGTTATCTAATGCACTGGTGGCTTCGTCTAATATTAAAATTGGTGGATTCTTTAGGAAGACTCTCGCAATGGAGATTCTTTGTTTCTGGCCGCCAGATAATCTTGTGCCTCGTTCTCCGACGAATGTATCATAGCCATCTGGTAATGTCATGATAAAGTCGTGGATATTTGCTTTTTTAGCAGCTTCGACAATTTCATCAAATGTTGCATCTGGTTTTCCGTAAGCAATATTTTCTTTCACACTGGCACCGAAGAGGTAAACATCCTGTTGGACGATACCGATGGAATTTCTAAGACTTTCTAATTTGATATTTTTAATATTCTGACCACCGATGGTAATGGAGCCGTCTGTGATATCATAAAATCTAGGAAGCAAAGAACAGATAGTTGTTTTTCCACCACCAGAAGGTCCGACAAGAGCAACGGATTTTCCAGATTTAATTGTGAAATCAATATTATTTAATACAATTTCATTGTCTTCATAACTAAATGAAACATCATGATAACAGATATCTCCATCAGGATGTTTCATATCAACAGCATCAACACAATCTGTGATCTCAGGTTCAATATCAATGATTGCCTGATAGCGGATAAAACCAGACATACCTTTCTGGATCATTTCAGTTAACTCTACAAGAATCTGAATTGGACTGATAAAGATTCCAATATATAACGCATACATCGCAAGGTCAGCGGCACTCATTTGTCCCAGAGCAATAAAATAACCTCCAGCAAGCAATGTTACAAGATACATCATTCCTTGAAAAAATGTATTCCCACTTTGGAAGCTTCCCATGGCATGATAATTATCACGTTTGGAATCTAAGAAAGCTTCATTTCCGAGGCGAAATTTCTCGCGTTCAATATCTTCGTTTGCAAAAGACTGTACAATACGGATTCCAGAGAGAGAATCTTGAAGGGATGCATTGATATCACCGATCTTTCTACGGTTATCGAGGAAAGTCGCTTGCATTCTACGGTTTTGTTTTGCACTAAAGAAGATCATAAGCAAAACGATCACAAGAAGAATGATGGCTAATTTCCACTGAATGATAAACAGGAAAATAAAAGATCCAACAATCTTTACAAGAGAGATAAACAAGTTCTCTGGTCCATGGTGGGCTGCCTCAGAAATATCAAATAGATCAGAGACAAGACGGCTCATCATCTGTCCAGTGTTATGCTGATCATAATAAGAAAAAGAAAGATTTTCATAATGATCAAAAAGTTTACGACGCATATCACGTTCCATCTGGGCACCCATGATATGTCCTTGACAGCTGACATAATATTTACAAAAAGCCTGAAAAACATAGCAGATAAATAAGATACCGCCAATCACAGGAAGTGTTTTAAGGATCGTAGAAGCATCTTTAAGAAATAAAGTTTTTGTAAGTGAACGAAGGATCTGTGGATAAGCAAGATCAACAAGGCTGATAAATGCTGCACAGATCAGATCAAAAATGAAGACTTTTTTGTAAGGTTTATAGTATTGGATGAATTTTTGAAAAGTATTCATAATAAAATAGTGACTCCTTCTTTAAAAATTTGATTGTATACAAACAACCAAAGCCTATCATACACTAATTTCTGAAAAATAAAAAGACCGCTCAATAAAATGAGCGGTTGCTTTTCTGAAAAGAGAGGATTAAAAAATATATATGAAAAACTATGTTTTAAGTATAGCAAAATCTGTGAGGCATTCAATATATAAAGTATGAACAATTCTAAAGAATTTATAAATAGTTATAAACAAAATATTGTGAGAGCTATAAAGTAAGCCGTCCTACTGTAAGGAAAGCGTTGGAAGTATTGGAGATGTGAAGGCTGCATTGTAAGATTTGCGGGGGAAAGGTGCATTTTTTATAGGAAATAAACAAGAAGAAAGCGAAGATGAGAATCCGGTTTCTACAAATATAGCATTTTATAATCAGGTAAGGCTTCGAGGAGATTATACAAGAAGTAAAGTTCTGTCACAGAAGGTAGAAACAGCAGATCAAGAAGTTGCAGAAGCACTTCAGATCAGGCAGGGAGACATGGTGTTTTATCTGGAAAGACTGCGATATATCAACGAAGAATTATGGTCTATTTCTGATGCATATATTACGTATGGAAAAATGTCCAGAGTTAATGGAGTATGATTTTACAGAGAGATCTTTGCATAATACATTATCTAATTATGGGCATGTACCATCGAAAGCAAAGAGACATTTGACGATTCGTAAGGCAGACGATTATGAATCTTTAATCTTGGATTAGAAAAAGATGCACCAGTGTGCGTGGCAAAAACAGTCACGATGGATACGACAGGGAAACCGTTGGAGTATTCCGTGAGCAGAAGCGATGCATATCGTATGTCGATCGAACTTGTGCAGCAAAATAAGATCAAGGCAGACGAAACTGCAGCTTATACCAATATCATGTAATTTAATATTTCCAATTCCTTTTTTTGTAGTGGCAAGGCGGTCATGGGTATCAAAGGAAGAAGATATGATAGATAGAATAGATAAGATTAAAACATTTGTATTAGATATGGATGGAACGATTTATCTTGGAAATGAATTATTTTCATTTACAAAAAAGTTTTTAAAAGATGTAGAAGATCAACACAAGAAATATTATTTTTTTACAAACAACTCATCTAAAGATCAGCAGACCTATATTGATAAATTGGAAAAAATGGAGATTGAGATCAAACCGGAACAGATGATGATCTCCAATCATGTTGCAATCAAATATTTGAAAGAAAATTACGAAGGGAAAAGACTTTATATTGTGGGAACTCCTTTGTTAAAACATGAATTTGAAACAGCAGGTTTTGTTTTAACGGAAGAATGATCCAGATATTGTATTGCTTGGATTTGATACAACTCTCAATTTATGAAAAGTTAAAAAAAGGCATGCCAGTATATTCGAAAATGGATGCATTTATTTTGGAATGAATGAAGATTTAAACTGTCAATGGAAGGTGGTACATTATTCCAGATTGTGGTTCTATGGCAAGATTGATCGAGGCATCAACCGGAAGATTTCCAGAATTCTTTGGAAAACCATCAAAATATACATTAGATTATATTATTAAGGAAACTGGATGTAAGCCAGAAGAGATAGCGATCGTTGGAGATCGTTTATATACTGATATCGCAGTGGCAGATGGAAGTGAGGTTACATCAATCTTGGTATTAAGTGGAGAAAGCAGCCGTGAGGATGTAGAAAAAAGTGATATTAAACCAGACTATATT
>ENA-OQDC01001245-OQDC01001245.1-human-gut-metagenome-genome-assembly--contig:-NODE-1245-length-13578-cov-4.287711_pt1 | contig 13578 bp, 13 predicted proteins | sample MGYA00242770_ERZ504601 | MGnify/ENA primary metagenome ERZ504601 (study PRJEB26092, sample SAMD00036305) | human gut metagenome | host: Homo sapiens | study: EMG produced TPA metagenomics assembly of...
GTGTGTATATATTATATTGGAGAGCTAAGGAAAAGCTTGTATTTAATATAACATAAATGATAATGATTTTCAATACTAAAATTAAATAAAATATGAAAATTTTTTTGTTGGAGTTTTATAGCAACAAAAAAAAGACACGTTTGTTTTCGTGCCATTTTTTTGCTTGTATATATATCATAATTTGGAGAGTCAAGGAAAAGCTCATATATAATATAACATAAATGATAATCAATTTCAATATAGAAATTAAAAATAAATTTTTTTTAGAATAGCTTTATATAATTAGATAAGTTAAAATAAATAATAGAGAGATTGATAAACGGAATAATAAAAAAGTAAATTTTAATAAAAGAAACATTTTTTTAGTAGAAAAATAATCTTATTTATAGTATTATTTTTGAATTGTTAAGAATATGTGAAAATGGTACAAATAATAATTTAAATATGTTAAAATACATCTTGCTGAGATTTACATAACTTTGAAATTTTATAGGAGGAGAAAGATGAGACATATTTCAGAATTAGCAAACACACATATTTGGCGTTACTTGAAAATCTTAATTGGATCGTTGATTGCAGGTTTAGGTTATAGTACGTTTATTATTCCTGCTAAGTTGCTTGCTAGTGGACTCAGTGGTATTGCTGTTATTGTTTACTATATGATTGATTTACCGATTGGTTTACAATTAATAGTATATAATATCCCAATTGTATATTTAGCATATAGAGTTTTTGGTAAATTATATGCGATTGATACGATTATTGGAACAGTAATGTTATCCGTAGCTATTGATGCTACAAGTTTTATTGGAAACTATCATCTGGTAGAAGACCCTATACTTAATTCTGTTTTTGGTGGTGTACTTGTAGGTATAGGTTGTGGTATTGTATTTAGAGCCAACTCTAATGGTGGTGGCTTTGATGTATTGGGTGCTGTTATCAAAAAATATTACTCTCTTGATTTAGGAACAGTAGTATTTGGTTTTAACTTGATTATTATTTTAGTAGGTATAGTATTGTTCAATGTTTCTATTGGTTTATATACTTTAATTAATATGTATATTGTTGGTGAAATCACTAATAAAGTAGTAGCTGGTTTCAATCGCAAAAAATTAGTAATAATCATATCACCATTTTCAGAAATTATTGGTTGGACTATTATTCAACATATTGGACGTGGCGTTACATTTTTAAATGGGGAAGGCGCATATAGTCATAAAAATCAAAAGGTAATTTTTGCAGTGGTGAATTTGACACAGGTAAGCAAGGTAAAACTCATAGTGAATGCTATAGACCCGACAGCTTTTATGATTATTACAGATACGTCGGAAGTTGCTGGACGAGGTTTTACTATAAAGATGCCGGAAAAACATTCAAGCAAGGATTTAACTGAATAAAAAGGTTTATAGGTTTGCCTTTATTAACCTAAATATATATTAGAAGAGGGATAGATATTAGGTGTCCGAAAAATTAAAACTATATGGATTTAATAATTTGACAAAGTCTTTAAGCTTTAATATTTACGATGTTTGCTATGCCAAAACACCAAGGGAACAGCGTGATTATATAAAATATATAGATGAACAATATAATTCAGAGCGTTTGACAAAGATTTTAACAAATGTAGCAGAAATGATAGGAGCTAGAGTGCTTAATGTTTCTAGTCAAGATTATGATCCGCAAGGAGCCAGTGTAACTATTCTCTTGGCAGATGAAAATATGCGTTTGGCAAAAAATGATGAAGTGGAAGATTGTGTGAGTAGTAAGACTGTTTTAGGTCATTTGGATAAAAGTCATATCACTGTGCATACGTATCCAGAATATCATCCAGAAACAAGTATTGCTACATTTAGAGTAGATATAGATGTTTCTACTTGTGGAGAGATTACTCCGCTTAGTACACTTGATTATTTAATTGGAAATTTTGATTCTGATATCATAACGATGGATTATCGTGTACGAGGTTTTACTCGTGATGTCAGTGGTAGAAAGTTATTTATGGACCATAAAATAACATCTATTCAAGATTATATTATGCCAGATACTTTATTGAATTATGATGCAATGGATATAAATGTGTATCAGGCTAATTTATTTCATACAAGAATGTTGATTAAAGAACCAGAATTAAGTAATTACTTATTTAATACTGATATTTATGAAATACCACCAAAAACTAGATTGGAAATAAGCAATCGTTTGCGTCGTGAGATGTTAGAGATTTTTAGTGGTACAAATGTTTTTTGATAAATAATAAATGATTGATTAAAGAAGGTTGGTGAAATTATTGGATAGACAAGCACAAAAGAAAATGCCTGTTTTGGAAGCTTTAGAAAGATTTAAAAAAATGCGTGTAGTACCTTTTGATGTGCCAGGGCATAAAAGAGGTAGGGGAAATAAAGCTTTATTAAATTTTTTAGGCGAAAAATGTTTATCTGTAGATGTAAATTCAATGAAACCATTAGACAATTTATGTCACCCAGTTTCTGTAATCAAGGAAGCTGAGGAATTAGCAGCAGATGCTTTTGGAGCAGAGTATGCCTTTTTTATGGTAGGTGGAACTACGTCAGCTGTACAAACGATGATTTTAACAGCTTGTAAGCGTGGCGATAAGATTATTTTACCGCGAAATGTCCACCGCAGTGCTATAAATGCGATGATTTTGTGTGGAGCTATTCCAATATATATTAATCCGCAGATGGATAAACAACTTGGTATATCGCTCGGTATGTCAGTTGAGGAAGTAAAAAAAGCTATAAGAGAAAATCCAGATGCTAAAGCAGTTTTAGTAAATAATCCAACATATTATGGTATTTGTTCTAATTTAAAAGAAATTATAAAAGTAGCCCATGAACATAATATGTTAGTTTTGGCTGATGAAGCACATGGAACACATTTTTATTTTAATAAACGATTACCTATAGCAGCTATTCATGCGGGAGCTGATATGGCAGCTGTAAGTATGCATAAATCAGGTGGATCACTTACACAAAGTTCATTTTTGCTCACTGGTAAAAATGTAAAAGCAGGTTATGTTCATCAGATTATAAATTTGACACAAACTACAAGTGGTTCATATTTATTGATGTCTAGCCTTGATATTTCTCGTTCTAATTTAGCCGTACATGGCAGTGAAATCTTTGATTTTGTTATAGATTTAGTAGATTATGCACGACAAGAAATCAATAATATCGGCGATTATTATGCTTATGCAGATGAAAAGATAAATGGCGATAGTGTTTTTGATTTTGATACCACTAAATTAGCCATTTATACATTACCTGTAGGTCTTGCTGGTATTGAAGTATATGATTTATTGCGTGATGAATACGATATTCAAGCAGAATTTGGCGATATCGGCAATCTACTTGCTTATGTATCTGTTGGCGATAGAGCAAAAGATATTGAACGCTTAGTAAGTGCGTTAGCAGAAATTCGCAGAAATTATAAAAAAGACCATAAGGGCATGTTAGAAGCTGAATATATCAGCCCTAAAGTAATGTGTGGACCACAAGATGCCTTTTATAGTGAAAAAGTATCTTTACCATTAGATGAAAGCTGTGGTAAAGTATGCAGTGAATTTGTAATGTGTTATCCACCAGGAATACCGATTTTGGCACCAGGGGAATTAATTACACCAGAGATTTTGGAATATATTCACTATGCTAAAGATAAAGGCTGTTCCATGACAGGCCCTGAAGATATGGAAATAAAACGTTTAAATGTAATTAAGGAGTGATAGATAAATGGATTTATGGTTCAGTGAATTACATACACCGTATGTAAAGTTTTCTATTCAGATTGATAAACAACTTCATTCTGAACAGACTGAGTTTCAGCGTATAGATATTTTTGAGTCTAAAGAATTTGGTCGCATGATGGTATTAGATGGCTATGTAATGCTAACTGAAAAAGATGAATTCATTTATCATGAAATGATAGTGCATGTACCTATGGCAGTACATCCTAATCCGAAGAGAGTACTTATCATTGGCGGTGGCGATGGTGGTACTGCTCGTGAATTATTGCGTTATAAAAATGTAGAGTCAGTGGATTTAGTAGAAATTGATGAGCGTGTTGTGGATATTTCACGTAAATATTTACCACAGACAGCTTGCAGTTTTGATGATGAACGTTTGCATTGTTATTTTGAAGATGGTTTGAAATTCATTCGCCATTGTAATAATGAATATGATTTAATCATCGTTGATTCTACAGACCCATTTGGCCCTGGGGAAGGTTTATTCACTAAGGAATTTTATGGAAATTGCTATAAAGCATTAAAAGAAGATGGCATTATGGTAAATCAGCATGAAAGTCCATTTTATGATGAAGATGCTTTTGCTATGCAACGCGCACATCAACGTATTGTAAAATCTTTCCCTATAAGTAGAGTATATCAAGCGCATATCCCTACTTATCCATCAGGTCATTGGTTATTTGGCTTTGCGTCCAAAAAGTATCACCCAGTTTTAGATTTTGATGCTAAAAGATGGAATGCTTTAGGCTTAAAAACTCGCTATTATAATGCGAACTTACACAATGCATCATTTGCATTACCAAATTATGTGGAGGAATTAATGGAAGATGTTGAAGAAAAACATTGAGACATTTTTAGGTTGTGATAGAGAATATGATGAAGCGAAAATAGTTTTATTTGGCGCACCGTTTGACTCTACAACTTCATATAGACCAGGGACTCGTTTTGCTAGTCGTACTATGAGAGCAGAATCATATGGTCTTGAAACTTTTAGCCCATATCTTGATTTAGATTTAGAAGATGCCTATGTTTTTGATGGCGGAGATTTAGAACTTCCTTTTGGCAGTGTGGAAAATGCACTAAAAGATATTGAAGATTTTACACGTCAGATTGTAAATGATGGTAAAATTCCACTTATGATCGGTGGCGAACATCTAGTTACTTTAGGCAGTGTACGTGCTGTAGCCGAAAAATATGATGATTTGCATATCATTCATTTTGATGCACATGCTGACCTTCGTGATGATTATTTAGGAGCTAAATTATCTCATGCTACAGTGCTTCATCGTGTATGGGATATCGTTGGCGATAATAAAATTTATCAATTCGGTATCAGAAGTGGTGAACGTGCTGAATTCGCTTGGGGCAAAGAGCATGTACAGACTAGACGTTTTGATTTTGTAGGTTTGGAAGATGTTGTAGAAAAATTAAAAGGAAAACCTGTTTATTTTACAGTGGATTTAGATGTATTAGATGCAGCTGTATTCCCTGGAACTGGTACACCAGAAGCAGGTGGAGTATCTTTTGATGAACTTCGTCGTGCAATGAATTTAGTAGCTAATAAATGCAATGTAGTAGGCTGTGATATGGTAGAATTATCTCCACCATATGATCAAAGTGGTATCTCTACAGCTACTGCTTTAAAATTACTACGTGAATATTTATTGGCTTTAGATTATAATATAAATAATAAATAAATTTTTATAAAAGGGGGAATTTGCCAAATGGGTAAAGCTCTAATTATTGGTTGTGGTGGTGTAGCAAGTGTTACTATCCATAAATGTTGTCAAAATAGTGATGTATTCGAAGAAATCTGTATTGCTAGCCGTACAAAAAGCAAATGCGATGCTTTAAAAGAAAAATTAAGCGGTGGCAAAACAAAAATTACTACAGCTCAAGTAGACGCTGATGATGTAAATCAACTTATTAACTTAATCAATGAATTCAAACCAGATGTAGTAATCAACTTAGCTCTTCCATATCAAGATTTAACAATTATGGACGCTTGTCTTGCTACTAAAGTTCATTATGTGGATACTGCAAATTATGAACCATTAGATACTGCTAAATTTGAATATAAATGGCAGTGGGCTTATCGTGAACGCTTTGAAAAAGCTGGAATTACTGCACTTTTAGGCAGTGGTTTTGACCCAGGTGTAACAGGCGTATTCTCTGCTTATGCAATGAAACATCATTTTGATGAAATTAACTATATTGATATCTTGGATTGTAATGCAGGTGATCATGGTTATCCATTTGCTACAAACTTCAATCCTGAAATCAATATCCGTGAAGTTTCTGCTAATGGTAGCTACTGGGAAGATGGTAAATGGGTAGAAACTAAACCTATGGAAATAAAACGCGTGTACAATTTCCCAGAAATTGGCGAAAAAGACATGTATTTACTTCACCATGAAGAACTTGAATCTTTAGGCTTAAATATCAAAGGTATTAAACGTATTCGTTTCTTCATGACTTTTGGTCAGTCTTATTTAACTCATTTAAAATGTTTAGAAAATGTAGGCATGACTTCTATCGAACCTATCGAATTTGAAGGTCATAAAATCGTGCCACTTCAATTCTTAAAAGCTGTACTTCCAGATCCAGCTAGCCTTGGCCCTCGTACAGTAGGTAAAACAAATATCGGCTGTATCTTCCAAGGTAAAAAAGATGGTAAAGATAAAACATATTATTTATACAATGTTTGCGACCATCAAGAATGCTACAAAGAAGTTGGCTCTCAAGCAATCTCTTATACAACTGGCGTTCCAGCAATGATTGGTGCAATGCTCATCATGAACGGCACATGGAAAAAACCAGGTGTATATAATATTGAAGAATTTGATCCAGATCCATTTATGGACGCTCTTAATAAATGGGGTCTTCCATGGAAAGAAAGCTTCAATCCTGATTTAGTAGAATAAAATATATTTTTAATAAAAATAAGACAGTATGCCGTTGGTGTACTGTCTTATTTAAATAAATTGAGATTTTGATTTAGAATATTATAGTATTTAATTAAAAATAATTTTAAGGAAGTGATTTAGTGAAATTAGAAGAAAAGTTACAAAATGTGGCAACTCCTAGTTATGTTATGGACGAGAAAAAACTTCGTGAAAATCTTGAAGTTTTAAAAATGGTACAAGATAGAACAGGTTGTCATATTTTACTTGCACAAAAAGCTTTTTCCATGTTTTATTTTTATCCTATGATTGGCAAATATCTAAAAGGTGCTACAGCAAGTGGTATTTTTGAAGCTAAATTAGCTCATGAATTTATGAAGGATAAGGAAAATCATATATTTTCTCCAGCATATAAAGAAAAAGATTTTGCTGAAATCGTGGAGATTTGCGACCATATAATTTTTAATTCTTTTAATCAATGGGAAAAATATAAAGATATAGCTTTAGCCAAAGGCAAAGAATGTGGTATTCGCATTAATCCAGAATGTTCTACACAAGAAGGACATGCTATTTATGACCCATGTGCTAAAGGTTCTCGCTTAGGTGTTACACTTGATAATTTTGAACCAGAAAAGTTAGAAGGATTGAAAGGGCTTCATTTCCATACACTTTGCGAACAAAATTCTGATGATTTAAAAACTACATTAGATGCTATTGAAGCAAAATTTGGCAAATATCTATATGATTTAAAATGGCTCAATTTTGGTGGTGGTCATCATATTACTCGTGAAGATTATGATATTGAACTTTTAATAAATTGCATTAATCATATGAAAGAAAAATATGATTTAGAAATTTATTTAGAACCTGGTGAAGCTGTGGCATTAAATGCAGGTTATTTAGTCAGTGAAGTCTTAGAGCTTATTCACAATGACATAGATATTGCAATTTTAGATACTTCTGCTGCTTGTCATATGCCTGATGTATTGGAAATGCCATATAGACCAAATGTAATTAATTCAGGAAAACCAAATGAAAAAGCATATACTTACCGTTTTGGTGGCCCTACTTGTCTTGCAGGTGATATCATAGGGGAATATTCTTTTGATAAACCTTTAAAAGTTGGCGATAAAATTATCTTCTGCGATATGGCTATTTATTCCATGGTAAAAAATAATACCTTCAATGGTATGCCACTTCCAGATATTGCTGTTTTACATGAAGATGATACTATTGAAGTAGTAAAATCTTTGGTTATGAAGATTTTAAAATGAGATTATCTTAAATTATTAATCATAAATTTAGTTATATCTTATAATATTTAATGAAATAAAGATTATTTAGGTTGATTTATTTAGCTTAAATAATCTTTATTTTGTTTGATTTATAGTTTGATATGGCAGTAATTTAGCAACAATATTTTATAAACATGGCTTTTGCGGTATAATATCTTTATATTATTTGAATAAGGGAGGGTTATTATGTCGAAAAAAACACAGGCTACATTGGTTTTAGTCATCATGTTTTTGGGATTTATTGCTACATATAAATTAGATTCTTTTTGGGGCTTGTTGCTAAATCATGGATTTTTGGCTGCTTTAATCGGTGGTCTAGCCGATTGGTTTGCAGTTACAGCTCTATTTAGAAAACCACTGGGCTTTATCTCTTATCGTACGGAGATATTACCTCGTAATCGTGAACGCATCATGGATGAGTTAGTAAAATTTATCGGTAGAGATTTATTAAATCCAGAATACATCATTAATAATATTAAAAATTATAATATGGCAATGATGGTAGTAGAGTATGCTCAAAGAGGTGGCAAGGAAAAAGCCAAAGTAGCATTAAAAGAATTAGTTATGCAGGTGATTAATTCACTTGATACGAAAAAGTAGGTTATTCATTGGCAAGTGCCTTGAAGAGTCGTCGTAAGAATTTTAATATAGCAAGGATTATTCATTCAATTTTTACTAGATTTTATCAAGACACCAGCAGGGGATAAATGTATAGACCATATCATAAAAATGGTTAGAGCTACAGTGCCTGAATTGTTGGCAAAGGATTTCATGCATAAACTAATTGACGATAATGTAAGCATTATCAAAGAAAATATGTAAAAGATAGTCAAAAACGTAGTTTTATGTTTGAAATGATGGATTTATCTAGTGAAAATTTGACGCAAAAGTTAAATAAAAATTAGATGAATATACGAATTTATTACTGGATTATGACAGTAAAGAACGTGAGCATTTAAAAACTTTACTTGCAGAAAAAATAGAAATTCTAGGCAGTAGAAATGGCTATAAGCAAAAAGTTGCTCAATTAGAACATTACTTTTTCGTGAAGAAATTTGATTTTAGCGATAATTTAGTGTCTTTAATTGATAATTTCTGTCAAAATAGCGAAAATAGAGAACAATTATGGAAGCAGATTGAAGATTATCTAGAATAATCTTATTGCTAAATTAGCTGTAGATGATGAAATGCAGGCATAAATTAAATAAGTTTTTCATTAATACAATAACGAAGATAATTCAAAATAATTCACAATGGGGCTTAGATTATATTAAAGATGAATTGATGAAGTATTCACAGCAAGAATTTGTCGATTTAGTAGAAAAACGTGTTGGTGATGGACCTTCAAATGATACGTATAAACGGTTCTGTAGTTGGTGCTATTGCTGGTATGGGATTATATGTAATATCCTTTGTTGTGGAAAGGATGTGCGGATAATGGATAGATTTAATAGAGCAGATAAAACATTATGTGTATTATTTGTTTGATTTTTTAGTAATTTTAGCTTTAAGAACTTTATATCCACAATATATTATTTTCGAATTGTTATTATTTTGCAGTGAAGCGAGTTTAGTTGGTGGGATTGCGGACTGGTTTGCAGTTACAGCTTTATTTAAAAAGCCACTAGGATTTCCTTTTCATACAGCTATATTGCCAAGACGTAGAGATGCCTTTATAAATTCTTGCGTGAGAATGTTGCAGACAGAATTTTTATCTAAGCGCAAAATTTATAGACGTATATGCAATGCTGATTTATTATCATGGGGCTTAAATTGGGCTAAAAATCCTGATAATAAAAAATATATATTAAATGAAGTTATGCAGTTTTTAGTGAAAAAAATCGCTGAAATAGATACTGCTAAAGTAGCACAAAAAAACAGTGAAAAAATAGCTCAGCTTATTTTAAAAGAGTCTATGGGTGATTTATCACATAATTTAATGGGCATATTGCTCAAAAGTGAAAATAGTCAGCTCGCTGTAGATAAAGGTATAAATTTCTTGAAAGGATATTTTTCAGGAAGAGAAGGAAAAGCTAGAATAGATGCTTTTCTTGAAAATTATCAAAAGCAGTATGAAAGCGGTCTAGGCGGTCTGATGTTATCTTTGGCTTTAGCGACAAATACTTTAGACCCAGATGAATTGTCTTTAATAATTCATGAACGTATTTTAGATTTATTAGATGATGTCAGCGATAAAGATGGCGAATTATATGCAAATCTCATAAATTTATATGAAGAAGCTTTGATGAATATTCGCGATGATGAAAATTGGGTTGATAGCTTGAATACTTTGCGTGATAGTTTTGTGGAAATGGGTATTGTGGAAAAAAATTCTACAAAATTCTTTGCGCAAATTTTTGTGAATATCTATTAGCTAATAATAATAGAGAGAATAAGCTTTATCAGACAATAGAACAGATTTTAAGTGAAGAAATAGATAGATGTATTGAAAAAATTAAATACAAATAATGAATTTAAATCAAAAATAAATCGTTTTGTATTAGATGTTGTTCATCGTAGTGCTTTAAAAGGTGAAGATGTAATCTTAGAATTAGCACGTAAATTTTTAGAAGGATTAACAGATAAGCAATTAAATGAGTTAGTGTACGATAAAGTCGAAACAGATATGATATGGATACGTTTAAACGGCTCTATCGTTGGCGGTATCATAGGCTTTTTTGCTTTTTGGTTATTGCAATTAGTGAACAATTAGGAGGAATTAATTTTGCAACAGGCAGAAATTCCCAAGAGTATTAATAATTGGCTATTGATGTTAAGTCCTTATCAAGTTTTAGTTGTTTCGTTTTTGGGCTTAATATTAGTAGGTGCATTTTTATTGATGTTACCTATAGCATCTAATGATGGTAGCAGTCTATCATTTATAGATGCTTTATTTACTGCAACATCAGCTGTATGTGTTACGGGTTTAATTGTGGTAGATACTGGTCAATATTTTTCTATATTTGGGCAATTAGTAATTATTATGTTGATTCAAATTGGCGGTTTTGGTGTAATGACAATGACGACAGTATTTGCCTTGATTTTGGGAAAGCGTATTCAGCTTAGAAGTAGGTTAATAGCTCAAGAATCATTGAATAGGTTGACTGTTGGGGGCGTTGTAAAATTAATTAAATTATTGGTAAAGACCACTTTATGTATTGAATTTTTAGGTGGCGTACTACTATCTTTTCGTCTATATCCTGATTATGGATTGCATGGGGTATATATGGCGTTTTGGCATTCTATATCGGCGTTTTGTAATGCTGGTTTTGATATTTTTGGTGGTACTAATATTTTTAAATATAATACAGATCCACTATTTTGTATTGTCATCGCTTTGTTAATTATTTTAGGCGGTATTGGCTATGGTGTAACAGTAGAACTTTACCAAAAACATAATTGGAAGATGTTTTCTTTGCATACTAAAGTTGTTTTATTGACAACTTTGATTTTATTAGTAATTGGTACGATAGTATTGTTCTTTTTAGAATATAATAATGAAAATACGATTGGTAATTGGGATTGGTGGCATAAGTTAATAGGGACGTTTTTTTTATCTACAACTTCACGTACAGCAGGATATACTTTGATGGATACAGGAGCATTACATGAAGCCTCATTGTTTTTTATCATCATTTTGATGTTCTTAGGGGCATCTCCTGGTTCTACTGGTGGTGGGATAAAAACTACAACTTTTGCGATAATTTTTGCGACAGTTACTTCTATTATTCGTGGTAATGAAGAAGTTACATTGTTTAAAAGACGTATCGAACATGATTTAATTGTAAAGTCTTTGGCTATTTTTTATATAGCAGCAGCTTTAGTAGTTTTAGGAACAATGTTTTTATGTTTAACAGAAGATTTTCCATTTATAAAAATACTATTTGAAGTTACATCAGCATTGGCTACTGTAGGTTTATCCACAGGGATTACTTCTAGTTTGACTATTTATGGTAAGTCCATATTAATTTTAATAATGTTTATTGGTCGTTTAGGAGTACTTACATTTTTGATGGCTATTGCTATGCGTAATCGAAAAAAAGTTAAAATAGGATATCCTTCAGAGCGTATTGGGGTAGGTTGATTAATAAGTTTTAGGTTTAAATAAAATGATGAAATATATTAGAAAATTAAATCCATACCAGATTGTTTTTATGTAGTTATGGGATAATAATATTGACTGGTACTATGTTGTTGATGTTGCCGATTACAGTGGTAGATATCGAGCCTTTGAGCTTTGTGATGCATTATTTATGTCAGCATCAGCAGTATGTGTATCAGGTGTTTCCATATTTAGTTTAGGTGATAATTTTTCTGTATTTGGGCAAATAATAATTATTATTTTGGTGCAAATTTGGAGCTTTAGGAATTATGACTATCACTACTATTTTAGCAGTGGTGATGGGTAAACGCATTCAACTTCGAGATAGATTATTAATTCAAGAGTCATTGCAAAGATGGTCAGTGGCAGGAGTGGTGCGACTTGTAATCAGTATTGTGAAAATGACTGTTGCTTTTGAATTTATCGGTGGAGTTGTTTTAACAATTATTTTTTGTCAAGATTATAGTGTAGGCACAGCTATTTATTTTGGTTTTTGGCATTCGATATCAGCTTTTTGTAATGCAGGTTTTGATATTCTGGGAACATCTGCCAATCCTTTTCCTTCCCTGACCGGGTATTCTGCAAATGTTCTTATAAATGTAGTGATTATGCTTCTGATCATCATAGGGGGAATCGGTTTTCTCACCTGGGACGATATTTATACCAACAAACTGAAGTTTAAACGTTATCGCATGCAAAGCAAGATTATCCTTGTGACTACCGCATGCCTGATTTTAATTCCGATCATTTTTTCTTCATCTGTGATTTGAAAAATCTATCCGCAGGGAATCGCTTATTAGCTGCGGCGTTCCAATCGGTAACTACAAGAACTGCCGGATTTAACACGATTGACATTTCAAAGATGAGTGAAGCCTCAAAAGCTGTTATGATATTGTTAATGCTGATTGGCGGTTCACCTGGTTCTACAGCTGGTGGAATGAAAACCACAACGTTTACAGTTCTTTTGTTAAATGCAATTGCCACATTCCGAAGCCAGGAAAATGCAGGGGCTTTTGGCAGGAGGCTGGAATATCATGTGATAAAAAATGCGGCGACAATAGCCATGCTTTATTTTACGTTAATTTTTTTGCGGCGGACTTGCAATCAGTATATATGAAGAACTTCCTCTTTTAGACTGCCTGTATGAAGCTGCTTCAGCTGTGGGAACAGTAGGACTCACGTTGGGAATTACACCGAAGCTTCATATGTTTTCGCAAATTGTGCTGATTATACTGATGTATTTGGGGCGTGTAGGTGGTCTGACTCTGATTTATGCGGTGCTTTCAGGAAGAACAGGGGAATGCAAACTGCCTCTGGAGAAATAACAGTTGGATAAGAAGGAGAAAATATATTATGAAAATGTATTGCTTATTGGACTTGGAAGATTTGGAAGACATATTGCTAAGCAGCTGAATCAGCTGGGACATGAAATTATGGCAGTTGACTGGAATGAGGAGAGAGTAGATAAAGCATTACCATTTGTGACCAATGCGCAGATTGGTGACAGTACAATGCGAA
>ENA-OQDC01001252-OQDC01001252.1-human-gut-metagenome-genome-assembly--contig:-NODE-1252-length-13479-cov-2.246031_pt1 | contig 13479 bp, 15 predicted proteins | sample MGYA00242770_ERZ504601 | MGnify/ENA primary metagenome ERZ504601 (study PRJEB26092, sample SAMD00036305) | human gut metagenome | host: Homo sapiens | study: EMG produced TPA metagenomics assembly of...
TTAAAAGGAATTATTACCAACCCGATTATTATTGGAATTGTGATTGGACTTCTCTGGTCGGCATGCCGTCTTCCATTTTCCGGAATCCCGGCGAAGACGGTGACAAGTATTGGAAACATGGCAACTCCGATGGGACTTATGGCAATGGGAGCGACCTTTGATATCCACAAAGCTTTCGCGAAAGCCAAACCGTCTATTGTGGCGGCTGTTATGAAGCTTGTCGGATTTGCGGCAGTCTTTCTGCCAATCGCAGTCGGGCTGGGATTTAAGAATGAAGAAATCGTTGCAATCCTTGTTATGCTCGGATCTGCGACGACTGTAAGTAGTTATGTTATGGCAAAAAATATGGGACATGAAGGTGTCCTTACTGCCAGTACAGTAATGCTTACCACTATGTTCAGTGCATTCACATTGACCGGGTGGCTGTATATATTGAAAACTTTAGGAATCGTGTAATAAAGAAGCTGAATTTCGCTCATGAACATTCCGCACACGAAACATTCCGATGAGCCGAAAACAGTAATCATATTCAGCAAGTGCCGGCAGGCAAGAATACGCCTAAGTAGCGACCACTCCAGAGTACCTTCTAAGGAAATATCTCATTTTTAATATGTTTGTGTTTTAGGAGAAGATAGGGTACAATTAAGATTAACAACGAAGAATTGGAGGGCTTTTGTATGGGGATTTATTTGAATCCGGACAGCAGTAAGTTTGAGGAAGCTGTGAATTCAGATATCTATATAGATAAGACAGGATTGTTGACTTACACCAATTCTGTTTTGCATACGATGCAAAAATACATTTGTATTAGTCGTCCAAGACGCTTTGGGAAATCGATTGCGGCAAATATGTTGACAGCATATTATAGCCGTGGCTGTGATGCAGAACAATTGTTTTCACAGTTTGAAATTTCAAAGGATATGGATTTTAAAAAGTATCTGAATCAATACGACACGATTTCTGTAAATATGCAGGAGATTTTGAGCAGGAGCCATAATGTCTGTGAATTGATTAGCCGATTTGGCAGACTTATCATTCGAGATTTAAAAAAAGAGTATCCGGATGTGGATTATTTTGATGATACAGATGTTATAGAGTGCATGCAGGATGTATACGCGCAGAAAAAACAGCCATTTATCATTATTATAGATGAATGGGACTGCATTTTCCGAGAATATAAAGAAAATAAAGAAGCTCAGGAAAAATATCTCGATTTCCTAAGAGATTTGTTAAAGGATAAGGCGTATGTTCATCTGGCGTATATGACAGGAATTCTTCCAATCAAAAAATATGGAACTCATTCAGCTTTAAATATGTTTGATGAATTTTCTATGATAGATCCGGGACCGTTGGCGAGATATGTTGGATTTACGGAAAATGAAGTGAAGAAACTGTGTGAACAGTACCAGATGGATATGGCAGAGATAAAGAACTGGTATGATGGATATTCCTTTGAAAATGGAATCTCTATTTACAGTCCGCGTTCCGTGGTAATTGCATGCGATTTGGAAAAATCGGAAATTACTGGAATCAGACAGAAACATTTGAAGCGCTGCGAATTTATATAGAGATGAATTTCGAAGGGCTAAAAGATGATGTCATAAGTATGATTGCGGGAAATGCAGTACCGGTAAATACAGGAAGCTTTGCTAATGATATGTCAACATTTCACACAGAAGATGATGTCCTGACACTTTTGATACATTTGGGTATGTATCGTATGATTATGATAATAAGACTGTAAAAATTCCAAATGAAGAAGTAAGAACTGAGTATGTGAACAGTATATCTGCTTCAACATGGGGTGAAGTATCAAAGGCATTGAAAGAGTCAGCGGACACATTGGAAGCAATCTGGCAGAAACGGCCAAAGCAGGTAGCAGAAGCCATGAGGCAGGCACATTTTGAAACTTCTCACATTCAGTACAATGATGAAAATGTATTAAGTTATACAATTTCACTCGCATTGTACGCTGCAAGAAATTTTTATGTGATTCACAGAGAGTTGGCAGGAGGAAAAGGATGTGCAGATCTTGTTTTCTTCCGCGAAAAAAATTTCCGGAAAAAACCAGCAATTGTAGTAGAACTAAAAAGGGATAAAACTGCAGAAGGAGCCATTGCACAGATAAAGAATAAGGAATATTGCAGAAGCCTTGAAGAATATGAAGGAAATATTTTATTGGTAGGTGTGAATTACAATAAACAGACAAAAGAACACGAATGTGTCATAGAAGAGTATGTAAAATAATTGTGGAAGCATAAAGAAAGCTAAAGTTGTAGACAGCATAAAATCCGGGGAGGGATACCTTATGAAGAAAATAGCATTTATTATATGTTGTATTTTAACTTTATTCTTAGCAGCTTGCAGTAACAGACAGGAAAATCCCCAGATTAGTAAGTGGGATTGTTCCGTCAACTGTGCAGAACAATCAACTTCCAACGTATATGTGATTACCTACTCTGATGAAAAATTAACATCACAGACAGGAGCACTGACCTTCTATAATGGCAATGAATTTGAAATTACCATACATCTTCTTAATAACGGCGAAGAAGAACGGAGAGAAACAATCCCGGCAGGCGGTTCAACCTGCTTAAAACAACTCAAAGAAAATATAGAGTACATCGTAGGAATACACGCAGATGTTACAGAAGATATGCCTATTAAACTGACAGCTTATGACGGAGAAAAGACGGACGCTGAACCATAAAATGATTATATGATACATTTTTTAAGGTAGTAATAAAAGCTTTTGCATAACAGATTTTTGAAAAATAATGGATTCACTATTGAGTAGTGGGTATCAAAAAAATAAAGCATCAAAAGAGTCTCAAGAAAGCATTGAGTTATTTTCGCAACAATAGAAAACACTCAGCTTTCGAGAGCCCCTTTTGATACGGTCTCTTAAGGTTTTCTGAAAATTCCCTAAAAACCTTGACAAACAGGGCTTCTGTGGCTATGATATTTTGTAGTTTCATGGTTGATAAACCAGTTAAATGCGTTGAAAAAGAGGAGTATGCATAGGTCGTTCTGACAGAGAGAGATGCCCATTGGCTGCGAGGCACTTGAGAATAGAGATGCAGAAGGTAGCTTTGGAGCAGGAACGCTGAAGTCACAGTAGGCGGTCCCGGAGTCGTTCCCGTTAAAGAATAGGATGAGATGTATAGAGGAGTTTCTTCTATATAATAAAGGTGGTACCGCGAATCAATCGCCCTTTGTGAGAATAAAGGGCGTTTTTTTATAATTAAGAAATGCATTTCCTAACTATAAAAAAGCCTCCGGCAGGATGCGCACTGCGGCGTACAATGATGGTACCGCAAGCGGCCGCCGCAGGCTCCAGAATGTGCTGGGGCACATTCTATATTTTGCCCTGAAATGTGAAAAATGTGTGAAAACGCGAACCAGGAAACACGTATTTGAGGAGGAGACTATGAGTCAGAATTTGGAGAAAACTTACAATCCGAAAGAGATTGAAGACAAACTGTACCAGAAGTGGTGCGAAAATAAGTATTTCCACGCAGAAGTGGACAGAAGTAAGAAACCATTTACAATCGTAATGCCGCCACCGAATATTACCGGTAAGCTTCACATGGGACATGCTCTTGACAACACGATGCAGGATATCCTGATCCGCTACAAGAGAATGCAGGGATACAATGCACTGTGGATTCCGGGAACAGACCATGCGGCTATTTCTACAGAAGTAAAGGTTACCAATCAGTTAAAGACGAAGGTATTGATAAAAAGAACTTGGCCGTGAGAAATTCTTAGAGAGAACATGGCAGTGGAAAGAAGAATATGGCGGAACTATCACATCACAGCTTAAAAAGATGGGTGTTTCCTGTGACTGGGACAGAGAGCGTTTCACAATGGACGAGGGATGTTCTGAAGCAGTTGAGAAAGTATTCTTGAACCTTCATAAAAAAGGATTCATTTACAGAGGGTCCAGAATCATCAACTGGTGTCCGGTATGTAAGACTTCCCTGTCTGATGCCGAGGTAGAGCATGAAGAGCAGGACGGATTCTTCTGGCACATTAAGTACCCAATCGTAGGAACAGACCGTTTCCTTGAGATTGCAACAACACGTCCGGAGACTCTTCTGGGAGATACTGCAATTGCAGTTCACCCGGATGATGAGAGATATAAAGATATCGTTGGAAAGATGTGTAAGCTGCCACTGACAGACCGTGAGATTCCGATTGTTGCAGATTACTACGTAGACAAAGAGTTCGGAACAGGTGCTGTTAAGATCACACCGGCACATGACCCTAACGACTTTGAAGTTGGAAAACGTCACAATCTGCCAGAACTTAACATCATGAATGATGATGCTACGATCAACGAGAAGTATGGTGGAAAATATGCAGGCATGGATCGCTACGAAGCAAGAAAAGCTATGGTAGAGGATCTGAAAGAGCAGGGATATCTTGTAAAAGTTGTTCCACATTCTCATAATGTAGGAACTCACGACAGATGTCATACAACGGTAGAGCCAATGATCAAACAGCAGTGGTTCGTAAAGATGGAAGAGCTTGCAAAACCAGCCATTGAGGCGATTAAGAATGGTGAGCTTAAGTTTGTGCCAGAGCGTTTTGATAAGATTTACCTGCACTGGCTTGAGAATATCCGTGACTGGTGCATATCCAGACAGATCTGGTGGGGACATAGAATCCCAGCCTACTACTGCCAGGATTGTGGAGAAGTCGTAGTAGCTTCCGAAGCACCGGAAAATGCCCACATTGTGGTTGTACACATTTTTAAACAGGATGAGGATACGCTGGATACATGGTTCAGTTCTGCGCTTTGGCCATTCTCAACACTTGGCTGGCCACATGAGACGGAGGATCTTGACTACTTCTATCCAACGAATGTACTTGTAACTGGATACGACATCATTTTCTTCTGGGTTATCCGTATGGTATTCTCAGGATATGCACATACAGGAAAGGCACCATTTAACACAGTACTGATCCACGGACTTGTTCGCGATTCTCAGGGACGCAAGATGAGTAAATCCCTTGGAAATGGTATCGATCCTCTGGATATTATCGATCAGTACGGCGCAGACGCACTTCGTATGACACTGATTACAGGAAATGCTCCTGGAAATGATATGCGTTTCTACAACGAGCGTGTAGAGGCAAGCCGTAATTTTGCAAATAAAGTATGGAATGCTTCCAGATATATTCTTATGAATATGGAAGGAAAAGAGATCACAGAGCCACAGGCAGAGGATCTGGGACCTGCAGACCGCTGGATTTTATCTGCATGCAATAATGTGGTAAAAGATGTAACAGAGAACTTAGATAAGTTCGAGCTTGGAATTGCACTTTCCAAGATTTATGACTTTATCTGGGACGAGTTCTGTGACTGGTACATTGAACTTTCAAAATATGCAATCTACCACGCAGACGAGAATCCGAAGAGTGCGAACGCTGCACTTTGGACATTGAAGAAAGTTCTTGGTGACGCACTGAAGCTTCTTCACCCATACATGCCATTTGTTACAGAGGAAATCTACAGCAAACTGGTTCCAGAAGAAGAGTCCCTGATGATGTCAAGCTGGCCGGTATATGAGGAAAAATGGAATGACGCAGAGAATGAAAACATTCTGAACCATTACAAAGAAATCGTAAGAGGTGTCAGAAACGTTCGTTCCGAGATGAATGTTCCAAATTCCAGAAAGGCAACAATCTACGTTGTATGCGAGGACGAGAAGCTCTCAGCTGGTCTTGCAGTATTAAAAGAGTCTGCAATGATGATGGCATCTGCCGGAGACTTCATTGTACAGGCAGACAAGAGCGGTATTGCAGACGATGCAGTGTCTGTAGTAGTTCCGGATGCAACCGTTTATGTGCCGCTTGAGGAGCTGATCGATTTTGAGCAGGAAAAAGAGCGTCTTACAAAGAAGAGACTCGCCTGAATAAAGAGATTGCACGTTCCAACGGCATGCTGAATAACGAGAAGTTTGTAAGCAAAGCACCGGCTGCAAAGGTACAGGAAGAGCGTGAGAAACTGGAAAAATATGAGCAGATGCTTGCTCAGGTCAAGGAGCGTCTTGCAGGATTACAGAAAAAATAAATGTAAGGGGATATTATGAAAAAGCTGCGAAAGGAAGAGGTTATAGCATACTGGAAGGAACGTAGAGAGCGAAGGGCAAAAATACTGGAAGAGAGAAGAAATGGTGCATTTGCGCAGAAGATGAAACCTGTCTATCAGTTTATGAACCGGTTTTCTCTGATATTTCACGCGCTTTTAGCATGTCTGATCAACTTTGCAATTGAGGCAATTTCAAGACATTCACTTGTTCAGGCATGGAGCTATATGACACAGACACCACTCGTCTTCCTTTACAATGCATTTATGATATTTATGACATTTACGGTGGTATACCTGTTCCGGCGAAGGGTGTTCACAAGAATCATTATCGGTGTACTTTGGATGATTCTTGGAATCTGTAACGGTTACATGCTGATGAAGCGAGTGACACCGTTCAATGCCCAGGACCTGAAGGTAGCAACCGATGCGGTCAGCCTGATCAACAATTATTTCAATGGATTTGAGATCGTGATCGTATTGGTGGGAATTGCAGCGGTCGTTATATGGCTGATTTCCATGTGGCGCCGCGGTGGTCAGTATGAAGGGAAAATGCACCGGCTTCTGGCAATTGCCGGAGTGGCTGTATGTGCCATGCTATTCAGCTTCACAACAGATCAGGCAATTGATAAGCGAGTGCTTTCCACATACTTTGGAAATATTGCATTTGCCTATGAGGATTACGGACTTCCGTACTGCTTTATGTCCAGTGTATTTAATACAGGAATCGATGAGCCGAATGATTATAATGAGGAGACTATTGATCGGATTACGAATAACGGAGAAATGGCCGAGAATAAAACAGGGCGTGCCTCTGATGATCTTCCGAATATCATTGTGGTTCAGTTAGAGTCCTATTTTGATGTAGATGAGGCGGAATTTTTCACAACAAGCGAAGATGCATGCCCGAATCTGCATGAGATGTACAAGAATTATTCTTCCGGATATTTCAAAGTTCCGTCTGTAGGAGCCGGAACCGCGAATACAGAGTTCGAAGTGCTGACAGGAATGAATATGCGTTTCTTCGGACCTGGAGAGTATCCGTATAAAACAGTTGTCAAGAACCAGCCATGTGAGAGTGCTGCAACAGCTCTCTCAGCACTGGGATACGGTACTCATGGACTGCACAATAACGGAGGTAACTTCTACAGTCGTGCAAAAGTCTATGATCATATGGGATTTGACAGTTTTACAAGTAAAGAGTTTATGAATATTCTTCAGCTTACGCCAAATGGATGGGCAAAGGACGAGGTTCTGGTAGACAATATTATGGAAGCTATGGATACGACCGAGCAGCAGGATTTCGTATTTACCGTCAGTGTGCAGGGACATGGAGATTACCCGGAGGAGCAGCTGATTGAGAATCCGAAGATCAAAGTAGAAGGTATCGATGACGAAGCAAAGAAGAATAAATGGGAATATTATGTAAACATGGTCTATGAGATGGACCAGTTTGCAGGAGATCTTGTGAAAGCAGTGGAAGATCGTGGAGAACCTGCAGTTGTCGTATTCTACGGAGACCATTTACCGACTATGGGACTTACCGCAGAAGATTTAAAGAGCCGTTATCTCTATAACACAAATTATGTGATCTGGGATAACATCGGACTGGAACAGCAGGATAGAAATATTCCGGCTTATCAGCTAATGGCAGGATGTGATGAACCGCCTGGATATTCATTCCGGAACATTGTTCAATTATCATCAGCAGAGACAGAATTCCAAGAATTACCTGTCAGACTTAGAGCTTCTCCAGTATGAATATTCTGTATGGCAAAGCAGTATGTTTACAAGGGAAATCCTCCGATTACGGAAGGTCATATGGAAATGGGTGTGAAGGACGTTACGCTGACGAACATCGTTCCGTATCTGGAAAAAGGCTACAGCCTGTATGGCGAGAACTTTACGAAGTCAAGTAAGGTTTACGTCAATGGCGAGAAGCAAAAGAGTACATTTTTAAATAATACACGAATCGTTCTTCCAAGCACAGAGCTTAGCGAGGGAGATGTTATCACTGTCAGCCAGGTAGGATCCAGCAATACAATCTTCAGAACGACGGACGAATACATTTACCAGGGCGGACAGCTTGTAAGGCAGGAAGGAACAGGAACGGATACAACAAAAGTCCTGGACAGAACAGGAAAACGAGGAAAAATTAAATGAATAGTAAGCCTGTTAACTACAAGGAGGCAGTCGAGTATATCGAAAGCATTCCGAAGTTTACACAAAAGGCACACGCAGGAGCACACAAGAGAGTTCTTAGAGCGGCTTGGCAGACCGGCATTTGACCGGAAGGTGGTACATGTGGCAGGAACCAATGGCAAAGGGCTTCTGTGTGTGCATATATTCAGGCAATCTTAGAAGCTGAGGGGAAAGAAGACGGGATTTTTTGACTTCCCCATCATCTTATATCTATCAACGAGCGGATTCAGATAGGAAGAAAGCCGATTGACAACGAAGAATTTTATCAGGTCTTTGAGCATGTCTATGATGTCGTGAAAAAAAGTGGAAGAAGAGGGAATTCCGCATCCATCTTATTTTGAATTTTTATTTGGCATGGGACTAAGTGCATTTGAAAAATCTGATGTAGAATATATTGTTCTGGAGACAGGACTGGGGGGTAAGACTGGATGCAACCAATGCATTTCCGTGTCCGGCGCTGACAGTCATTACATCGATCAGCCTGGATCATACCATGATCCTCGGGAATACAATAGAGCAGATCGCAGCAGAAAAAGCAGGGATCATCAAAGAAGGAACGCCGGTGATTTTTGACGGAAATGATGAGGCAGCTGCCGAGATTATCCGAAATACGGCGAAAGAGCATCATGCGCCATGTCGGGAAATCGGGAAAAATGCGTTCGAAATCCGGGAAGTTACCCGCAAACATATTGCATTTTCACGGACAAATGCTTATCATAAAGATGTTATCTGGCAAGTGCCGATCTGTGGTATCTATCAGGTGAAAAATGCAGAGATTGCAATCGAAGCAGCCCAGTGTCTGCTTGGGAATAAACCAGAGCATGAAGAAATGTGGCGCGATGCCGTTGCTAAAATCCAATGGCAGGGACGTATGGAAGAATGCGCAGACCATTTTATCATTGACGGAGCCCACAACCCGGGAGCAATCGAAGCGTTTGTGGAAAGCGTTCGTGCACTGAAAGAGGAAGAACCGCCGATTCTCATATTTTCAGCAGTATCTGATAAAAAATATGAGCAGATGATAGAATATCTTTGCAGACATTTGCAGACGAAAGCGTTTGTTGTGACAGAGATTGAAGATAAAAGAAGAGTTCCGGCTGGCGAACTGGGGGAGATTTTTAAGCGATATGCAAGGTGTCCGGTGTATGTGAAGGCTGATGTAAAAGATGCCGTAGCATGTGCCTATGAGATGCGTACCAAAGAGACATACATTTACTGTATTGGTTCTCTTTACCTGGCAGGAATGGTAGAAAAGGCGCTACAGGAGGTGGAGACGTCATGTTAAATTACGAAGAAGAACTGAAAAAATTCCAGCCAAGCCTGGAAGTTGAAGATATTGAGGAAGCAGTATACAGAGAAGACCTGACGGATATGCAGGACATTATCCGCGAAGCAGTAGAGCAGACGAAGTAGTAATGAGTCGCGATACAGATAGAAAATAAGAGGGAATATAGATATATGGACTACACAGTGAAACTAGCGTACCAGTCTAACTACTGGTACAATGACGGACTGGCAAAAGCCCAGGTAAGGGATATGTCCGGTGCGATTACATCACTGAAGAAAAGTCTTCAGTATAACCGGTCGAACCTGGCCGCCAGAAATCTTCTGGGACTTGTCTACTACGGGCGTGGAGATGTGATCGAAGCGCTGGTGGAGTGGATCCTCAGCAAGAATTTTCAATCAAAAGACAATATAGCCAGTTATTTTATCAGCAAAGTACAGGAGACGCCGGGAGAACTGGAAGAAATCAACCAGGCAGTCAAACGATACAATCAAAGTCTGGAATATGCAAGACAGGGTGGAGAAGATCTTGCAATCATCCAGTTAAAAAAAGCAGTAGCAGCACACCCGACTTACGTCAAGGCATACCAGCTTCTGGCATTGCTTTATATTAAGACCGAGCAGTATGCCAGTGCGAGACAGATACTCAGGAAAGTACACAGACTGGATGCAACAGATGAAAAGACAATCCGTTACATGCATGAACTTACCGAGATAAGAAAAAGAAACGTCCGATGAGTGTCAGGCAGTCTGCAAAAAAATCAGCAGAAAACGGTTAAATACCAGCTTGGAAATGAAAGCATTATTCAGCCGGTGCCGACCGGGATCAAAGAAAAGGCCAGCATTCACACGGTTGCGAATATTGCAGTCGGTGTATTGGTCGGTGTTGCAGTGATGTGGTTTTTAATCATGCCGGCGATTCATTCGTCAGAGAAAAAAGCATTGAATAAGCAGACCGTTTCATTTAGTGATCAGATCGCAGAACAGAAATCCCAGATCAGCGCACTGAAGACAGAACTGGAAACCTATCGGGCCAGCAGTGAAGAGACAGAAAATGCACAGGCAACTGCAGCTTCAACACAAGACAGCTATGAAGTCGTCATGAATATTGCAGAGCATTATAAATCCGAAGATATGAGTAATGCTGCCATGGCAGAAGAACTTATGAAAGTCAATGCAGATTCTCTTGGAGCTGTCGGAAGAGCAAAATTCGATGAACTGACCGGAAAGATTTATCCGGATGCCTGCAAAAAGCAATATAGAGCCGCAAAAGAAGCTTACGATTCAGGTGAGTATGATACAGTGATTTCCAGCCTCGAGACAGTTATGCAGATGGATGAAAGCTACAACGATGGCGCAGCGATGCTCCTTCTGGCACAAGGTTACGAGAAAAAAGGTGATCAGGATAAGGCCAACACGACTTATCAGAAAATCATTGAAACCTGGCCGGACACCGATGTAGCCACCCAGGCACAGCAGGCGCTCGACGCTCAGAGCGGAAATACTGACAACAGCGACAGCAAAAATCCGACGACACCAAAAAAACAGTGACAACGATGATAACGGTGACAACAATAATTAAGAATAGCTTTAAACAATTAGAAAAATAACTAAATAAACCAAACTTACAAAGAGGATACGTTAACCCACGTACCCTCTTTTTTGACAATTTTTGATAATTATTATAGGCTGCATATAGAAATTGCGACTGTGCGGATTCCTATAAGGCAGCTAAAGCTTCACACACGTAGAGGCAAGAAAATATGTTTTTATAAAGCTAAAGTATATTCGCGATTAGCCAGTACATTCAGCACCTGAAAATCATATAGTTCACAAAAAGGTACTCTGGAGCGGCCGGTACTTAGGCGGTGTCCTTTGGCGCCTTATGTACCGCTGCCAGCGGAAGGTAGTGCGAACGTGCCTTTGGTGAACTATATGATTTCCAGGTGTGTAGAATGGAAAAAGTATAGAAACAAGCTTTATAAAAAAAAGGAGGACCGAAATTGAAATATCAAGTAACAGGAAAACTGTCTCAAACAATTTTTCTCCCCCACGAAACTTGGATCCACCACAATGCGGAGGAAAATCCGCCGGGAATCCGACCATCTGATCATACGAAATCATATCCGTTACATCATATTTGATTTTGCGGAGACAGATTTTATGGACAGTTCGGGGATTGGAATGATCATGGGACGTTACAGACAGATTTATATGCTGGGCGGAGAAATCTGTGCAGCCCACGCAAATGAGCGTGTCAAAAAAATTATTAACCATGTCCGGTGTGACAAAAATAATGGAAATCATAGAGGAGGATCAGTAAATGGATCACACGAATGAAATGCAACTTATCTTCGACAGCCGTTCCAGCAACGAATCATTTGCCAGGGTGACGGTAGCAGCATTTATGACATCGCTTAATCCGACAGTGGAGGAAGTATCTGATGTAAAAACAGCAGTGTCGGAAGCTGTGACAAATGCAATCATACATGGATATGAAGGAGAAGTACATAATATCTGTATCCGGTGCAGAACGAAAGAACAGACGCTTTTTGTGGAAATTGAAGATTTTGGAAAAGGTATCGAAGATGTTGAAAAGGCAATGGAACCACTTTTTACAACAAAAGCGGAAGCGGAACGATCCGGCATGGGGTTTTCCTTTATGGAAGCATTTATGGACAGTCTGGAAGTGGAATCAACGCTGGGCAAAGGGACACTTGTAAAAATGTCGAAAATCATCGGAAAAGGAAGGAAAATATGGACCACACAATCGCTCTGATTCAGAGATCCCACGAAGGAGATGAAGAAGCAAGAGCACGATTGGTGGAGGAAAATGCAGGACTTGTCTGGTGTATAGTGAAACGTTTCCATAACCGGGGTGTGGAAACGGAAGATTTATTTCAGATTGGAAATATCGGTCTGATTAAAGCAATCGACAAAATTTGACTTGAGCTACGATGTGAAATTTTCAACTTACGCTGTGCCGATGATTTCCGGTGAAATCAAACGTTTCTTACGGGATGACGGCATGATAAAAGTCAGCCGTTCTTTAAAAGAACTGGCGTACAAAGCATATTTGTTGAAAGAAGATTTACAGAATCAGTGGGGGCGTGAACCGACTGTGAGAGAACTTTCAGAGCGTCTGGGAGTCGAGCAGGAGGAATTGGTCATGGCACTGGATGCAGGCGGAGACGTCGAGTCCTTGCATAAACCTATTTATCAAAAAGACGGACAGGAAATCCGTCTCATGGACAAGCTTGAGGAAAAGAGCGAAGAACATGAGCAGGTTCTGAATCATATAGTTCTGACGGAACTTCTTGGAGTGTTGAATCAGGACGAAAAAAGACTCATTTATCTGCGCTATTTTGCGGAGCAGACCCAGTCCCAGGTCGGACGCGAGCTTGGAATTTCACAGGTTCAGGTATCCAGAATGGAAAAGAAAATACTCGGACAGCTTAAAAAATGACATATTTTCATGGAAAGCCGACATACTAACATTTAAATAAAGAGTTTCGCAAATATTTCATTTAGCATAGGGAAAGAGTCGACGATAACTGCAATGGATCCAGTGCGGAAATGAATGGAACTATGGCGAAAGAAAGTGTAAGAAAGGTGTGAAAAATGTGCAGGAACAATTAGAAAAAGCGAAGAAAAAGAACTCAGAAATCTGCCATCATTGCGGTAAGTGCTTCTGGCAATAGTGGCAGGCTGTAGCGTATATTTTGGCGATTTTGGCAAAGAGCGAGTACGTGACTGGAAGGAAACGCTAGGTGAGAGGCGCGCAAGATGCACAGGGAGATGTAAGGGTTCTATATAGCTCCAATACGACTAAGATAGATACATCTATGCCATATAGTGAAAAGTATGTCAAAGACAGAGGACTGGGGACGGAATTT
>ENA-OQDC01001253-OQDC01001253.1-human-gut-metagenome-genome-assembly--contig:-NODE-1253-length-13468-cov-6.919796_pt1 | contig 13468 bp, 9 predicted proteins | sample MGYA00242770_ERZ504601 | MGnify/ENA primary metagenome ERZ504601 (study PRJEB26092, sample SAMD00036305) | human gut metagenome | host: Homo sapiens | study: EMG produced TPA metagenomics assembly of...
ATTTAAACATATGATATATGATAAGACCTTTCCATTTCAAGAAGGTGATTATTGGCTAATAAAAAATAAATATTTTTGGCATTGTAATACAAATAATATAGTAGCTTTAAGTGACTGGTCAGTTTGTAGCGATTGGTATGGTTTTGTATTACCTTGTAGCTATTATTTAATACAAGATAGTGAATATGAAAAAAATGTATCAGAAAATAATAATGTTTATACAGAAAAAGAAAGATTGCAATTCACCTTAGACTTATTTAGAAAAAATGAGCTTTGGCCTATATTTGATAACGCTGAAATCACTGATTTATATAAGAAAATCTATTTTGAAAAGCCTAGATTATTGCAAGCATTGAGCGAAGTAGAAACACAGTTAGCACAGTGCGAAGAAGTGAAGACTATAACTGCTAATCTGGATTATACTATATTATTAAATAAATACGATATCGCTTCTATTGATAAATCCATTATCAAATATTATGAAGCTGTGCAAAAGTGGATAGATGAACTTATGGAATACTTAGCTGATTTTGAACAGCAAAAAGAAAGTGTCATTCAAGATTGCAATCAAATAGGTTTGCAATTATCAACAACATATAAAGATGATAATAATTTAACAGAGACAGAAAATGAGTTATTAAAAAATCGTCAATATTATTTTAAAGATAAATTAGCTTTGGGCATGGATAAAGTAAAAGCGAATTTATTAAAAGTAAAACAACAAGCTGATGATATCGAATATACTATCAATGAAATCGATGATGGCGATAATGCCATTTATGAATTGGCACAGCTAGAGAAAAAGGAACGTGCAAGCTTTGCATTAATAGCTGAAAACACGGCTAAAATAGTGAATAAAGCATTGCAAAAAATAGATTTCTTTGAACATAATCGCGATTTTATCATCAAAGCAGTTGAAGTATGGTCTAAATGGAATGAAGATTACAAGGTATTTAAGACTAAACAATATGAAGAATTAAAACACAGATGTGAACAAGATGATATCGAAGCAGAAGTTTGGCGAAAAATGGTATGCAGATTGGCAGAAATTGCGTTTCACCATTGAAGAAAAACTCCAACCAATGATATCAAGAGGCTTAAAAGGCGATATCGAAACAAAAGAAGAACAAGAAACACCTATCATCATGCAGGCAATATACGTTTTAAATGATTATAAAATCGCTGTTGATAATTTTTACCTTGAAGAACGCAAAAATATCTATCAACAATATGTATTCCAAAATTGTGGTGATTTGCAAGAAAAATTTGAAGTGGAAAAAGAACTCTATGCTCGCACTGTGAAATTTTACAAAAAGCATTGCAAAATATCATCTTTAATTGCAAAAAAGAAGCAGATAAAATCTTTATCTTGCGTTGGATTGATAATTTAATCGACATTCAAATCAATGAAATCATACAGTTTGTAGCAGATAATAATTTAGAGCAGATTTCACAAGAAGTATTAAATGAATTTGCTAAATTGAAACAGAAAAATTATTATATGTATTTAGCAGATATCAAAGCGTATAGCCAAGAACAAGCTAATCGAGAAAAAGCGTATAATTCATTGATTTTCAAAATGCGTAAAGGTTTAATGAAAAAATAATGAACAATTACAATTTAATGAACACAAATGTCTTTCCTAACTATGAAGTGCCTTGCCTACCAGAAGAGGAAGAAATATGGGTACAAAAAACGCCCCAAAAAGGCGACCATATACGCGTACAAAGAATGAATGGCGTATATGCTCATCATGGAATTTATGTATCTGATGAAGAAGTAATCCACTTCACAGGGAAAGATGATGACAGTATATTGGACTGGTCAAAGCCAGAAGTTATACAGACAGATTTAGCTTACTTTTTAAAAGGCGGTACATTGGAAGTAAAAGAATATACTGATGAGGAATTTGCTGACTTATACTCACCTGAACAAATAGTGACTTATGCCAGAGCTTGTTTAGGCGATAAGGGCTATAATCTGATTTTTAACAACTGTGAACATTTTGCCAATGTATGTACTTTAGGAAGATTTCGTAGTCATCAAGTAGAAAAAGTTTTTTACGAAACAAAAGGAGAATGATTTTATGGGTTGGTGGTCTAAAATAAAAAGCTGGATTGGCGGTTCTAGCAGTGGCAGTCGTACCACTACTAATTATAATTATGAACCAGATAAAGTGAAAATAGCACAAATCGAAGCAGAAGCTAAAATTCGCTTAGCGGAAATGGAAACAGAACGCGTAGAACTGATAAAACAGGCTCAAATGGAATTATTAAGAGATGAAGCGGAAGCTAAGATTTTAGTAGAAGAAGCGAAAGCAAAAGGCTTCACTGTGATGGCACAGACAATCATAGCAATGCAAGAACAATTGACGCAGATTACTAACAATAGAATTAAAATAATTGAAAGAGCTTCATTGCCTATCGTAAAAGATATTGAAAATATGTATAAAGAATTAAATGATAGGATAGTAGCTGATAATGATAAATATAATACAGAAAAATTGCCAAATTTATTATCTATATTAGAAAAATATCCTGAAGGAACGCCAGCACATAAATTGTATTTCCAACAAATCCAAAATGATATGAATGCTCAAATGAAACATCATGATATGCAGCTAAAGTCTTTAGAGATTAGACAACAGCAAATTATAAGTGGTTTCATTAATAGCAAAGATAAAATGTTAGAACAAACAGGCAATTTAACGCAAAATATAATAACAAATTTAATTAAGGATAATTTAAGCTTAGAGGATAAAACGCAATTAAATAAATTTATCTTAGATGATAAACAAGCAAAAATGAGTTTACCAAATAATAAAAAATTATCATTGACAGAAAAACCGCAAGAAAAAAATTAAATTTTGAAGAAAAAAAGAACTGATTTTAAATAATCAGTTCTTTTTGCTTTTAATAGATTTTTAAGCGAGTAGAAATATCTTCAATATATTTTTCATTTGGCTGTGCTTCAATGCTACCAAATGGCATTTGAGCTGTTAATTTCCATGTATCAGGAATAGAGAATAATTCTTTGATTTTATCATCAATCAAAGGATTATAATGTTGAAGATTAGCTCCGATATTTGCTTGGCTTAATGCTGTCCAGATATTATTTTGAAGCATACCATTTGCTTGATTTGACCATGTGGAGAAATTTTCAGCATACATAGCATAAGTTTCTTTTAATTCATTGATGATTTCAGTGTCTTCAAAAAATAAGATAGTGCCAACGCCAGCTTTGAATTTATTGATTTTATTTTGAGCTACAGCGAAAGTTTCTTCTTTTTTAGCTAATTTTTCTTTTAAAATATCTGTAGTGATTTGCCAAATCTGTTGATGTTTTTCACCAAAGGCGATGATAACATTTGTTGTAGGATAATTAAAAGCAGATGGGCTATATTTTAGGCAATCAGAGATGATAGAAGTTATTTCTTCATTAGATAAATTAACATTAGTGCCTAAATTATAGATACTGCGACGATTTTTTAAGGCTTGTAAAAATTCCATGATAAATACCTCGATTATATATCTTTAGATAAAAATAGACGCAGTTATTACTGCGTCTAAAGATTATTTTATTCTTCGTCCATTTCATAGTTGGAATAAACGTTTTGAACATCATCATGTTCTTCAAGCATATCGATAAGAGTCTGCATTTTTTCAGCGTCTTTGCCTTCAACTTTAACAGTAGTATCAGGAATCATAGTGATTTCGGATTCAACTGTTTCAATGTTGTTTTCTTCTAATGCTTGAGAGATTGCATCGAAATCTTCAGGAGCAGCAGTGATTTCAAAAGAATCATCTTCTGCTTTGAAGTCTTCAGCACCAGCATCAAGAGCAATCATCATAAGGCTTTCTTCATCATCGAAAGCTTCTTTGTCTACAACAAAAATTGCTTTTTTGTGGAACATCCAGCCTACGCAACCAGTTTCGCCGAGGTTTCCGCCGTATTTGGAGAATAAATGACGAATATCAGCAGCTGTACGATTGCGGTTATCTGTCATAACTTCGAGCATAACAGCAGAACCTGCTGGACCGTAACCTTCATAAATTAATTCTTCGTAATTGCTACCATCAGAAGCACCTAAGCCTTTTTGAATAGCACGATTGATATTATCTTTAGGAATATTGTTAGATTTAGCTTTGCTTAAAGCTAATTTAAGACGCATATTACCAGTAGGGTCAGCACCACCCATACGAACAGCAATAGTGATTTCACGACCAATTTTTGTAGTCATTTTTGCACGAATGGCATCATTTGCACCTTTTTTTCGTTTAATATTGGCCCATTTAGAATGTCCTGACATCTTTTAAACGCACTCCTTAATAAATTAAACTATAAATTATCTAATATGTACTAGATAAGTAAAGAAAATTTTAAGATTTAGATAAAACTTTGTAAGAAAATATCTTTTTAGAGTATACCATAAAAAAACGAGTCTTTGCAAATCATTTAAAGTATTCATTTTTGTTGATAAAGAAATAAATCGAATATAGTAATTATAGTCTATGGATAAAAATAAAAAAGCTAGAATATATCAATATTATTACTGAATATATTCTAGCTTTTTGTTTATAATTTTATGATTTTTATGCTTTGATTAAACGGTAGAATTTCTTTTTACCTTTACGAACGATCATTTCGCCATTTGCAAGGTCTTCTGCTGTTAATACTTTTTCTACATCAGTCCATTTGTCATCGCCGATGGATACACCATTTTGAGCGATTAGACGACGACCTGCACCTTTGGATTCAAATACTTTATTATCTACTAAGATATCAAGTAATTTTTTGCCAAAGTCTGCTTCTGTGATAGTGATAGTTGGAGCATTGTCCATATTACCTTTACCACTGAAAAGTGCTTGAGCAGCTTCTTGAGCTTTTTTTGCTTCTTCTTCGCCATGAACGAGTTTTGTAACTTCATAAGCGAGAACTTGTTTTGCTTCGTTGATTTTTTTGTCTTTGTAGCTACCGAGGCGACGAACTTCATCCATTGGTAAGAATGTGAGAAGTGCAAGACATTTTTCTACGTCGCTATCAGCAACATTTCTCCAGTATTGATAGAAGTCGTATGGAGAAGTTTTTTCAGGGTCGAGCCAAAGTGCGCCTTTTGCTGTTTTACCCATTTTTTTGCCTTCACTATTAGTGAGAAGGTTGAATGTCATACCATAAGAAGGTTTTGCTTCTTTACGACGAATGAGTTCAACACCGGCAATGATGTTAGACCATTGGTCATCGCCACCTAATTCAAGTACGCAACCATAACGGCGATTTAATTCCATGAAGTCATAAGCCTGCATGATCATGTAGTTGAATTCAAGGAATGTTAAACCACGTTCTAAACGTTGTTTATAACATTCAGCAGTAAGCATGCGATTAACAGAGAAATGTGGACCAACATCGCGAAGTAATTCAATATAATTTAATTTGCGAAGCCAATCACCATTGTTAATCATTAATGCTTTACCATCAGAGAAATCAATAAAGCGTTCCATTTGTTTTTTGAAGCAATTGCAATTATGTTCAATATCTTCATCAGTTAACATTTTACGCATATCTGTACGACCAGAAGGATCACCTACAGTACCAGTACCGCCACCAACTAAACAGATAGGGCGATGACCTGCTTTTTGCATATGAGACATAGCCATTAAAGCTAAGAAATGACCAACATGAAGGCTGTCTGCTGTTGGATCAAATCCCATATAAAATGTAACTTGCTCAGTTTCTAAAGCTTTTTTTAATTCTTCTTCGTGAGTTACTTGAGCTAAGTAACCACGTTCTTTAAGTGTATCAAATACGCTCACAAAAAGTCCTCCTAAAATTTGTATGATTATCTATTAATTTAACCCTTTGCCTTGTTGAATACTTGGTTCAGGTAAATTTTGCCTTGGAGCTGGAATAGATGGTTGCTCGATATTTTCTTCTTCGATTGGTTCATTTTCATCAATTGGCTGTTGAGCCTCATTTGGATTTATCTGTTCATTAGGAACAGGTTTTTGTTTATCAGGTGCTTCTTTTGTTGGTTTTTCTTTTTCTTGAATAACGTCTTTAGCTGTAGTTTTAGCATTGCTTTCTACACTTTGGACAGGATTATCAATGGAAGTGTCTGAACCATCAAAGTTTTTAGCAGGTATAGACGCAAGTGCTGTTTTCATGAAGCTTTGCCAAATTTTAGCAGGTGTAGTACCGCCTGTAATACCAGGCATAACATCATTATCATCACAGCCCATCCATACTACTGTTACTAAATCAGGTGTATAACCTGCAAACCAAGCATCTTGGTAATTATCGGTAGTTCCTGTTTTACCAGCAGCAGGTCTATTGATATTAGCAGCTTTACCTGTGCCTTTAGTGATAACATCTTCAAGCATATCTGTTAATAAAGTAGCAGTGCGTTCAGATAAAACTTGTTTAGTTTCTGGTGTATGTTCATAAATAGTTTTGCCTTTGCGGTCAACGACTTTAACTATAGCAGTTGGTTTTGTATAAACGCCATGATTGGCAAAAGCACTATAAGCACCAGCCATATCAAGAACTGTTACCCCATTTGTGAGACCACCGATGGAAGCAGCTAAGTTTTTATCATTTGCATCTTTAGAATTTAATTCTAATGTGGATATACCTAAATTTTGAGCTGTTAATAAAACTTTATCAATAGATAGTTTTTCTGCTAGACGAATAGTAGGTATATTTAAAGAATTAATAGCTGTTTGACGCATGGAGACTGTACCTCTAAATGTACGGTCATAGTTTTGAGGTTGCCAATCGCCTAATTTGAAAGGTTTATCCTCAATAGTAGTATTTGGAGTCATTTTATTTTCTAAAGCAGTAGCAAATGTAAATGGTTTAAATGCCGAACCTGGTTGACGTACAGCAAGTACAGCACGATTGAATTGGTCAGTACCACGACCACCAACCATAGCCTTGATATATCCTGTTTTAGGATCAATAGCTACGAGTGCGCCTTGTGGTTGAGTAAGACCATTAGCATCATTGTAATAAGTTGGTAATAAACTATTTACAGATTGTTCAGCAGCTTTTTGCATGTTCATGTCAATGGAAACATAAATTTTTAAGCCCTCTTTATATACTGCATCAGCACCGAATTTATCAATCATTTCTTGAGTTACATAATCAATAAAATATGAAGCAGTATTATCATTTTCTTGTTCTTTAGGATTTACAAGTCGTAAACTTTCAGCTTTTGTTTTAGCTGCTGTAGTAGAATCAATATAGCCATATTTTACCATTTGGTCTAAAACTTCTGCTTTACGTTCATTAGCAGCACCTAAATTATTAAGTGGTGAATAATAATTTGGACTACGAGGTATACCAGCGAGCATTGCACATTCTGATAAATCTAATTGACTTACATCTTTGCCAAAATATGTCTGTGCAGCAGCTTGAACACCATAAGCACCTCTACCAAAATAAATTTGGTTGAGATACATTTCTAAAATTTCTTCTTTAGTATATTGTCTTTCTAAGCGAAGAGCAATGAAAAATTCTTGAATTTTTCGTTTGAATGTACGGTCTTGTGATAAAAAGGCATTTTTGGCTAATTGTTGAGTGATAGTACTACCACCTTCAGCCACTTCACCGCTTGTTAAATTAGAATAAATCGCACGGAAAATACCTCTAGGGTCAATACCGTTATGTTCATAAAAGCGATTATCTTCAACAGCGATAAAGGCATTTTGTAGATTAGCAGGGATTTTATCTAAAGTCACTAATGTACGATTTTCCGTAGCGTGAATATTAGTGATTAGATTGCCATTCATATCGAGAATTTGAGAAGAAGCAGGTGGGTGAATATCAGATACATCTTTATCACCATCAAGGCCAATAGCAACTAATCCACAACCAACGCCTAAAAATACAACTATAAATAGCGTTAAAAGCGCTAAGAAAAATTTTTTGAAGCCAAAAGATTTTTTCTTATTTTTTTTATCAGTTGCATGATTAGAGGTTGATTTTTTTTCGTTAAAAGGCTGTTTATCCATAGAATACACCTCAAATATTTATAATACTATGTTTAGTTTTGGTAAAAATATAGTAATTATTTGCGTTATTTTAATTTTACAGCAGTTACCCCACTACCGCCTTCGTCCATATCACCAAGAGTATAGCTTAAAACATTGCGATGATTTTTGAGATATTCTTGAATACCTTTGCGCAGAGCTCCTGTACCTTTACCATGAATGATTAATACTCTTGATAAACCAGAAATTACAGCATCATCAAGATATTTGCTAACAACTTCGATAGCTTCATCAACCATTAAGCCTCTGATATCTACTTCTGTACTAATTTGGCTGACTTTAGCTAGCATATTGAAGCCACCAGCTTTTTTAGATGGTGCAGTTTCTTTTACTTTAACAGCATGAGAAACGAAAGAGCAATCTTTAGCTTTAACATTCATTTTTAAACTGCCCAATTGAACAGTTAATTCTTTACCACTGATATCAGTGATAGTTCCTTTTTGGCGAAGTTTATTTACATATACGATATCACCAACAGCAATGGTTTTAATATCGACAGCTTCACCTGGTTTATTTGGATCATCATTTTGTTGACTTACTTTATCCAGACGACCACGTAATTTATGACGAGCAGCATCTATTGTTTCCTGACGTTTTTTCATTCCCTGGTCGTTGAATTGAGCTTTCAATTCCTTGATGATTTCTTCAGATTCGCGACGAGTACGGCGAAGTAAACTAGCACATTGTTCTTTAGTTTTACGAAGTGTTTGCTCTTTTTTCTTGGCCATTTCTTGCTTCATATCGGCAAGTTGTTTTTCTAATTTTTCAATGCGTTGTTGACGTTCAGCAATATCAGCATTTTTTTGTTCATACATCAATTTTTCATTTTCTAGTGTATTTAATACATTTTCAAATTGAGCATGGTCTGCTTTAATGAGTTGTTGTGCACGTAAAATCAAAGTATCTGATAAACCTAATCTTTTACTTATAGCAAAAGCATTACTAGCCCCTGGCGTACCTATCAATAATCGGTAAGTAGGGCGAAGGGATTTGATGTCAAATTCCACACAAGCATTTTCAATGCCTTCTTTAGAATAAGCAAAAGTTTTTAACTCGTTATAGTGAGTAGTAGCTACGGTACAAGCACCGATTTCCATTAATCTTTCTAAAATTGACATGGCAAGAGCAGCACCTTCTTCTGGGTCAGTACCAGAACCTACTTCATCTAATAAGAGCAAGTCATCATGTTCAATATTATTCAAGATATTTACGATATTGCGCATATGAGCGGAAAATGTACTGAGGCTCTGTTCAATGCTTTGCTCATCACCGATATCAGCATAGACATTTTGGAAAATGGAAATTTTGGAACCAGATTGAACAGGAATAAAAAGACCAGACTGAGTCATTAAAACTAATAAGCCTAAAGTTTTCATGCTCACTGTTTTACCGCCTGTGTTTGGCCCTGTAATCAATAAAGTGCGATATCCTTCGCCAAGTCTGATATCAATAGGAACGACATTATCTTTATTGAGTAATGGGTGGCGAGCTTTAGCTAAATTGACAATACCTTCATCATTGATTTCTGGCATAGTAGCGTGCATTTTACGAGCTAATTTTGCCTTAGCAAAAGCAAAATCCAATTGAGCCATGATTTCGCAGTTATGAAGTAAGCTATCAGCATTTCTAGCGATTTTTTCAGAAATCACTTTTAAAATACGTTCAATTTCACGTTTTTCATCAATAACTAATTGTTTAATATCATTGTTTAAGTCAACAATGGACATAGGTTCAATAAACAAAGTAGAACCACTAGAGGATTGGTCATGTACGACACCTGGGAATTGTTGACGATATTCTTGTTTGATAGGAATAACATAGCGTTCATCACGGATAGTAACGATATTATCCTGAAAATATTTTTGATAATCAGGGTTTTTTAAGATACCGTCAAGATTTGTTTTGATGCGACGCTGAGAAGATTTAATTTCACGGCGAATACGCATAAGTTCAACGCTCGCACTATCACGCATAGAACCATGTTCATCAACAATATTATCTATTTCGCGTTCGAGTTGCCCCAAAATTTCAATAGATTTAGCCCATTCTTTGAATTGAGGGCTATCTATTTCTAATTCTTTGAAGAATTTTTTGAGATTACGCATTGCGTACATGGTATTTAAAATATCAAGTAATGAATTTATTTCAATTACTAGACCTAAAGATGTTTTCTTTAATAATGAACGAATATCATGAATACCGCCAAAAGGTGGTTCAGAGCTAATTAAAATGTTACTAGCTTCTTGTGTATGTGAAAGATTTTCAATTACTTCGTCAATATCGCTACTTGGTAATAGTTTTTCAGCAAGTTCTTTTCCCATACTAGAAGTAGCCATATTTTGTAGCATAGTGATAATTTTGGCATATTCTAAAGTTTTAAATACGGATTGATTCATTTGTTAAAAAGATACCTTCCTTAAATTATTCTACTCCACGGAAGTAATGACCACGAGTAATATTTTGTTCATATTTAGTGATATTTTCAGGCATTAAAGCAAGATGATTTTTGCCTTCAAGGATAATTTCTTTATAGAGTTTAGTGAATTTAGCTAATTTTTCTTTGGACATATATCTGCCATCTAAGCGAATGCGGTCAATATGAAGATTAGTAAATTCTGGAACATGAGCTAACATATTTAATTCTTTAGCATTTAATAAATGCATATGACAATATTGGTCTGTTACGATAGGGAATTTTTCATTTTTGCGGTCGCAAAGCCAATAATTATTTTTTTCGCAAGGTTTTGTACAAGTACCTTTATCTAAATTGCCTAAGAAACTGCCAAGCACACAATATTCAGATACCATAAGTTCCATATTGCCATGAACGATACATTCAAGAGGTAATGTAGAAGCTTCATTTAATGTTTTTATCTGTTTAAAGTTTAATTCAGGGGAAACAGTAGCTCCCTTAATGTCATAATTATTTAGGAAAGTTAAAGTTACATCATTATAGACATTGAAGGAGAAATCTGCCCAGATAGTGATATCTGTAAATTGTTTGATTAAGTACATTTGCGCTAAAGTATGTGCATAAATCATATCTGGAGCGATATCTTTTATTTTTGTAAGCCAATTTGTAAAGGCTGTTTGTTCATTATCGCGCATGATACGAGGTGTAGCAAAAGCAATTTTAATATTAGCTTCACGGCAAAGTCTTGTAGCTTCAGCGTACATTTCAGCAGTGATGAATTGATGATTATAAGATTCGCCACCGAATAAAACAATATCTGCTTGATTATCAATAGCTGTCTGTACTTTAGCAATAGTATCAACAGCGACTACGAGTTGAGGTCTATTTGTCTGATTGAATGATTTTAAAGCTAAATCCTGTTGCCAAATAGTATTATCAATTTTAGCAATCTGTGGACGATGATAAGCTTCAAGGCGCATGGACATTAATTTTTCAATTAATAAGCGACGAGTATCATTCATGACGCTCATAGGCACAATGACATTTTCATCAATAGTGCAAGATAAATTTTCTAATTGATAAATAGTATTGCCTAAACGTTCCATCTGTTTTTGCACTGTTGATTTATCCATAGCGCGTTTTAGAGCTGTTTCCACAATGAAATCGCTAGTTATTTGAGCGCTATAACCATCTTCATCAGTAGCTTTTAACATAAAAGGTTCGTTGAGTTTAGCGATGGCTTCAATATTTAAATTTATTTTGCGTATTGGTGAAGCACTAGTATAATAACTGCGAGCTTTTTGCATGAGATTAGCATCAAAAACTTTAAATATACGGTCATGTGGGTGTACGCGATTTGGTACAGGAATGATGACTTCCATACCAGCACTAGCAGAAGTTATTTCTTTATTTTTATAGATGATTTTAGATACATTAGTACTTACACGACCGCCGACTTTTACCCAGAAATCAATAGTATCACCGATATTTACATCATCAGTGAGTTTCATGATAGCTTGACGTTTATTATCATCATAGCGAATTACTCTACCTACGAGGCGACCACGATTGTTTGGTCGTTTATCGCTCATCATGAATTTACCTTGTTTTTTCTCTAAATAAGCAGTAGTAAAATCACGATTGAATATTTGAGAAAGATTTTTTTGAATATCTTCTTGAACTTCTGTATGACTATAATAAGAGTCGATTTTTTGGCGGTAAGCGTCAACAACGACAGCTACGTATTCTGGTTTTTTCATGCGTCCTTCAAGTTTTAAAGAAACGACACCAGCTTCGATAAATTCAGGAATTAATTCAAGTGTATTCATGTCGCGAGGACTCAATAAATATTGTCCAGCATCTTTTAAAACATTGTTATTATTTTTATCAACTAAAGTATAAGGTAGACGACATGGTTGAGCACAGCGTCCACGGTTACCACTTCTGCCACCAATCATACTACTCATTAAGCATTGACCGGAATAGCATACACATAAGGCACCATGAGCGAAAACTTCAATTTCTACATCGCTATTACGGCAGATATGAATAATATCTTTTAATGTTACTTCACGAGATAAAACGACACGTGAAAAACCAAGTTCTTGAAGAGCAAGAACACCAGCTAAATTATTCACTGTCATTTGTGTACTAGCGTGTAATGGTAAATCAGGAGCTACAAGTTGAGCTAAACGTGCAGCACCTAAATCTTGAACGAGTACAGCATCAGCACCTATTTCATAAAGAAAACGAAAATAATCTGCAAGTGCAGGTATTTCAGAATTGTCTACTAAAGTATTTACAGTTACATGGATTTTTACATTGCGTAAATGAGCAAATTCAATGGCTTCTTTTAAGCTTTGTTCATCAAAATTATTGGCATAAGCTCTTGCACCGAACATTTTGCCTGAAAGATAAATAGCATCAGCACCACTTTCTACAGCGGCTTTTAATGCTTCCATACTTCCAGCAGGGGCTAATAATTCTATCAAAATATTTTCCTCCAGTTATTTTCTTAGCTTATTATAATACACAGAGTATAAAAAATAAATGGTAGTGCCATTAAAATGCCTACCATTAGTGTATGTCTTTGTGTTGTTTTTTAGCTTATTTATGTTTATTAGAGCGATTTTCATCAAGAATATCCCAAAATTCATTATAATCTTTTTTTAAAACGAATTAATGTTCAGCTATTTGAAGTGCCGTCAATACTGCTACTCTATCTGGTGGCAAATATTGGTTTTGTTTAGTCATAAGACGAATATTTTCATCTACTATTTTAGCAGCTTCTTGAATGTCATTGATATCACTATCTTTAGAATAGCGGAGAGGATATTTACTCCCAAAATTTCTACAGTTACTTTGTTATTCATAAAATCACCTTAATATTTTAAAATAAGCCATCATATATTCAGTATATCCATATTATATACTAATACTATTTTATAGCAAAGTATTTTAAAGTTATGAAATCAATTTGACACTAATTTATATATTTTTTTAATAT
>ENA-OQDC01001256-OQDC01001256.1-human-gut-metagenome-genome-assembly--contig:-NODE-1256-length-13428-cov-7.263514_pt1 | contig 13428 bp, 8 predicted proteins | sample MGYA00242770_ERZ504601 | MGnify/ENA primary metagenome ERZ504601 (study PRJEB26092, sample SAMD00036305) | human gut metagenome | host: Homo sapiens | study: EMG produced TPA metagenomics assembly of...
TACCCATCATGGCGGTACCGGCCTGCTTCATGATGGTCTTAACATCGGCGAAGTCCAGGTTGATGATACCGGGGACGGTGATGAGGTCGGTGATGCCCTGGGTGCCCTGGGAAAGGACGCCATCGGCAATCGCGAAGGCCTCGAGCATGGTGGTCTTCTTCTCGGCGATGTCGAGCAGCTTATCGTTAGGAATGACGATCATGGTGTCGACGCAATCGGAGAGGGTCTTGATGCCCTCCTCAGCGCTCTTCTTACGCTTGCGGCCCTCGAAGGTGAAGGGCTTGGTCACGACGGCGACGGTCAGTGCGCCGACCTCGTTCATCGCGATATCGGCAACGATGGGAGCAGCGCCGGTACCGGTGCCGCCGCCCTCGCCGCAGGTGATAAACACCATGTCGGCGCCAGCGAGCGCCTCGGCGATGTCGTCGCGGGACTCATCGGCAGCCTTGCGGCCAACCTCGGGATTGGCGCCGGCGCCCAGACCGCGGGTAAGGTCGGTGCCGATGTGCACCTTGATATCGGCATCAGAGATCGCGAGTGCCTGAGCATCGGTGTTGATGGCAACAAACTCGACGCCGCGGATGCCCTCTTCGATCATTCGATTGACCGCGTTGGTACCGCCGCCGCCGACGCCGACCACCTTAATGACGGCAAGGTAGTTGTTGATCTCTGTCTCGTGCATGTCGGTCCTCCGAACAAAGGTTATAGCCATAGCATGGGTCGACCCCTGCGCACATTAACCTTCAGGTTGAAAGTAAATGCAAAGGTAAACCGTATTATGTTTGCACATTATGAACGTATCAGTCAAATAATTGACCGTGAAAACCAAACAAACCAGATAAACGGCGTGGTATGGCCCCTCAACAAAGCATCAACCAGCGCTACGAGGTCGGAGCATTCCTAAATGTGTAGTTGCCCGGAGAGCGCACATTGATATACGTTACGCCCTCTACCTGCGAAAGCAACTTGGTGACTACGCGTTCCTTCTTGGCGATATCGTCCGAATCGCCCAGCGACACCTCAATGCCGTTATTGAGGTTTGCCGAGATGGCTTCGACCGAAGGCGTGGAAATATCCTTGACTTGTCCCAAGAACTCGCTCGAAAAACCACGCACATAATCCAGGCCGGCCTTAACGGCTTTGGAGTTCACCGCCTGGCCGGAAACCGGAGCGACATCCGCCGAGACATCAGTCAACAACACCGCGCCATAATGCTTGGCGAGCGCCAGCGCGGCATCGATTCCGGTCAAGGTATTTGAGCCCTGCCCTGTCGTGATGACGTTGCCCTGGTCGTCCACTTCGACCGACGTCGACAGCGGGGCGATCCAGGTGTCATCGTCTCCGATAGCCCAGGCAAGGTCGTCGGAGCTGATATACGCAATGGCGATAGCTTTACGCTCCGTCGGCGTGATGATAAGCGTATGGGGAAACTGGCGCTGGACATCCACGCCCGAAACCCACGGGTTCTGCTTGAGATCCTCGGTAATCTGGTCGGGATCGACGTTAAAAAGCGACGTTCCCTCGGGCAAGTCGATCAGCTGGATAGCATCGTGCTTCGTCACATGCTCGCTGCCTTGAATCTGAATATCAGTGGCAGTAAACAGTCCAGAGTTGATCACCACGATGGCAACGACGACGAGCACGGCCAAGACGGCCAGAACGCCGCCCACGATTTTGCCTTTGCCTGTAACGACAGAAGCGGCGTCTGATGTTTTATTTGCCATCGCTCCAAGTGAAGATAACGGGTTGAAACCTTTTTTACTCGAAGGCTTCTTGGCGGTAGCCGGCACCGATGTCAGCGAGCGCGGTTTCAATGCGCCCAGCGTGAGACCTGGACGCGCCGCTTTAGTTCCCGTCGAGGGCTTGGGAGCTGCCATGGGACGGGCAGGCTTGGCGCCCATAACAGGCTTTGACGTCACCGAGGGACGCGAGGACTTTTTTGCGGCCGGACGATTACCGAGCTGCGAGCCGACGACCGGACGACTGGTCTGTCGAGCATGCCCGACAGACTTAGAGTGCGCGACGGTATTGCGTTGAGGTTTGGCAGGCGCGCCGGAACGCCCTCCGGCGCGGCGGAAGGTGGGTTTCGATGCTCTAGAAGCCGAGGAATTTAACTTCCGGTCTGAGCTCGATGCCATACGCCTCCCTCACCTTTCCGTGCACATGTCTGATAACCGCGGCAACGTCATCGGCCGAGGCAGTTCCGTTATTAACGATAAAATTAGCGTGAACGGGCGAAACTTCCGCGCCGCCAATCGAAAAACCCTTTAATCCACAATCCTCGATAAGCTTGCCCACACTCGCATCGGGCGGGTTGCGAAAGACAGACCCGCAGGATGCGCGACCCATGGGCTGCGTACGCTTGCGCCTTGTAAGGTACCGCTCCATGCGCTCGCGAATGTCGGCCTTGGGCGCCGGTTTAAGCTTGAGCACGCACTCGAGGATGATCTCATTGCGGGGAAGGCTACATTCGCGGTAGCCCCAAGAGATCTCGGACCCCGCATAATGCTTGATACCGGATGCCGGGTCAAACGTTACGACATCCTCAACCAGCGAGCCAATCCACTCGGTCCGCGTGCCGGCATTCATAGATATCGCACCGCCGACCGAACCGGGAATGCCAACGGCAAACTCAAGGCCCGAGAGGCTACGCGACAGGGCATCGTTGACCAGGCGCGCAAACATCACGCCCGCACCGACCGTCAGCGTACAACCGTCATCGGCAACAACCGTGCGCTGGAACTCACGTCCGAGCGAAATGACGGCACCGCGATAACCGCCATCGGCAACCAGCAGATTGGAGCCCTTGCCGATGATGACCCACGGCACCTGCTCGCGATCGAGCACCGCCACGGCGCGGCGGAGGGCATGATAGCTATGGCACGTCACAAAGAGGTCGGCCTTGCCGCCGATACGATAGCTCGTATGACGCGCAAGGCGCTCGTCCTCGATCACATCCGTGTCGATCATGCCCGAGAGCGCCATGACGGCGTTAAACAGACCCATTAGACTTAAGCGTCTTTCTTGGCAGTCAGATACTCAATGAACTCGGGACCGACGGTCGTAACGTCGCCGGCACCCATGGTGAGCAGCAGGTCGCCCTCGCCCACCATCTGCTCGAGCTCCTGATTGAGCTCAAGACGGCTGGAGCAGTACACGACCTCCTTGCCAGGATGCTTGGCGCGCACGGTATCGGCGAGCATCTTAGAGGTGACACCCGGAATGGGCATCTCGCCAGCCGAGAACACATCAATCAGCAGCAGTTTATCGGCATTGGCAAATGCATCGGCAAAGTCGTCGCACAGGGCCTGCAGGCGCGAATAGCGGTGCGGCTGGAACACGACGTCGACGTGCTTGTAACCCAGCGACGAAGCGGCAGCAAGCGTCGCCTTGATCTCGGTGGGGTGATGGCCGTAATCATCGACCACGGTGATGCCATCGATATCGCCCACGTGGGTAAAGCGACGGCGGACGCCCTCAAAGCTCGAGAGCGCCTTGGCGGCGGCGTCGATGTCAAGGCCCAGGACATGGGCGACGGTGAGCACCGCCGTGGCGTTGAGCATGTTGTGGCGACCGGGATTGCTCTTGATCTCCACAGCGCGCTCAGTGCCGTCCTCAAAGCGAACGATAAAGTCACTCTGGATGCCCTTGACATCCGGGTGCATGCAGACGATGTCGTTGCTCTCGGCAAAGCCGTAGGAAAGCACGTGACGGCCCGTCGACTTGGCGAGCTCGACCAGATGCGGGTCCTCGCCACAGACGATGACCGTGCCGTCCTCGCCCACCAGGCTCATGAATTTGGCGAAAGTTGCCTCGATCTCCTCGATACCCGAGTAATGATCGAGATGGTCGGCCTCGACGTTGGTCACAATGACTACGTTGGGGTTCAGGAACAGGAAGGAGCTGTCGGACTCGTCGGCCTCGGCGACAAAGTAGTCGCCCGAGCCGTTCTTGCCGTTCGTGTCATAGCCCTCAACGATGCCACCGATCAGGAAGCTCGGATCCAGACCCATGCGGTCGAGCATGGTGGCACACATCGAAGACGTGGTGGTCTTGCCATGCGTGCCGGCAACAGCGACGGTGGTGTAGCCGTGGCCCAAAGCAGAGAGCATCTTGGCACGGGGCCACACGGGAATACCAAGCTCGCGAGCACGCACGAGTTCAGGGTTGGACTCCGGAATAGCGGTGGAGACAACAACCACGTCGGGCTTGACCTCGTCGATCGTGGCGGCCTCATGGCCCACATGCACCTTCACACCAGCGCGGGTAAGCTGGCGGATATAACGTGACGTCTTAAGGTCGGAGCCGGTAACGGCATAACCGCGCTCGTGCAGAACGAGGGCGATGCCGCTCATGCCGGCGCCGCCGATACCGATAAAGTGGGCGCTCTTAAACTCGGGCGCGGAGGTTGCAGTCTGGGAATCAGCCATGTGCTCGTGTACTCCTTGCGTAAACACTGCCTGTAACCCGTTAACTGTACCGCACCTACCGCATCAGCGCGAGGGCGACCGAAGATATCCCGTCTAACTAACGCAAACCCTCTACCGCATCCGCCAGAAGAGCGGCGGCTCTATCCTGAGCCAGACCACGCGCCGCCTGACGCATGGCGTCGCGCGCCGCCGCGTCATCGACCAGGTGCAGCAGCTCATCGGCAAAGGCAGAACCGTCGATATCGGCATCGGCGCAGAGCACGCCGGCCCCGGCGTCGACCAGATAACGAGCATTGGTGGTTTGGTGGTCGGCCGTCGCATGCGGATACGGCACGAGCACCGAGGGCACGGCGAGCGCAGCGATCTCGGCCACGCTCGATGCACCCGAACGCGAGAGCACCAAATCGGCAGCAGCCAGCATATCGCCCATGTTGTCGATGTAAGGCTGGACGCGGTAACGCTTCGCCTCCTCGGGCGTCAGCGCCAAAGCGCGCTCGGTCTCCTCAAAGCCGTCGGCACCCGTCGAATGCAACACATAGAGGTTCTTGCGCGAAAGCAGCTCGTTTTTGAGCGAAGTCACGCGCTCGTTGAGGTGCTGGGCGCCAAGTGAACCGCCAAAGACGAGCAGCAGCGTAGCGTCCTCGGGAACGCCAAGTGCCTTGCGGCCACGATCGCGATCGCCCTCGATCACCGAGCGACGTACGGGGTTGCCGGTCATGAGCACGTGGTCAGGGTCACCTTCGCGCTCAAAGACCGAACGCGCTGCCGGCACCGAGATGCACACGCGGGCGGCGTGGGAGTTCATCATCTTGTTGGCCAGGCCCGGAACAGAGTTCTGCTCATGCAGCAGATACGGAACGCCTGCGCCCTTGCACCACCCCAACAGCGGAACCTCGACATAGGCACCAAAACCGATGGCGGCATCGGGCTTGCCGACCTTTGAGAAATGATTGGCGAGCGCACGCTTGGCCTTATTGACACGCCACAGCGAGGTCAGCGCCGTCCAAGGACGGGAGCGGTCGAAGCCCGTGACCGTAATGGGCACAAAATCAAACCCAGCCTCGGGGACCAAACGACCCTCGAGCTTGCGCGACTGGCCCACGAACACAACGTGGTGGCCACGGTCACGCAGTTCTTCGGCCAAGGCGAGCGCGGGGTTGATGTGTCCTGCCGTGCCGCCGGCTGCAATAGCAACGGTCATTTTATCGGTCATGGTAGTCCCTTCGTACACGCGGTCCCTGGTCGTCGGTGCGCAGACGCGCCGACGGGTCCGAGTTCAAATCGATTCGATTATATCCGCCGCCCGCGTTGCGAGGGCTGGGGCGCTGCGGACGACCTTGCGGAGCCGTTCGCGAGCGTGGACGAGCTGCCGGCTCGGATGCAGAACCATCCAGAACGGTAAAGCCGCTACGCGAAGGTCGTTCACCGCGCACATGGGCCACGCCGGCGGTGCTCTCGTCCATAACGGCAAAGCTCTCACGGCGGCGGTCATACTCATCGCGGCGGGCGCTCTCGTACGAAACGCGCAGGATCAACCCGGCAAGCATAAGCGACACAATAATCGACGAACCGCCGTAGCTAATAAACGGCAACGGTTTGCCCGTCATGGGAAACACGTTGAGGATGCCCAGCGCGTTAATCAAAAACTGCACCGCGAGAATGACCGCGGAGCCAGACGCCATAAGCGCGCCCCGACGATCGGTCGCCTGCTCGGCAATGCGAAACGCCGAGTAGATCAGCATCGCAAACACCAAGAAGAACAGCACGGTTCCGACAAAGCCGACTTCCTCGCCAATGATGGCCAGGATGTAGTCATTGTGCGCCTCGGGCAGATACGAGTACTTCATGGTTGAGTTGCCGATGCCACGGCCGAACAGACCGCCCGAGGCAAAGGCCATGATGGCAAGCGTGGCCTGATAGCCGTCACCATACTCGTCAGCCCAAGGGTTCAAGGCAACCTGAATACGCACCATACGGTACGGCTCTGCGACAAGTGCAATCACGATCACGAGAATGCCGAAGATTAGCACGCCGATGATAAATCTCGGGTCGAGACCCGCAAACAACGCCATGCACATGAGGGTCAACAGGATGATCAGGACAGTACCGAAATCGGGCTGGATAAAGATCAGAAAGAGCGAAATACCCAGGTAGATGCCCATCTTGCGAAGGAATTCGTTTATGTTGCCACCGGGCGAAAAGAAGCGATCAAGCATGGTGGCCGAATACGCAATGGCAAATGGCTTTAAAAACTCGGAAGGCTGGAACTGAATACCGGCGATGTTGAGCCAGCGCGTGGCGCCACGGCTGCCGCTGCCCACCAAGAACACCAGAAACAGTAGCCCTATCATGCCGATAAGGAAGATCCTAAGCACATCCTCCCCAAACCAGCTGTCCGGCAAAACGCGCACGATGGCAATCAGCGCCAGAACACCAACCACGGCAAACGCGGCCTGTCGACCCAGGAAAAACGTCGCCGAGCCATTCTCGTGCAGCGCCTCGACCGAAGACGCCGAGTACACCATCAGCAGACCAAAGCACACCAAAGTAAACAGGCAGGCCATAAATATCAGACGGGGGCGCATGATGCGGGCGGGAACGCCGGCAATATAGCGTTCGCTAAACGACTGCCCGCCGCGACCGGAACGCGGTGTGCTACGCCGCGAGGAAGCACGGTCCGAGTCGGGCCTCCTCATACCTTGTCGGGGGCTCTCCTCTCTCACCGGCAACCCCTATTCCATTTGCGATTTCGCCGCAGCGGCAAGCTGCGCCACATAGTCCTTAAACACGCGGCCGCGCTCCTCATAGCCCGAGAACTCATCGAACGAAGAGCAGGCAGGAGAAAGTAAGATCACGTCGCCACGGCTCGACAGCGAACGGGCGACGTCCACGGCATCGCGCAGGTCATCCGCCTGGGCAATATCCACATCGCCATCGACATCGGCCTCGTCCATAGCGGCGGTAAAGCGCTCGCGCGCATCGCCAAAGCAGACGACCGAGCGTACGTTATCCATAACAACGCGCGCGAAGTCCGTGAGCGGCGTGCCCTTATCGTGGCCGCCGAGCAGCAAGATCACGTCGTCATCGGGAAATGCCGTCAGCGCCTTCTCGACCGCATCGGTGTTGGTCGCCTTGGAATCGTTGACGTAGCGCACGCCGTCAATCTCGCCACACGGCTCCACGCGGTGCTCGAGCGGCTGGAACGAGGCCAGACCGCGGCAGACACCATTGACATCGGCACCGACTGCCAGGGCAGCCGTGGCAGCGCACAGGGCATTGATAACATTGTGATGGCCCGAGATCTTGAGTTCGGACGTGGCGACAAGCTGAGTCTCGACGCCCTTCAGGCGCACGACCATTTTGCCGTCGCGCACAAAGGCGGCGTCTGCACCCTCGGGCTCGTCAAAAGCGACCTTGCAGATGCGGCGACCCGGCGTATAGATGTACTCATCGAACTCGTGAATGCCGGCGTCTTCGACGTCGACAACCACCAGATCGTCATCGACCATATTGTCAAACAGCTTGATCTTGGCAAGCGCATAGTTCTTATGGCTCTTATGCCAGCCCAAGTGGTCGGGAGTGATGTTGAGCAGCACCGCCACACGAGGGTGGAGCTCGGTGGTCGTAGCAATCTGATAGCTCGAGAGCTCAGCCACAAACCACTCGTTGCGGGCTCGGCCGTCAATCTCGTTGACCGGCGGCTCGCCGATGTTGCCGACAGCTACGCTGGCCTCGCCGGCAGCCTTGAGCAGATAATCGGTCAGCGACGTGGTGGTCGTCTTGCCGTTGGTGCCCGTGATGGCAATCCAGTTATCGGGCGACAGGCGATAGGCAAACTCTGGCTCACCCATAATCTGGGCGGCATGTTCGCGCCCGGCCTTAAAGAAGCCCGAGAACTCCGAGATGCCCGGGCACGTCACGCATGCGTCATAGGCGCCCTCGACCTGTTCGGTCCCATAGACAAACGACGCACCAGCAGCCTCGAGCGCACGCGTGGCGTCATTGGGCTCAGAGGTGCCGCCGCCATACACGGTAACGGCGCTTACGCGCTCGGGATGTGCCAGCGCCCAGCGGGCGACATCGAGACCGGATTTGCCCTGACCCAAAACGAGCAGGCTAAAGACTTCAGCAAGAGGCATGAAAGACCACTATCCCAACTGGAAGAACAGAGCAAGGCCAACGGCACCAAATGCCGCAGCGATAATCCAAAAACGGATGACGACCTTGGTCTCGGCCCAACCCTTCTTTTCGAAATGATGATGGATGGGCGCCATAAGGAAGACGCGCTTGTGCGTAAAGTGGAAGTAGACAACCTGAATCATGACCGACAGGGTCTCAACGATAAACAGGCCGCCGATGATGAGGGAGACGACCTCGGTGTTAGTCATGATGGACGTACAGGCAAACGCGGCACCCAGAGCAAGCGAGCCGGTATCACCCATAAAGATGCTCGCCGGATAGCAGTTGAACCACAGAAAGCCCAAGCAGGCACCGGCACACGCGGTGCAGAAGATGGACAGGTTCACGTCTCCGTGCAGAAACGCCATGGCAGCCATGGCGAGCATGGCGATCATGGAGGTGCCGCCAGCAAGACCGTCAAGGCCATCGGTCAGGTTCACGGCATTAGAAAGACCGGCAATCATCAACCAGCAAAAGACAATATAGAGCCACGGGAACGAATAGCCGCAGATGGTGGTCGAAAGCACGCCAAGGTCGATCGTCAACCCACCGGGAAAACGAATCTCGGGGGCGACGCCGCACCAGTTGACGGCAAGTACCGTAAAGGTGACACAGATAATGGTTAGGCCGATCATCTTGGCATGGGGCGTCAGACCGAGCGAGCGCCCATGCGTAACGGAGGTCAGGTCGTCGATCAGGCCCAGCACGCCGGTCGCCAGCGTGGCGAGCAGCACGAGTACGAGCTCGGTGGTGAGCTTGCCCATCAGCAGGCAGGTCAGCGAGATCGCGACGAGGATGACAACGCCACCCATGGTGGGCGTTCCCTGCTTAACCAAATGACGCTTGGGGCCGTCGGCACGAACCTGTTGGCCGATACCCTCGACCTTGAGCAGCTTGATCCACCACGGCATGAGCAGCAGCGCGATGGCTGCGGCGATGCCAAGCCCCAAAAAAGCCTGATACGTTGGATACGAGGGATTGCCGAACATGGGCTAGCACACACCTTCCACAAAGCGGTCGAGCTCAACAAAGCGGGAACCCTTGACCAGTACAACATCATGTTTTCAAGCGCGCCGCCCATGCGGTCGAGCACCTGCTGATAATCGGAGAATACCTGGATGCGGTCCTCATCCATACCCATCATACGTGCGGCATCGGCCATGAGCTGAGCCAGCTCGCCGCCAACGCACGCGAGCATGTCGAGCTTCTTGGCGGCGGCATAGGCTCCCACGAGCTCATGCATGCGAGGAGCCTCATCGCCCATCTCGCCCATCTCGCCCAAGATCGCCATGCGCGAACCGTCACAGATGAGCGAGCACAGCAAATCGAGGCCGGCAGCCATAGACTCGGCACTGGCGTTATAGGAGTCGTCGATGATGCGTGCTCCGCTCTTGGCGCGCTTGATCTCCTGGCGGTGACCGGTGATCGTGAGGCCCCTAAAGGCAGCATCGATCTGCTCGGGCGTCACGCCAAGACGATAGGCGACCGCGGCGGCCTTGACGGCATTGGGCGCGGACTGCACACCGGGAATAGCCAACATGGTATCGACCGTGTCGCCCTGACCAAAGTCGAGCGTAAAGACCGGATGGCCCTCGTCGTCGACGCGAATGTCGCGCGCGCGGACCTCGTCGTCGTCAGAGACACCGGCCAGCATCACGTCAATACCCGCAGGCTGGGCGAACGTATCGCGAATGAACGGCGTAAAGTCGTCCTCGCCGCCCAAAACCAGCAACGGCGAGAAGTCGCCGGCGGCGCACATGCCCTGGACAATCTCGGACTTGGCACGGGCGATGTTCTCGCGGCTGCCCAGGATACCGATGTGGGAGGTTCCGATCTTGCTCACGATGGCAAGATTGGGGTTGGCAGACTGGGACAGGCGCTCAATCTCATGAAAATGGTTCATGCCCATCTCGAGCACCAGGACCTCGGTATCGGCCGGAGCGGAAAGCACCGTGAGCGGCATGCCGATCAAGTTGTTGAAATTGCCCTTCGTGGCCCAGACGCGATAACGCTTGGCGAGCACGGCGGCGAGCACGTCCTTGGTCGTCGTCTTGCCAATCGAACCGGTAATGCCGACGACCAGGCAGCCAAGCTCCAAGCGATATACGTGCGCCAGGCGCAGCAAGAACTCCACGGGGTCGTCGGTCAGCAAGATGGCGCATCCCTTGTCCTGCGCCAACGAAACCAGCTCGGCATCGGGCTCGCGCGTCATCACGACGGAACCGGCACCCGACTCGATGGCACGGGAGGCAAAATCATTGCCGTCGACCTTTTCGCCGGGGAAGGCGACAAAGATCGTCCCCTCCTCGACCTGACGCGAGTCGATAACGCACCCGCGGCATACCCGGTCGACTTCTTCCGTCACGGTTCGGGCCCCCGTTGAGGCCGCGAGGTTGTTGACGGCGATCTCTATCATTGCAGCTCCCCTGTAAACCTAATAATGCTATCGGCGTATTGTATCCCAGTGCCATGCGCGCGTGGTGCAGGGCATGTGAACACCCTTCAGATCAAACGGCAGACCACGCTCAAGATTGTAACCCCCTACTTCGTCCGCGGGATTCCCAGCACGTCGAGCGCGTTGGCCATAATGGACTGGAATGGCACCGCGGCGGCATCCGAGCCGCTCGGCGTTCCATCGAGTGTGATATAGCACAGCACCTTGGGCGATTGTGTCGGCGCAAAGCCCATAAAGGACGACATGTAGTTCTCCTTGAGGTAACCGCCGTTCTCGTCAGCACGCTCGGCCGTACCGGTCTTGCCCGCCACGTCATAGCCATCGACCGCACCGCCAACACCCGTGCCTTCGGACACGACCGTCTGCATGCACGATGTCACCTGGGTGGCAGCGTCCTCCGAAATCGCACGCTCGCCTTCGCCCCAGTCCTTCTCATCGCCCTTGCTGGACTTATAGAAGTGCGGAGTCATCATCACGCCGCCGTTCGCGATGCCGCCCACGGCACGTGCGACCTCAATCGGCGAGACGGACAGCGCCTGGCCAAAGCTCATCGAGCCCAGCGTGGCGCCGTCGTACTGGTCGCGCTCCTTGACGATGCCCAGACTCTCACCCGGAAAATCGACACCGGAGCTATGACCGATACCCCACTTGTCCACATAGGTGGCAAAATCATCGGCACCGATCTTGCGTCCCACCAGGACAAAGCCCACATTGGACGAACGGCGCATCATCTCGCGCACGTCCATGGTCATGGTGTAGTCGCGCTTATCGGCGTCGGTAACGGTGTCGTCGCCAACCTTAATGCTCGCCGGCACCTCAAACGACGTGCTCGAACGCACGGCGCCCAAGTCGAAGCCGGCACCGGCCACGAGCGTCTTAAAGACCGAGCCGGGCTCGTAGGCATCGGTAACCAGGCGCAAGTTCATGTCCTCGGTCTTGGCGTTTTCCAGATCGGTCTGGTCATATGTCGGATACGAGCATGCCGCCAGAATCTCGCCCGTCGTGGGATCGGTGACCAGGGCCGAGCCATTCTTGGCCTTGGTCTTTTCGACCGCCTCGGCCAGGGCGTCCTCGGCGGCACGCTGGATATTGACATCGAGCGTCGTCACGATGTCCACGCCGTCCACCGCGGCAACCTTCTTATAGGCGCCGCCCGCGATATAGCTACCGTCCCTCGCCCGCTCGCGCACCAGCGAACCGTTGGTTCCGGTCAAAAGCTTGTTGTACTGTTTTTCGAGGCCCGTCAGACCGTCGTTGTCCACGTTTACCACGCCAAGCACCTGCGATGCCAGGTTGCCGTAGGGGTACACACGCTTCATGGCCTGCTCAAAGAGCACGCCTGGCAGGTTCTTCTTCTCCAGCGCCGCGACATCATCCTCGTCCACCTGACGTTTGATATATACCCAGGTGCCATCCGACTCAACGAGCTCGCGACAGGTCTTTTTATCGATGCCCGTAGCTTTGACCAGTGCCGATACCGTCTTGTCAACGTCCTCGATAAGCTGAGGATTCACGGCGATGTTGCGGCATTCGACCGACGACGTCAGCACGTTGCCGTTACGGTCGTAGATGGTACCGCGCTTGGCATACAGCGTCTGCGCAAGCAAGCGACGTGCATCGGCGCGGTCGCGTAACTTATCGGCTTCCACGATTTGATAGTCGGCAAGGCGAAGGACGCCCAAACCCAAGCCAAACCCGATGAAGCCCATGACGGCTTTGCGACGGGGCAGCGGCGTGCCCGTGAGCCATTCGGTCGACGAGCTCTTGCGCGGTCTGGTGTTATGCATTTGAGGACCACTCGAGCCACGGAGACGCGACGCAGGGTCGTTGCCATAGGACGGCCTCGCGTTGTAAGATGGCCGACCCGTTCCTTGATAACCAGAACGTCCCCGCGATGAGGGACGTCCAGAACCGCGACCCCCGTCGGAGCCGCGGCGATAGTCATTTGTCATACTCAGCTACCGTCTTGTTACTGAGCGGTCGCGGTCGAGCTAGCGCCCGCGGCTGCATCCTGCGAAAAATCAAGTGTAACGCTCTCGCTGGGCTCCACCATGCCATAAGCGCCCGCAAGGTCGCGAATGCGCGTGTCGGCACCATAGACCGAATGCATGACCTCCAGGTCGGAGCTCTCGTCGGTCGCCTTCTCGAGCGTGTTGGTAAGCGCGGCGTTGTTGTTGAGCACCTGGGCCGTAACGCCGGCGAGCGCCACACGGGCGACACCGATCGTCATGAAGATGGCCGCAATGATGCAAAACGTTTTAAGAACGCTCATGAAAACCGGGCTTACCGCCTGGTTTGCCTGACGGCCCGCGCCCGTGTAGACATCAAAGCGCGGCGTGCGCTGCTCGCGGGGAGCAACGGGGG
>ENA-OQDC01001258-OQDC01001258.1-human-gut-metagenome-genome-assembly--contig:-NODE-1258-length-13404-cov-3.309633_pt1 | contig 13404 bp, 13 predicted proteins | sample MGYA00242770_ERZ504601 | MGnify/ENA primary metagenome ERZ504601 (study PRJEB26092, sample SAMD00036305) | human gut metagenome | host: Homo sapiens | study: EMG produced TPA metagenomics assembly of...
AAAAACGATGACACTCAATCTCCGTGTCAACCCTACCGTCAAGCAGCAAGCCGAAGATGTACTGAAGCAGCTCGGCATCCCGATGGCAACAGCCATTGATATGTACCTGCGCCAGATCACCCTGACTGGCGGCATCCCCTTCTCGCTATCCCTGCCGAAGGCTCCTGCGGCTCTGAACGCCGATACCCTGACCGATGACCAGCTCCATGCAGCCTTGCAGGTGGGCATCAAGGAGATTCAGAACGGTGATACCGTGGATGCTGCAAGCGCATTCGCACAGTTCAGGGAACAGCACAGATGAAGCAGTATGACGTAAAAATTTCCCATGCAGCGCTCAGCGATATGGAGCAGATTTACAGCTATATTGCTGACCGTCTGCTGGAGACTGACACGGCTATGGGGCAATATAACCGCATTGCAGAAGCTATCCAATCGCTGAACATCCTGCCGGAACGCTGCGCGCTGGTGGAAAGTGAACCAGAGCGCACCCAAGGGCTGCGGCAGATGCTGGTGGACAACTACTCGGTGTTCTACATTGTGGGCGAGGATGCCGTGTCGGTGGCCCGTGTGCTGTACAGTGCATCCGACCTTGTACGCCGCTTGCGGAGAATGAAGTGAAAGGGGTGTTCGCATGACCGCCGTGATTTACGCCCGCTATTCCAGCGATAACCAACGCGAAGAGTCCATCGAAGGCCAGATTCGTGAATGTACGGCTTATGCCGAAAAGAACGGCATCACGGTAGTTAAGCACTACATTGACCGCGCCCTTTCCGCCAAAACCGATAACCGCCCGGATTTCCAGCAGATGATCAAGGACAGCGAGAAACGGTTATTTGACATTGTGCTGGTCTGGAAACTCGACCGCTTTGCCCGGAACCGCTATGATTCGGCCCACTATGAGTACCAGTTGGAGCGGAATCATGTCAAGCTGGTGTCTGCCACGGAGCCTATCTCTGACAGCCCTGCGGGTATCATGGTCAAGAGTATGCTCACCGGCATGGCTGAATACTACTCGGCAGAACTTTCTGAAAAAGTTGTGCGCGGCATGACCGAGAATGTTCTGAAGGGAAAGTACAACGGCGGCACGATTCCCATTGGTTTTAAGGTGGACGAGGAGAAGTTCTTTCAAATCGACCCGCTGAAAGCTCCCTTTGTGGTAGAAGCCTTTCAGCGGTACAACGATGGTGCGACCATGAAGGAACTGATGAACTGGCTGAACGACAGTGGCGTGACCACCAACCGCAATCAGAAGTTTACCTACAACAGTGTTCAGAAGCTGTTGACGAACAAACGGTACATCGGAGAAAACCACTTCAAGGACATTGTGATGCCCGACAGTATCCCGGCCATCGTGGACAAGGACTTGTTTGAGGAAGTGCAGCTGAAAATCAAAAAGAACAGCCGCGCTCCTGCCCGTCACAAGGCCGAGGACGATTACTTGCTCACCACCAAGCTGTTCTGCGGAATGTGCGGCGCGATGATGTTCGGCGAGTGCGGTACGGGTAGAAACAAGGTCGTTCATCATTATTATAAGTGCGCCACCGCGAAGCGTTTCAAGACCTGCAAGAAAAAGACCGTCCGTAAAGAGTGGCTGGAAGATTTGGTCATAGCTGAAACCATGAAGCTGATTCAGGACGATGCCGTGATTGATGCCATCGTTGCGGAAGTGATGGAGTTGCAGGATCAGGAAAACACCACGCTTCCTTTGCTGGAAAAGCAGATGCGCGAGGTAGAGAACGGCATTGAAAATATGCTGAACGCCATTCAAGCAGGTGTGCTGACCAACTCCACCAAATCGCGTTTGGAAAAGCTGGAAGCCCAGCAGAAAGAACTTGAAGTTCGGATCGCCGAAGAAAAAATCGCTCGGCCACGGTTAAGCGAAAATCAGGTTCGTTTCTGGCTGACCCGGTTCCGCAAACTCGACCCGAATGTGAAAAGCCACCGGGAAACGCTCATCAGCACCTTCGTGAATGCTGTTTATCTCTATGATGAAAAAGTTTTGATTACATTCAACTACAAAGACGGCACAAAAACCATCTCTTTCGGGGATGTTGCCGCCTCCGATGCCCCAGCGGGCAATGGTTCGGATTTGGTTGACTTCGCTCCACCAAGAACTCCAGCGTTGTGATGACGCTGGAGTTTCTGTTTTGTAATAACCTTCCCGGAGGCTAGGCGGGTGGATTCGAACAGCATCGACCCGCCGAACAGTCCGGCGGGGAAAAAAAGCCCCTGCGGGGCTTTTTTAGATGCGCGGCTTGCGTAATCCACCTGCGCCCATAAAAAAACCGTCAGCGTAGAAATACGCTGGCGGTTCTTGGCATGGAGCTGTCGGCGCGGCGCGGAAAACACTGCAAGCGTTAAATCAGATAACGGTTTCGATTGAGATCGGGGGTGTCACTGGCCCGCCTGCATGGCGAGCGGTGCACCCCTGATCTTTTTGCTGGAATAAAAAAGAAAAGCACCGTACTTCCTACGAAATACAGTGCTTTTTTGGTGGAGAATAGCGGGATCGAACCGCTGACCTCTTGCATGCCATGCAAGCGCTCTCCCAGCTGAGCTAATCCCCCATAATTTTCCAGAAGTGGAAACCTCTGGAAAAGAGATGCTCAAACAAGAAACGTTTTATGAAGTTCAGTCGTGGGGGTGCGTGAGCGCACTGCTTGGGCTCCCAGCTGAGCTAATCCCCCACATATTCGGTTGGTGTCCTGCGACGTGAGTTATTATACCAGCCGGGCGGGCGGTTGTCAACACCCAATTTGAAAAAGTTTGCAATAACAAAAAAGCCCTGCCGGGCACGGAGCCGGGCAGGGCGCGGAACAAAGTGAGGATGGGTCAGGCCTTTGCGTGCTGGCGGTCAAAGATCTGCGGAGCCACACGGCAGAGCAGAACGGCGGCCACCATGGTCAGCAGGGTCTCGGGCAGCATGTAGCTGCCGTTGTACACCAGGCTGTAAGTCCAGGCAGACAGGCCTTCGTTCAGGTTGCCCCAGACCAGCACACCGGACAGGAAGCTGCACATAAAACGCAGGAAACCTGCCATAAAGGTGCCCACGGCCACGCCGACCATCCGGTTCTTGAAGGGACGGGCAAAGAACTCGGCAGTGCCCAGCGCCATAAAGGCCACCAGGTAGTCCAGCAGGACTTCACCCAGGAAATACAGGAAGGTCGGGGTCGGGGGTGCCCAGAAGCCCAGCAGCATCTGCAGGCAGCCGTTGACAAAGCCGGTGAACAGGCCCCACTTCACGCCGTGGCGGAAGGAGACCAGCACAAAGGGCAGCATGCTCAGCAGGGTAACGCTGCCGCCGTTGGGCAGGGTGAAGAACTTGATGTTGCTCAGCACGGTGCCAATGGCGATCATCAGGGCGCACTCCACAAGAATGCGGGTCTTGGAATAGGTTTTTGACATGGGAGATTCCTCTTCTCAGATAATAGTACACAAAACAAATGCACCCGCACAAAAGGCAGGCGCATGGGCTTCGTTTGTGAAGAGGGTGGACCTTTCCGCAAACTACCTACGCCGGCATTACCCGGATCAGGTTCGAGGGTACTCCGCTCAGGTGCGGATCTCAGCTTTTCAGGCCCCGTTTTTAGTCCAGCTCCCAGTATAGCGGCCAGCGCCCAAATGTCAAGCCCCGGCGGGCATATTGGCGGCCGATGGCTCATATTTTTTAGGGAGACCGCAAACAGGGGAGGCGTGACCGGATGAACGTGGAGCCGGAGCAGCGGGCAGCGCTGCTGGGAGAGTATATTGCAGAGCACAGTGCCACGGTGCGGGCAGCCGCCCGGGCGTTCGGGTGCAGCAAATCAACGGTGCACAAGGATGTATCCACCCGCCTGCGGGCCGTGGATGCGGCCCTGTTTGCCCGGGTGCAGGCCGTGCTGGCCCGCAACAAGGCCGAGCGCCATCTGCGGGGCGGGGCGGCGACCAGGCGCAAATACAAAAAGTAGGAGAGCGGTGCAGGGAGGCCTGTGCCGCTCTCCTGTTTATTTGTGCCGGAACTGCTCCAGCGCGGCCTTTTCCAGCCGGGAGACCTGCGCCTGGCTGATGCCGATCTCCCGCGCCACCTCCATCTGGGTCTCGCCCTTGAGATAGCGCAGCTCCATGATCCGCTTTTCGCGCGGGGTCAGCCCGGCCACGGTCTGCCGGAACTCCAACCCGCTGATCCAGCTGTCCTCGCTGTCCGGGTCGCGCACCTGATCGATGACATACATGGCATCGCCGCCATCGGTGTAAAGAGGCTCTTCCAGGCTGATGGGCTCCACCACCGATTCCAGCGCCGCGTTCACCTCCCGGCGGGAGAGCCCCGCCTGCCGGGCCACCTCGTCCACGGTGGGCTCCCGGCCCAGCTGCTTTTCCAGCGCCTCCCGGGCCTGCATGGCCTTGTAGGCGGCATCGCGCAGGCTGCGGCTGACCCGCAGGGTGTTGTTGTCCCGCAGGAAGCGCCGGATCTCCCCGATGATCATGGGCACGCCGTAGGTGGAAAACCGCACCGGCTGGGCCGGGTCAAAGTTGTCAATGGCCTTGATGAGCCCGATGCACCCCACCTGAAACAGGTCGTCCAGATTCTCCCCCCGCTGCGCGAACCGCTGCACCACGCTCAGGACAAGCCGCAGGTTGCCCTCGATCATGGCCTGCCGGGCGGCGGCATCGCCTGCCCGCGCCCGGGTGAGCAGCTGCCGCTTTTCCGCTTCGGAAAGCACCGGCAGCTGGGCCGTGTCCACCCCGCATAATTCCACTTTGTTGTACATCCCCCGAACCTCCGGTTACGTTGATACCGGAAGTATGGGGTAAGAGGGCAGGGAAGATACATGGGAATTGTTAGCAGCTACTCCCGCTCCAGCACCTCTTTCAGCTGACGGATGATCCGCTTTTCCAGACGGGAGATGTAGCTCTGGCTGATGCCAAGGGCATCAGCGGCTTCCTTCTGGGTGTGCTCCACGCCGTCCACAAGGCCGAAGCGCAGCTCCATGATCTGCCGCTCCCGGGGGGCCAGCTGCTCCACGGAGCGCCGGAGGGTGGCACGCTCGGCGGCCTGCTCCAATTGCAGGCCCACAAGGTTCTCGTCGCTGCCCAGCACGTCCGAGAGCAGCAGCTCGTTGCCGTCGCCGTCGGTGTTCAGGGGCTCGTCGATGCTGGCCTCCTGCCGCCGGTTGGAGCTTTTGCGCAGGTACATCAGGATCTCGTTGCCGATGCACCGGCTGGCGTAGGTGGCCAGCTTGATGTTCCGCGCGGGCGTAAAGGTGTTCACCGCTTTGATCAGCCCGATGGTGCCAATGGAGATCATGTCCTCCTGCGGCACGCCGCTGTTCTCGTACTTTTTGGCAAGGTAGACCACCAGCCGCAGGTTGTGGGTGATGAGGTCATCGCGCGCGGCGGCATCCCCCGCCATCATCCGGGTCAGGAGGGCCTTTTCCTGCTCCGGTGTCAGCGGCGGCGGCAGGCTGGGCCCGCCGTTGATGTAGTGGGCGGCGGAAGGGGCCAGCAGAAAGCAATAAAGACGGCAAAGAAGTGAAAGCAGATGATGCAAGGGCGGTTCCTCCTTTGTGAAGTCCTCGGTCACGCTTGGCGGTGACGGAGGGGGTGAATCATTTCCAACGTTTCCACCCCCACCAGCACTTCCCACCCATCAGGCGGCGGGGGGAGGTCGGCGAAGGCGGCATAGAGGTGCTCGGCCATGCCTTGCCCGGAGGGAGAGCCGGTGCGGCACAGGCTGGCCGGGACGGCCGGCAGGATACAGTGCCCGGCCACGGTGGTGCAGGGAACAAGGGCGCACCCCCAGGCGCCGGGGCACGGGCAGGGGAGCGGCCCCGGCAAAGTGCTGCTCCAGATAAGTACCCAGGGCGGGCGGCAGGCGGCCCTGCACGGCACCGAACCGCACCAGCACCACCGTCCGGCCCGAAAGCGGCTCCTGCACCGAAAAGCCGGTGTCGCAGAAGGCCCGGACATCCAGCGCTCGTGTCTGCCACGGAGAGCCGGGCGGGGAATACCTGCCCGCCGCCCCGGCCCAGAAAGCGGAGCACCCCCTGCACGGCCAGCACCACCCCGCCCGCGCCCGCCAGCAGTGCCCCCGGCGAGAGGGGCAGGTAGATGCAGCCGTTGTTGGTCTGGGCCCCGGGCAGCAGCAGCGCCCCTGCCAGCAGCAGATTCCCCGCGCAGAACCACCCCACAAGCCGGGCAAAGCATCTGACCCCGGGCCAGCCGTAGGCAGCGGCCACCGTGAGGGCGGCAGTTGACACTTTATATAAGAGCGCGGCAGCGTCCGGTGCTTCCGGGGCCAGCAGGGCCAATGAGGAAGCTGCCCCCGCCGCCCCGCCCAACAGCAGCCGCCCGGCCCGGCACTCCACCCCGGCCAGCAGCCCCGCTGCCAGCAGGAACAGCAGCGTGAGCGCAAAATTCGTCAGGAGCAGGACATCGAGGTAGATCACAGTCTTGATGGGCGGCACCTTCTTTCTGGTATTGACAGGGTAACAGAAGCGTAAGAAAAAGGGTGTCGGAACACGGGCTCGCCCTCTCAGGCGCTAACGCGCCAGCTCCCCCAAAGGGGGAGCCAAGACTGCCCCGGCCTTTAGCAGCTGCTTGCGGTGGTCCTGCCAAAGGCTCCCCCCTCGGGGGAGCTGGCAAAGCCGCAAGCTTTGACTGAGAGGGTTCTGCCCCTTTGAAAAACTTTTTTCACAAATTTCCAAAAAAGGCTTGCAAAAGGGAGCGGGAAGAGTTATAATACATCTCGCAGTCAATTGTGCGCTGCGCAATTGCGTTTTGAAAGATGTGCCTCTTTAGCTCAGTCGGTTAGAGCACCTGACTGTTAATCAGGGTGTCGCCTGTTCGAGTCAGGCAAGAGGCGCCATTAGGCGGCGTAGGGCAACTTCGCCGCTTGTTTTTTAACCGGGTGTTGTAACCAATCTGAGACTTTTTTCACAAAATCTTCAAAATTAACGGTTTCTTAAAAAATGTCCTCTTGAAGATGCTGTCAGATTGTGGTATACTACACCCAAACCTTGGAACAGTTTTAAACGTTCTGTGGTGATTGACTCAGATCAAAGGGTAGGCGCTCCCTTCTTTTGATAGCAGCGGACTTCTGCTTTGCCCTGGTTCTCCGCAGGGCAGGGCAAAGCAGAAGGCTATGCGCTGTTAAACCGGAGTGCAAAAAGAAAACCTTTTTCATTTGTCAGACCTACGGTCAAAACAACAGCAAACTGGGGCTTGTGCAAACAGACCGGGTGTGCTAGAATAAAAGCCGTAGTTTTGAAATAGACACAGTACATTGAAAAAGAGATCGTTTGCTTTTGGTTGTCGGTCTCTTGTAAAGGAAACATCGTATGCGTTATACCTATGTGCGGCAGCACGATTCTACGGACTGCGCGGCCGCTTCGCTCGCAATGGTGTGCCTCCATTACAAAAAGGAAATCACCATCACCCGCCTGCGGGATATGATGGGAACCGACATGAAAGGCACGAACCTCGTTGGCCTGCAGAAAGCAGCCAATGAGCTGGGCTTCAGCACGGCGGCTGTCCGTGTTGACCGCGAAAACTTTTTAAGCGATTTCACACTGCCCGCAATTGCGCAGGTCATTACCGACCAGGGCATGACCCACTTTGTGGTCATCTTCAAAAAGACGACCATCAAGGAGGACGATGCCCGCCGCAAGCATGTGGTGCAGGAAGAAGAACGCAAGGCTGATGCAAGCAAAAAGTACAAATGCAAGGATTACGTTGTCATCGGCGACCCTGCAAATGAACTGAAAAAGATCAGCCTGGATGAGTTCTATAAAAACTTCACCGGCGTGCTGTTGCTGCTGAACCCCACAGCGGAGTTCAAGGGCGGCACCGGCAAGCATAAGGTGGAGGGCAAAGAGGAAGCCAAGGCAGCCCGCAACAACATGTTGAAGCGGTACATGGATCTGCTGCTTCCCCAGAAAAAGCTGTTTGCTTACGCTATTCTCAGTTCAGTGATCCTGACACTGATCGGCATCGTGTCCACCGTCTTTAATAAGGCGATCATGGATGAGGTGCTGCCCTACGGGTTGAAGAACCTGCTCGTATCGCTCATTGTCGTGTTCAGTGTGGTCAACCTGACCAGCACGCTGCTTTCGACCGTGAGACAGTGGATCCTGATCTTCCTTTCCATTAAAATCGATATCCCGTTGATGCTGGGCTACTTCGAGCATGTGTACAAACTGCCGATGAAGTTCTTTGCATCCCGTAAGACCGGCGAGATCACCACCCGCTATTCCGATGCAGGCACCATCAAATCGGTGTTGACCAGCATTGCAATGAGCGTGGTCATGGACATTGTGATGGCCGTGGGTACAGGCTTTGTCCTGTTCCGGATGAACTCCTCGCTGTTCTCCATTACCCTGTTTACCACCGTTCTGAGCCTGCTGCTCGTCATCATCTTCAAGCAGCCCTACAAGCGGATCAATGAAGAGACGATGGTGCAGTCGGCGGTTCTGAACAGCCAGATGATCGAGAGCCTGCGCGGCATCGAGACCATCAAGTGCAACGCCTGCGAGGATCGCGAGCTGGAAGCCCTTGAGCGTGAATACATCAAGAGCCTGAAGATCAGCCTGCGTTCCAGCAAGATCAGCACCGGCCAGAGCCTGATCTCCAGCGTGATCATGACCGTGTTGAACATGGTCACCACCTATGTGGGCATCACGCAGGTGCTGAATGGCCAGCTGACGCTGGGCGGCTACATGGCGTTCAGCACCCTTTCGGGCTACTTTACTTCTCCGGTGAGCGAGCTCATCAGTATGCAGATGTCCATTCAGGAAGCTTCCATCTCCATGAAGCGCCTGACGGAGATCATGGATTACGAATCCGAGCAGGACGATGACCGCGAGTACACCGAGATGGAGAGCATGGAGGGCGACATTGAGTTCAAGGATGTCACCTTCCGGTATGGCAACCGCACCCCGGCACTGGACCACATCTCCTTCACCATCCCGCAGGGGAAAAAGGTGGCGCTGGTTGGTTCCTCGGGTTCCGGCAAGTCCACCATCACCAAGCTCCTGCTCAAGTATTACGAGCCGGAGAGCGGTACTATCAGCGTGAATGGCGTTGATCTGGACGAGTACAGCAATGCATCCGTCCGCCGCTGCATTTCCTATGTCCCGCAGAACGTTGAGCTGTTCAGCAAGACGATCTTCGAGAATATCCGCATCTCCCGCCCCGAGGCTACCCTCGATCAGGTAAGGGAGGCGGCCAAGAAGGCCGACGCACACGAGTTCATCCGCAGGCTGCCGCTGCAGTACAACACCTATCTGGAGGAAGCTGGCAACGGCCTGTCCGGTGGTGAGAAGCAGCGCATTGCACTGGCCCGTGCGTTCCTGAAGGATTCGAGCCTTTACATCTTTGATGAATCGACCTCCAGCCTGGACTTTGGTACAGAGAATACCATCTTTGATATGATCTATAACCAGCTGGCTGACCGTTCGATGCTGATCGTGGCACACCGCCTTTCCACCATCCGTGACTGCGACCTGATCCTGGTCATGGATCACGGCCAGATCGTGGAGCGCGGCACCCATGACGAGCTGCTGGCAAAGCAGGGCAAGTATTACGAGCTCTGGAACCTGCAGCAGGGCATCTTCCGCCGCAAGAAGGAAGAGCCTGCACCCGTTGTCCCCGCGGCTGTTGTTGAAGAAGACGATGATGGCGAGGCAATGACCTATTAAGTTGCAGCCGAGTGCGCACTCGGTTACATAAATGATCTTTGGATGGATGCGCAGCCGGAAAAAAGATCGCTAAAATAAGTTTTTTTCATTCATTTGAAGGGAGTAATTCATTATGATGATGCCTGCAAACTACTCTGTTATCGCAGAGAACGAGATGACCTACGTCAACGGTGGCGCTAGCTTTATCGACGCTATCGGCGCTGTTACCGCTCCTATCTGGACTCTGGACAACGTCAAGACCTTCAACACCAACATCGTGACTCTGGTTGGCAACACCTTCCTGAGCAAGGTCGTCGACCAGACTGTTGGTGTCCTGTTCAGCGGCAACACCACCTGGAAGGCTGTCGGCGCTATCCCCAAGACCCTGTTCACCACCAATGTTGCTAATGGCACCATTGAGAAGAACAACATCGGTGACTATGTCATGAACGCTCTGGGCGTTGCTGCTGCTGTCTACAACCTGGGCGTGGCTCCCACCAAGAACAAGGTCAAGGAGGACGTTCTGACTTTCACTGTCTAATTAGACGTGATCTAAAATTATGAAGCGTTGAGGAAACTGCACCGCCCTACTTGTTAGCGCGGGGCAGACAACAATGCCTCGTTATGGTGTGCCAGGAGGCGTGTGCCTCCTGGCACACCTTATTTTTATGTTGCTTATCGCGTTGCGGTAGGCAATTGTGTGTGGTAGAAGATTATGTTTATCCTTACAGGAATGCTCTTTACATAGTGACACTTTATCGCTGTGTGAGTGGCTTACCGTGAGCATCCTCACCCTCTCAGGCGCTTTGCGCCAGCTCTCCCGAAGGGAGAGCCCTTGGCATAGCGCAGTGTACGGCGGGTTTCCCTTTGCGTAGTGTGAACGCAGACTTGCCCACAGTGCAGGGAGTGAATCGTTCTGTCAAAACCTCCCACTTTGGGGGAGGTGGCAGCGCGTGTGCGCTGACGGAGAGGGTGAGCCCGGTAGAGGTATAAGCTGATGAAAAAGACGATAGTTGTCAAGAATAACGACATGCTGGATGTAGCCCGAAGACTTCGGAGGGAAATGACACCACAGGAGCAACGGCTTTGGTATGTTTTCTTGCGGAAATATCCGGTAAAATTCTACAAACAGCGGATCATTGAATCATTTATTGTGGATTTTTATTGCGCGGATGCAAGATTGGTTATTGAACTTGACGGCTCACAGCATTATACTGAACAGGGGAAAGCTTACGATGAGGAACGAAGTGCTATCCTGCATGGCTATGGCTTGAAAGTTTTACGGTTCTCTAATCGGGATGTTAACAATCATTTTGATGCTGTATGCGAGACCATTGATAGGGAAGTACAAATTCGGATATAAAAGCAGCTGTGACCCTTTTTGTCAAGAGCTCCCACTTTGGGGGAGCTGGCAAAGCCGTTAGGCTTTGACTGAGAGGGTGAGGCCGCTTTGAGGAGAGTCTTTGGCAAAACGGTAAAAAAGAATCTTTTCCCCCAGACAATTGCTTATTGCAAACAAAAAAGAAACAGGTGGACATTATTATGAGAGAGATCCAAGTTGCAGAAAACAAGACCCTGAAGCTGACCAACGTTCTGGCACGCAAGATTGATGCCAGCGAGCTGGGCAACCTGGGCGTGATCCTGACCCAGATGCAGAACTTTATCAAGAGCCACAGCGCCATGCCGGTTGGCCCTGTGATCCAGTGCGTCAAGTTTACCTCCGGCCCCAACCCGGAGCCGCAGATCTATTTTATGATGCAGGTCAACCAGCTCATCCCCCGCCTGGAGCCGGGCTACGAGCAGGACGCTGTGCTGCGGGTGAAGGGTTGCCTGTACGCCCACTTCACCGGCCCCATGGATCACAGCAGCCTTGCCAGCCAGAAGCTGAACATCTATGCCTACGAGCACGAGATCGAGCTGACCGGCACTACCTACAGTATCTACGTCAATCAGGACAGCGAAAACGGTGTCATGGACGTTTTTATGGAGACGAAGTAATATGACCACTCGCATTCAGAATCTTTCCGACCTGCAGGACCGCCGCATTATGATGGAGAAGAAGCTGCCGGCCTTTGGCTACGCGCTCATTCTTCTGGTGGCTTTCCTCATGGTGTTTCTGGTGATTTGGAGCACCCAGAACAAGCGCACCTACGTCAGCCAGTCCACTGGCTCAGTGCAGGCGGCCAACAAGACCTATATCATGTCCAGCTACTCCGGCTCCATCACCGAGCTGAACATCTCGGAGGGCAGCTATGTCACCGAGGGCGACCTCATTGCCCACATCAAGAGCACCGATCTGGACATCCAGCAGGACAGCTACCAGAAGCAGTTGGACATCTACAAAAAAGCAGAAGAGCCAGTACGAAAAGCTGCTCAAGTCCATTCAGGACGACAAGAACTACTTCAGCGAGACCGACATCGACGATCAGCCCTATTACTATCAGTACGAGAGCTACAAGAGTCAGGTCAGCCAGAAGGCGTTTGACGCTTCGCCCTATCAGGCCGCCGGTTACACCGACGAGCAGATCAAGACCATGATGGAGCAGAACCAGAGCGAGGTGGAGAGCCTGTACTACTCCACCCTGCAGTCCATTTCTGCCAACCTGACCAGCGTGCAGGCCAACATTGACAACATCGAGGCCCAGCTGGATGCCCTGAACACCGGCGCGAACGATTACTACATCTACGCTCCCCACCTCCGGTGTGATCCACATGGATACTCCTTACAAAGAGGGCATGGTGCTGAGCGCAGGCTCCCCGCTGGCCACCGTCGCCAGCGAGAACAGCGACCTTGAGATCGTGGCGGCTGTCACCGTCAACGACCGGCCGCTGATCAACGTGGTGACCCCTGCAAGATCGCCATCACCGGCCTGTCGGAGTATTCCTACGGCACCCTGACCGGCACTGTTACCTCCATCGACAGTGACGTGACCACCAACACCAGCGGGTCCTACTACAAGATGACCATCAAGCCGGACAACACCTATGTCGTGAGCACCAGCGGCGACAAGGTGGATCTTTCCAACGGCATGAGCGTCACCGCCCGTGTGGAGTACGATGAACTGACTTACTTTGACTATGTGATGGAGGCCCTGGGCGTGCTGTTCCGCTAAGCGCCCGCCGATTCCACGCCCAAGAGGTACGAAAGAATGAAACTGAACCCGAAACAGCTGGCCGCCAGCGCGGCTCTGCTGGGTGTGCTGGCCTGTGCCGCCGCCCTGCCTGCGTCGGCTGCCGGCCCTGTTACCACGCCGCTGGCCCTCACGCTGCCCAAGGTGAGCTTTCCCTGGGATAAAGTTACCGCCGAGAGCATTGAGACCGGCAGCTACGATGCCGCCCCGCTGGCGGGCACGGCCCAGCAGCTCTCCCCGGTGACCACCCCCGCCAATGCCGCCAGCAAGAACGGCGTGACCTATGTCTCTGATAACCCCAATGTTGTCTCGGTGGACAGTGAGGGCGTGGCGCAGGCTGTGGGCCTGGGCACGGCCAACATCACCGCCACCTGCGGCGGGGTGAGCTGCACCTATACCATCACCCCCCAGCCGGATGCCAGCATGATCGCCACCGAAATGGACATCACCCTTGCATCCAGCACCATTGCCGTGGGCGAGACCACCAGCCTTTCGCTGGCAGTGCTGCCCACCTCGGCGGCCAACTATATCAACGTCAGCCTGAGCTCTTCCAATGAGAAGGTGGCCACCGTCAACAACTTTGGTAAGGTTACCGGCGTTGCCCCCGGCAAGGCCACCAT
>ENA-OQDC01001259-OQDC01001259.1-human-gut-metagenome-genome-assembly--contig:-NODE-1259-length-13393-cov-5.263832_pt1 | contig 13393 bp, 13 predicted proteins | sample MGYA00242770_ERZ504601 | MGnify/ENA primary metagenome ERZ504601 (study PRJEB26092, sample SAMD00036305) | human gut metagenome | host: Homo sapiens | study: EMG produced TPA metagenomics assembly of...
AGGTGTGCCGGAAATCACACCGGTACTTGCGTCCAGGCTCCAAACCAGCAGGCAGGTCGCCATTGCTGACACTCCATGTTATCGGCGTAGTCCCATCAGCCACAAATGCCTGCTCGTAGTATGTACCCACAGTACCGGTTTGATAAGGGAGAAGTAGTTGTAATCGTTGGCGCATACTTCACGCTGTCGCCCAAGCCTGGTCGCTAAGGTGTTGTCCAGCGTGCCTCCGTCCACAATCACATTGTGGCCATTGGCGTCCAGGCTTGCTCCATCGTCCAGCGTCAGGCTCTCGCCTTCGTCAATCGTCAGGTCGTCCTGCAAGGTCACATTGCCGTACACGGTACCCTCGTTGCCGTCAAAACGATGCCGCCGCTGGCAGCTTCACTGTCGCTCTTAATCTCTATAGCGGTGCTGGAGTTCGTACTGATTCCGCCGTCGCCGCCGCTGGCTTTCACAATGGCGTTGCCGCTGACGGTCAGGCTGGGCGTCCCGGAGTCGGAAACCCCGTTGCCAAACTGAAATTTGATGCCCGATCCAAAGCCGATACCAGTTGCGGTCAGGTTGCCGCCATCCACAGACAGAGAGGCTGACAAACTACTGCCGGCCCGCACTGTTACACCATCGCCGGAGTAACTACTATTTTCGGCTGTGACATCGGCGTTCCGGATAGTCAGGGCGGCATTGCCGCTGTTGCTCTGAACCTGGATTCCGTATGAACTGCCGCTGGCAATCAAACTGCCGCTGCCCGCGATGGTCAGTCTGGCGGTGCCGATAGAAGAGGAATGCGCAAGCACATAAATCCCTGTGCTGACATCTTCTATTGTATTGTCGCCCTCCAACTGGATGGTCAACTCCGCAGCGCCGCTCTGATTGAGCACGCCGATGGCCGCGCCAGAGATGAGAGTGTTGGTTTCCGTAGACACAACCTTTTTGATAGTGGCATTGTGTAGAGTCAAGGTATTGTTTTCTGCGTCATAATAGATATAGTTGTCTAATGGTTTGCCTTCGCCTGTGTAAGCGGCGACATTTCCATCACTGTCTGTCGTCCAGTAGCCAGTGAAAGATATTGATACGTCACCTACATAAAGCACCTGTCCGTCCGGCATAGCCGCCAGGGTCGCAGGCTCTGACATTACAGTGCCTTCAGTTGGACCCCCCCTCGACAGCATAAGCCGCGATGGGTAAAAGACCGAGGCAGAAAATCATTGCGCAAAGAGTGCTTATCATTTTCTTTATCATGATAGTTCCTCGCATTTCAGCAGAACATAGTAACAATAATTATGAAACATTATGTCAAATAGTGGGTAATCTCGCATCACCCATTTGACCCCATAAATCGGGTATTTAAGCTGATTATTTGCCTTTTCAACAATGCTTTTTATCAACCCCAACTTGAGGGTCTTTCACCGCATCCTGTTTAGAGACTGATTGATTTACGTGCTTTGATCGATGGATTCTCTAGGTAGAGCCGCCGTAGGTAACTATCCTTCCTAAAACAAAAGGCCAGCTGAACAAGCAGCTGGCCTTTGCAATCACTTTCTTTAGAACAGGAATTATTCAGCGTTCTTTCAGGAACCACAATAGTGGGTACTTCCAAGCGGGAAAGAACACCAAACGTTACCGAGCCAAACAAAGCGCGGCTCACTCGAGAACGAGCATGGGTGCCCAACAAAAGCATACGTTTACCCTCGCTGCACTCCATTACTACCTGCGCAGGAGAAGCTCCTTCTACCGCACGACCCGTTACCTCGATATCGGGATGAGCTTCTTTAATCTGGGAAATAAGCGTATCGAGTTTACGCTGGAACATTTCCCCTACAGGCTGAAGTCCGCCACCCATCACTTCTGCAGTGCGAGAAATAAGCGTCGGGATACCCCATGCACTAACAAGTTCAAGAGGCTCATCAAAAGCAAGTGCCATGTTAACACCCAAAACAACCGCATCGTTGCTGGTGTCATCTGGGCCTACTCCTACTACAATTCCCTTTGCACAACGATCAGTTGCATAGTCAGAAGGAATTACCGCCGTAGCAACGCTTGCCGCAGAAGCAACGCGAAGGCCCTTAGCACCAAATACTTTTTCGCCTACGGTCTTGTTGTGATGCGAACCTAATACAACAATGTCGTAATCATCGGCTGCTGCAATAAGAGCCTCAACAACATCGCCCCTTCCAACGGTTACCTGCACGGTAAGGTTGGGGTACTTTTCTGTAAGATGTTCCTGTGCCGTTCCTAAAACATTGTCGACAGCAGTTTGCAAAATCTTTTCATCCGAACCAGCCAAACGAACCGATCCAGGATCGATAATAGCAAGCAGGGTAAGTGTTACGCCTTCTTCTCTGTCTGCTAAGGCAGCTGCCCACTCCAACGCACGCTGGCTACGTTCGCTGCCATCAATACCAACAAGAATATTTTTCATGGTATTCAGTCAACCTTTCTTAGCACTTAGTGGAACAGAGGAATCATAAGCCAAAGCGCAAAGAGCACTACAACAACGCAAGCCACAAAGCAGGCAACCGATGCAATACGAGCACCCATGAAGCCGTGACCTTCCTGTTCTGCTGCCGTGCTGCGCGCCCAAAGACGCAAACCGGTGGCATACATAGTGCCAATTCCGCCCGCAATAACTACGGCAACGATCAACACCGTAAGAAAACTAATTACTTCTTCCATAGTATTCTCCTTCCTTACGCTGCTGCCGTCTGAGTGTTGTCAAGGTTAAGCTTAACTTCCGTGCCCTCATTAACATTGGTGGAGTTAACAGGATTGCGACGTGCTAAGCGGAAGATAATGATGGCGATAATGGCTGCCGCGATAACTACGGCTGCAGTACCAAAAACGTTAATCTTTGCAACCGAGCATGCCGCTGCAGCAATAATGCCTGCAGCAGGGAACGTAACAAGCCAAGCAATTAACATACGACCCGCTACTGCCCAGTTAACTTCGTTGCCCTTCTTGCCAAGTCCTACACCGATGATAGAACCGGAGCATACCTGAGTAGTAGAAAGAGCAAAGCCTAAATGAGAAGAAACTAAGATAGTAGTTGCAGAGCTTGCTTCAGCTGCAAAACCCTGAGGGGTATTGATCTCGGTCAAGCCCTTACCAAGCGTACGGATAACGCGCCAACCGCCCATGTAAGTACCAAGAGCAATGGCCAAGCCGCATACGGCAATTACCCACAATTGAGGATCAGAACCAGATGGCTGAATACCAACTGCAATCAAGGTAAGCGTAATGATACCCATGGTCTTCTGAGCGTCGTTAGTACCGTGAGACAAAGCTACCAAACAAGCCGTTACCGTCTGGCCATGACGGAAGCCATTTTCGATGTACTTTTCATCTAACTGCTTAACAATAAAGTAAATAAGCTTTACCGCACAGAATGCTGCCAAGCCAGCTACAACAGGAGAAATAAGAGCTGGTAGAAGCACCTTAGTAATTACGGCAAAGAAGTTCACGCCCTGGGTGCCTGCGCCCACAATAACAGCGCCTACTAAGCCGCCAAACAAAGCATGAGAAGAGCTAGAAGGAAGACCGACCAACCATGTTAGTAGGTTCCAAATAATCGCACCTAACAAACCTGCCAAAATGAATTCCGGTGCAATGGTTACTGCCTGTTCATTAATCAAACCACCAGAAATGGTGTTTGCAACCTCCGTTGAAAGAAATGCACCGATCAGGTTCAACGTACCAGCTGCAATAACCGCAGTTTTTGGCTTCAGGGCGCCTGTGGCAATTGAAGTAGCCATGGCGTTGGCCGTGTCATGGAAGCCATTCGTGAAGTCGAACGTAAGCGCAACTACAATTACGAGCCCTACGACGACAAGAGTAGCGATATCCATGCTATTCTTTTTCCTCCTTCTAATGGATCTGCCTTTTTGCTTAGGCAAGAATAGCAAGGTAAATGTTAAATAGATGTAAGATGAAGTTAAGTATTGTTAAGAGTCGTTAATCCTTGTTAAGGCTTGTAAAACTATTTCCTATCAAAACGTTTTACGTGGTCATTTATCAGTTTTAGTTATCAATTGAAGCCTTTTTGCATGAAAAAGCCCTCAGCAGGTTACTTTTTCTCTCGATTTACTTAACTTTATGAGCGCCTTGATTGTTAAATGCCTTCATCGCTCGCCTGTCGAGTATCACATAAAGACTTACGATAATACCTGCCGCCAGCACGACCATAATTAACAAAGTTCCATAAGATATTAAATACGTTCCGGTAGCTTCCATGAGAAACCCTGGCAAAAAGGTAAATATAAAGCCACCCAACGCATAGGCAATCTGGAAATTTTTAATCGTTTTAACCTGCTGACCTCGTGGTGCTAGCTCGATCGACCAAGTAGAAATGCCAACCGTACCCAGCGCAAGCCCCGTTCCGTAAAACAGCACTCCAAACAACGCTAGATTATGATTACCCATATCGGATAGACACAGCAGTATCAGCCCGATAATAAATAAGGCGAAAAAGACCAGAGATCCTTTGGCAGTACCAATTTTGTCGAATACAACCCCTGTAAACAGTTTCGACACCATCAAATAAGCACCACTGATCGAAACCAATAAGGCCGCATATTCAGTGGTGAATCCTTCAGAAGTAAACAACACCGCTAGATAATTTGAGCCGCCAACAGAAACGCAACCCACAAAAAGCATCGCTATCAATACCACGGGAACCATACGCGAAGGCAAGTTCCTATTGATACGATTGCCCCGCTGCTTTTTCTGAAGCGATGTCTTTTGGCTTTCGTCTTCGACTTCAGAAGAAAGCTTAGGATCGGTATAGGGGACCAATCCCATGTCTTGTGGTTTATTTCGTAACAAAGCATAAAGAGTGATTGCGCAAACTAAAGCAAGAATACCTTCAGCAACAAATGCCGAAGAAAGCGAAAAAGCACTTTCGAGCGCCACCACCACGGGAGGCACTATTACCGCAGCAACACCAGAACCAACCGCAGCTATGCCTGCGGCAGTAGCTACATGGTCTTTAAACCAGCGCCCGATCAACATGGTGGATGCTACCATGCCGCCTAATCCGTACCCAAGACCCGTAAAAATAGAGCCTATACAAAGCCCCACAAAGTTAGCGGTACTGAAGGCATATATTACAAATCCTATACCGATGCATAATGAAGCAAATGCTACCCCTTTGCGGCAATCGAGTTTTTCGTAATAGCGAGCCACGAAAAACATTGCGATAACTGAGATAAAGGTGCGAATAGAAATAACGATAGAACCGCCTGAATGCCCCACTCCAGGAAGTTCAACAAGATAAGGCTGATATACAGAAAACGAAGTAGAGGCTAAACCTACATTAGTAAAGAGCAACAAAAAACAGCAGGCACATATCACTTTCTCATAATGCTGTTTTAATTTTCCTATCATAGCTATCACATCACCGTGTAATTTTCGTCTGCATCAATGTGTCGCGTTAATCTGCGGCACTCGCCCCTAACCAGTGCGTCGCTTTAGTCTACGACACTCGCCCTAACCAGCACACGCCTCTTGACCTCTATGCCTCTATAAAAATATGCAGCAGGATGTGAGGTCCTGCTGCATAAACGAAATAAAGGTTTTAATTGCCGTGGGCCTTAAGTTCACTTTTCAGCGAGTATAACTCCTCTTATAAGCCTTGTGTCAGTACACGTTAAACGTTACGTCTAGGAAACAAGGTTTTCAGGATTACCGGCAAGATAAGAAGCAATATTGTTTGCGACTATTACTGCACGCTTTTGCATTGCTTCATTTGAAGCAAAAGCTACATGGGGCGTCACAATGGTGTTCTTAGCACTCAGTAAGGGATGATCCTCAGGGAAAGGAGGCTCCATTTCCAATACGTCTATGCCCGCACCAGCAAGCCTGCCTTCGTTAAGCGCATCTGCCAACGCCTGAGAGTCAACAATGGGACCGCGAGCGCAATTGATCAAAACGCTCGTGGACTTCATTTTGGCAAGCTCCTTCGCTCCGATCAAACCAGTTGTCTGAGGGGTTTGAGGAACATGCAAGCTGATTACATCACAAGTGGAGAGCAATTCGTCCAGCTCGACAAACGTAACTCCTTCGATTTCTTTACGTGTTCGAGAATAAGCCACTACCTCGCACCCAAAAGCTTGAGCAATACGCATAACGCGTGTGCCAATTGCACCAGCACCAATCACTCCGAAGCGCTTACCCTCCAATTCGGGTCCGACGAGTCCATCTTTAGTTCCGCCCGAGCGTACCTGTGAATTCAATACCGAAATATTGCGATATACATCCAACAAAAGTCCGAATACCAAATCAGCAACAGCAACCGTTGAATAACCAGCGCAATTCGATACTTGAATGCCCTTTTCGCGGCAATACGTCATATCAACATGATCGTAGCCCGTAAATGCCACGCACACATATTTAAGATTAGGATTTTGCTGCATCACTGAAGCAGGATAGGCAATGTTTGAGAGCACTACTATGTCAGCATCTCCGCTGCGCTCAATAAGCGTTGCCTCATCAACCTTGCGATCTGGATAGGTAATAAGCTCCACATCAGCAGTGCCAACTGCCTTCAAAATCAGATCACGAAGATCGGCATCAGGAATTCCCAGTGGTTCCAAAACGGCAATTTTCATAATGCTCCTTCCATGCTTATCGCATGAGCGTTTAACTACTTCTAAGCATGGTAAAGGAGCGTCTTCCTGTTTAAGACAAGGTATCGGCGAGCGTGCAGGAACGCGCGAACGCATCGCACCTGCCTTCAGTGTCGCGTTTGTTTTATTTGGTTTCCTTGGATGCGCTGTTATCCTGAGTATCCTGTGCCTGCGCAGAATCGACTGGTTGTCCCTGTGGCTGCACAGAGTCTTCCTGTCCTCCCTGTGGCTGAGCCTCAGGCATCGATTGGTTCGATGGTTGCTGAATCGGCTGTGCTGGTTGCACTGGCTGAGCAGGAGAAGGCTGTTGTGGTTGCGCAGGTTGCTGCACCGGCTGAGCAGGTTGGGGTTGTACGGGCTGTTGTGGCTGTACAGGTTGCGCAGGCATAGGCTGCTGCGGCTGAACAGGCTGTTGTGGTTGTGCAGGCTGCATAGGAATTTGCTGTTGAGGAGGCACCAAACCCGTACCCTGGTCATACATGCCCTGATTGTAACCAGCCCCTTGACCAGGCATTGTTCCTTGATACATACCAGGACCAGGATAGCCACCCTGAGCAAATGCCGCAAAACTCTTACGCACGCGAGCGTTCATCCAGGCGGCAATAATAAAGCAAACGCAGGTAATGACAGAGAATACTACCGCTGCACAAACAGCTGCAGCAACAGTCCAGCCAAAGGCGCGACGTAATTTTTCTGGAGCAGCAAATGCACGAAGAGACATCGAGCTTGCCACAATGCCCACCACATGCAAAAGCATATAACCTACCGCAAGAGCAATGACCACATTGATGCCAAGCGTTGCAGCATCACGAATCTGCTCTTCATTCATTGAGGAATAGTCATACGTTGCCGCAGGAGAACTTCCATCAAACGCTGCGGAACCAGAAGAGCCCGACTGAAGTTCTTGAACAAAAAGATCAAAGAAAGCAGGGTCAGAGAGCATCGACGAAGCAGATATCATCAACGCTAGGAAAGCGCCACCTGCCAGCACTCCCAAAATGGAAAAAACCATAGTTGCAATGGAAAGTCCTCGAAGTATTCGCATATCAGAATTCACAAAAGCCCCTTTCAACCGCCTTCCCGAAGGAAAGCTCCTGGAATGAACAATTCTCGATTCGACTTTTCTTCTTGATACCTCTTATCTATAAACGATTTCAGCTAAGGGCGTCTCGATTTTCGCAACATATCCCACGCCATCCATACAAAGAGCAAGAATGCCGAAACATATTCGATAAAAGAAAGTACGGGAAGTCCAAACACTTTTGGCATATCAACCGCGATGATTAAACTTCCACTTACCAACAAACCTGCGATGACCAAACTCATGGCAAGACGATTTGCAATGCGACTCACTTTTCGCAAAGGTTCAGTTGAGCCTAACATCTCCATGTTTACCTTCATTTGGCCACGCGAAAGCATGCGGAACATCTCTCCGGAATACTCCGCTGCTTTCATCAAACTTTTCAAAGAAGTATCAAGCGACACAACTGCTGTTTTTAAGCGTTGTTCCAATTCTTCCTGAACATTTTTGGAACGAATAATGTGCCCGTTAATAATTTCTATCATGTTTGTATTGGCTAAATACTCCGCCAGAGATCCTTCCATAGTTACAATGCCCCGTGACACGGCAGTAACCGATGACGGAAGAGTTACCCTACATTGACGAGTAAGTGCCATGATGTCGCTCAAAAGCGCACCAATATCGATATCAGCAACATTGGTTGCGCAATAGCTTTTTAATACATTGTCCAGTTCTGCTAATAGACGCGCATGGTCTATTGCAGCTAAATCATGTTCGACCGAAAAAGAAATTAAGGCATCCTTCAGATCGCTGGCATTTTGGGAACCAACTGCTTCGATTATCTTGCTGAATCCCATACGCTCTCGGACAGAAAGCCTACCCATAATGCCCAGGTCAAGGTACACTACCTTGCCTTCATGGACAAACAAGTTACCCGGATGCGGATCAGCATGGAAAAAGCCATGTTCAAGAATTTGAGTTGCGTAATTATCCATGACCTTAAGACCTATTTCGTCAAGGTCATACCCGTATTCCTTAAGCTTTTTCGTATCGCGAATTGAAATACCCTCGATGTATTCCATCACCAACACCGATTCGGTGCAGTATTCCAAATAAGGCTTTGGACATGAAATGAAAACAACGTTTTTATTAAGCTCAGCAAATTCTTGGAGATTGTTAGCTTCCTTCATGAAGTCAGTTTCTTCAAGAAACGTTGACCACAATTCCTCGACCACATCACGAAGGTCAAGCATTTGCGTGTCTTTCATAAAACGCGAAATATGCTTTGCAACCGAGCGCATAACATCGATGTCCTGCGCCATAACCGCACGAACACCTGGCCGCTGCACTTTTACAGCAACCACATCGCCACTTACCAGTTCTGCTTTGTGTACCTGTGCAAGTGAAGCGCTTCCTAATGGTTTTGGATCGATTGAACGAAAAATTTCATCGAACCTGCTGCCATACACATCCTTTAACGCGGCAAGCGTATCTTCAAACGGCATTGGGTCGCAATCCATTTGAAGATCCGCAAGCGCGTCACAATAAGCTGCAGGTAAAATTTCTGATCGCAGCGAAAGCATCTGCCCAATTTTGATAAAACTGGGACCTAGATCGACCAAAAAACTGCGCAACTGACTAGGACTAAGACCTTCATGAACATGGTGTTTGCGCATCAGTCCAATTATTTCGCGCAAACGACGCATACGAGCCTTGCGGCTTAACCCAAATTTCTGGTCAGGGTCAATTTCTTCCCCATCCCTAAACATATATTTAAGAAGCGAATTTTCGGCCATGCGAATGCATTCCTACGTACGTTTTCTCTTATTCGGCTGCTTATTCTTCTTTGGAGCCCTCTTCTTTGGAATCCGACTCATCTGAATCGTTTACCACTTCCGCCTCAGAGACAACCTTAGATTCAGCAACAAGACGTGCGACCGTAGCGGCAAATTCTTCACGTTCTTCTGGCGTCATCGTCTTAAGCGTTTGCGCTACTGCTTCTTCGCGAACCTTTGAAATAGTCTGCGTTGCTTTGTGCTGCAATTCCTGATTGATATCTTTTCCTTGCTCGACTGTGATACTGCCTTTTTCGATAAGGGTATCTACTACTTCTTTGGCTTTTTCTCCCGTAATCGCAAGAGCGCCTACTCCAGCAAGAAAGATGTCCTTAAAACCATCTTCAATTGACTTTGCCATGATGTTCCCCTCCATTCCTGCAGAGTAATACCTAATGTAATTATACGAGTTTCTACACATATCCACTGCTAATGCTAATTAACTGTTTAAATTGAACACCGTGTTTAGTAAAATAATCGTCGTTAATTGAACAGACCGTCTAATTTTTAGCAGAAAGCAAGTGTGTACTAGTGACGCAAAAGACTAACTCCTCCTTCACCGACACTTCTCACCAGCCAAGCACATGCGATTGCGCTGCCAGCACCGACAACACGCTTCTCGTTGGTATCGACGTAGGATCTACCACGGGAAAAATCGCCGTATTCGATCCACGCACTCAAAAAGTATTATTTCGTCGATATCTACGACATCACGCACGTCAAGTTGAATGCGTTAAGAATCTTTTCCTTGAAGTAAAAGAAGTCTTCCCGGATACCCCTTTACGGGCTGCCTTTTGTGGTTCGGGTGGTGCCGCCCTTGCAGCGGCTCTCGATTTGCCCTATGTGCAAGAAGTAGTCGCTAATGCACTTGCCGTTAGCGCTTTTTATCCCACGGCGCGCACCGCAATTGAATTAGGCGGACAAGATGCAAAAATGGTGTTCTTCGAATACGACACCACACAGGAGCGCCTCAATGTTGCCGACATGCGCATGAACGGAAGTTGCGCTGGCGGAACAGGCGCCTTTATCGACGAAATCGCGACACTTCTTAAAGTGCCTACCGAAAAATTCAACGATCTCGCTGCTCAAGGTAGTTCGGTACATACCATTTCAGGCCGCTGCGGCGTTTACGCTAAAACAGATATCCAGCCCTTGCTAAATCAGGGTGTTTCACGCGAAGAAATTGCCCTTTCTTCCTTTCACGCCATCGCAAAACAAACTATCGGCGGCTTGGCACAAGGCTTAGACATCGTTGCGCCTGTGGTGTTCGAAGGCGGACCTCTTACCTTTAATCCTCGCCTTATTAAAGTGTTCGCAGAACGTCTTAATCTTGGCCGAGAAGATATTATTATTCCTGAACACCCTGAAACTATCGTTGCCGTCGGCGCTGCGCTTTCGCTTACCGATCTCTTTCGTGATACTCCAGCAAAGCTGGTGCTTGATGAGGCAATCCACACCCTAGAAACCAAGCGAATCGTAGTCGTAGATGGCGCGAGTGCCCTTTGTTCACTTGATGAATCAAATGAACAAGATTCTTCCGCTTCTGCGCTATCCATGCCTCTCTTTGAGAATGAAGAAGAAAAAAATCGCTTTGTTGAACACCATAAGCTGGGAGATTCAACCTCACTCAAAGAACGTAAAGAAGCAGGACAGCTCCCTTCATCTCTTTCGGTGTATTTAGGTATCGATTCAGGATCTACCACCACTAAATTAGTATTGCTTGATACGCAAGGAAATTTGGTCGATTCGTTTTACGCTCCCAATGAGGGGGAACCCCTCAAGGTGGCACAAAAAGCCCTGATGGATCTTCACGATAGCTATGCAGAAGCCGGATGCGAGCTCACTATCTTAGGAGTTGGCACCACTGGCTACGGGGAGCTTATGTTTGCACAAGCCCTCAACGCAGATAGCCACACGGTAGAAACGGTTGCGCATGCTCATGCCGCACAGCGTTATGTTCCCGATGTCAGCTTTATCCTCGACATTGGTGGACAAGACATGAAGGCACTCTGGATAGATGAAGGCATCATAACCAATGTGGTAGTCAACGAGGCTTGTTCAAGCGGATGCGGTTCGTTTCTCGAAAACTTTGCCTCCACCTTGGGCATTACCACTCAGGACATTGCCGAAGCGGCCTTTCATTCCGAATCTCCTGCAGCACTCGGAAGTCGCTGCACCGTATTTATGAATTCCAGCATTGTAACCGAGCAAAAAAATGGCAAAACACCCGACGATATTATGGCGGGTCTTTGCCGATCTATCATAGAAAACGTATTTACCAAAGTAATTCGAGTTTCAAATTTAGAGAGCTTAGGTAATCGTATCGTCGTACAGGGAGGCACCTTTTTAAACGATGCGGTGCTTCGCGCTTTTGAACAGTATGTGGGGCACGAAGTAGTTCGCGCACCTTATCCTGGCCTTATGGGGGCAATCGGTGCCGCACTTATCGCTCAAGAGCAGGTATCTAACCAATCAAAAGCACACGCATCCAGCCAGCCGAAAGAGCACGCATCTAGCCAATCGGAAGAACACGCGTCCAGCCATTCAAAAGAGCACACGTCCAGCCAGCCGAGTAGCTTCATAGGGTGGGATGCCCTCCGAAATTTCGAATACACCCAAGAGACTAATCTCATTTGTCCCTTCTGTGCTAACCGCTGCAACCGAACTCGTATCACGTTTTCTAACGGATCCTCTTGGATAACAGGAAACCGATGCCCTCGCGGAGAGGTGGTCGGCGATCCTAAAGACGCTTCAGTGCGCGACGCGGTTCGTGCTGCAAAGAAAGCCATGGATAGCGTTCCTAATCTGTACGCTGAACGCGAGACCTTACTTAGGATGAAATGATGACCAGCGGTCTTGTGGCAGAAGTCCAGAAGCTGAAGGACATGGGCTGTCATAGAGGTATGGTTTCCATGCAAGGCCTTGGATACAAAGAAATCCTGGCCTATCTGGATGGAGAAATGTCGCTGGAAGAGGCTGTGCGGATCTTGAAGCGCGACACCCGGCACTTTGCCAAACGCCAGCTCACCTGGTTCCGCAGAGAGCCGGAAACAGTGTGGGTGAATAAAGATGAGTTCGGGTATAACGAGGATAAAATGCTGGAGTATATGCTGAATGTTTGCCATGAAAAAGGAATAACTGGAGAGTAGTTATTTCAATAATCAGATTTTCCCCAGGGGAATCGCCCGCCTTTGAAAATAACAAAAAATGGAGGAATACCGTCAGACAGACGGAAAGAATTATTATGAAAGAATTATACGAGCAGCTGGGAATTTCTTCCCAGGTTTACGATTTTTGCCATGAAATAGAGGAATCCTTAAAGGAGCGTTTTGAAAAGTTTGACAAAACAGCAGAATATAACCAGATGAAGGTGCTTCTGGCTATGCAGAAAAACCGTGTCAGCGAGGAGTGTTTCGGTTCTTCTTCCGGTTACGGCTACAACGATTACGGTCGTGATACTCTGGAAAAAGTTTATGCGGATACATTCCACACAGAAGCATGTCTGGTGCGTCCGCAGATTGCGTGTGGAACGCATGCCCTGGCCATTGCTCTTTTTGGAAACCTGCGTCCAGGCGACGAAATGCTGGCACCAGCCGGAAAAGCCATATGATACTCTTGAAGAGGTGATCGGTATCCGTCCATCCAAGGGCTCCCTGGCAGAATACGGAGTAACTTATCGTCAGGTGGATCTTCTTGAGGATGGAACTTTCGATTATGAAAATATCCGCAAAGCAATCAATGAGAAAACAAAACTGGTTGAGATTCAGCGTTCCAAAAGGCTATACATGGACACGCCCCATCCTTTCTTCAGTAAGCAGATTGGCGAGCTGATCGCATTTGTAAAGAGCATTAAGCCTGATGTGATCTGTATGGTAGACAATTGCTACGGCGAATTTGTTGACACGATTGAGCCCAGT